>JAEEGF011703499.1_pt1 | contig 12447 bp, 5 predicted proteins | sample 9134171 | NCBI WGS metagenome assembly JAEEGF01 (sample SAMN16246542, study PRJNA631951) | gut metagenome | biome: gut microbiome; feature: rumen; material: AP-attached | host: Bos | place: Iran: Karaj | collected 2018-10 | reverse complement strand
GATGGAGTATAGTGAAATTGAGCTAGAAACAGATGATCTTCACGTTGGTAAAAAAGATATTGAATTAAAAGAAAATCATTATGATTATATAATGGGAAATCCACCTTTTGTAGGGCATCAGTGGAGAAGTATTCAGCAACAACAAGATATGGATATTGTATTCAATGACTTTGGGAATTATGGTAAGCTCGATTATGTTGCGGCATGGTACAAAAAAGCTTCGGATTATATTGCAGATAAAGATATCGAATGCGCATTTGTTTCAACTAATTCAATAGTTCAGGGAGAGTCTGTAGCAACAATATGGAAACCTTTATTTGAAAAAAACAATATTTCAATCACGTTTGCTTGGCAAACTTTCATTTGGAACAGCGAATCTAATGAAAAAGCTCATGTGCACTGTGTTATTATTGGTTTTAAATGTGGTAAAACTACAAAGAAAAAAGTTTTATACAATAATGAGCATGTATATAAAATAGTTAAAAATATCAACGGATATTTACTAGACGCACCTAATATTTTTATAGAAAATCGTGGTAAACCTTTGACTCAAGGATTACCTATTATGACAAAAGGAAGTCAAGCTACAGATGGTTCTAATCTGATGATATCTATTGAGGAGAGAGATATTCTTATTTCTAAGTATCCTCAAATAAATAAGTATATCAAAAGGATTATCGGGGCTGATGATTTTATAAATAATAAAGTTAGATATTGTTTATGGCTAAAAGATGCCTTGCCAAATGAATACTCAAATATTAAAGAAATTACAGATAGACTTAAAGCCGTTAAAGAGATTAGGTTGAAAAGTCCTACGGCTTCAGTAGTACGGGATGCAGATACCCCAATGTTGTTTACTCAAATTAGACAACCCGATACGGATTATCTAGTTATACCTAGAATATCCTCGTTTCAGAGAAGATATATTCCCATTGGGTATTTATCTTCCGATGTTATTGCAAATGACAAAGTTATGTTTATCGCAAACGCATCATTATATTTATTTGGGGTTCTAATCTCAAATGTACATATGTCGTGGATGCGTGTTGTAGCCGGAAGATTAAAAAGTGACTATAGTTATAGTCCTGCCGTATATAATAATTTTCCTTGGCCTAAACCGACAGATGAACAAAAGAAAAAAATTGAGCTAACAGCCAAAGATATACTTGATATAAGATCAAAATATTCTGAAGCAAGTCTTGCTGAATTATATAAAGATATTACTATGCCCCCTGATTTAAGAAAAGCTCACAATGAAAACGATAAAGCGGTACTTGAAGCGTTCGGGTTTAAAAAAGGATCTCCTGAATACTCTTCTGAATCAGCATGTGTTGCAACACTTATGAGAATATATAAAGAAGATCTTTCATTGAAGAGAAAGAAAGGGTGAGTATATGCACGACAGATTATTTTATAACAAGCCTGCCATGAGGTGGGAAGAGGCACTTCCGTTAGGAAATGGCAGGATAGGCGCCATGGCACATGGTGCTGTGGGATTTGAATATTTTCAGTTAAATGAGGACAGCTGCTGGTTTGGCGGATTTCGTGACAGGAATAATCCGGATGCTAAAAAAGCTCTTCCTAAAATAAGAGAGTACTTAAAGAACGGTCAGATAGCAAAAGCTGAGGAACTGATGCTGGCTGCATTGTCCGGTGTACCTAAGTCGGAACATCCTTACCAGACACTGGGTGACCTTTGTATATATATGAAGCATGGCTGGGCGGCAGAGGATTATACTAGAGAGCTTGATATAGCAAATGCTGTGTATAAGTGTTCATACAGGATCGGCGAGACGGTATATACGAGAGAAGCATTTATCAGTGCTCCTGATGACTGTCTGGTAGTGAGGATCACTTCGGAAGGTAATGCTAAGATCAGTTTTGACTGCGATATATCAAGGGAGCCATATGAGACTGATATAAAGAAGACAGGGGAATGTTTAAAGGATATTGATGATAATATCGGCAAAGAATCTGATACTGAACTTGGCTGTTGGGAATATACCGAAGAGAAGCTTCAAAAGTCCCACGGTCTTATATGCATGGGCAATACCGGTGGCGGCGGAGTTGATTACGGATTTGAGTTGCGTGCATATGCTAAGAACGGTACAGTAAGGATCATCGGTGCTTCACTCGGAGTCAGGGATGCGGATGAAGCAGTTCTCATTCTTACTGCGGGAACTTCCTTCAGAATGAAAGATATTGAAAAGGAATGCGGTGAAATACTTGATAAGGCATTTGCTTTTTCATACGATGAGCTGAAAGAGCGGCATATAGCTGACTATAAGAAGTATTATGACAGGGTATCACTTAATATAGAAGGCTCTGATAAATATGATGATGTGCCGACTGACGAGAGACTGAAGAACCTGAAGGAGAGGATAGAAGCCGGCTGTCATTCTGAGCGTAGCAAAGAATCCGGAAAAGATTCTTCGGGCATAAGCCATCAGGATGACAAAGCAAGCCGTAATGATGATATATATGATATAGGGCTGGACATACTTTATTTCAATTTCGGCCGATATCTTATGATATCCGGCAGCCGTCCGGGGACACTGCCCCTTAACCTGCAGGGTATCTGGTGCAAGGACTATCAGTCCGCATGGGGCAGCAAGTTCACTATCAATATCAATACGGAGATGAATTACTGGCCGGCTGAGAGCTGCAACCTGTCCGAACTTCATATGCCGCTTTTTGACCATATAGAGCGCATGCTGCCCAACGGCAGGGTGACGGCAGAAAAAATGTACGGCTGCAGGGGATTTGTGGCACATCATAATACGGACATATGGGGAGACTGCGCCGTGCAGGACCAGTGGGTACCGGGATCGTATTGGGTAATGGGAGCTGCATGGCTTTGTACTCATCAGTGGAAACATTACTTATATACAAAGGATACAGAGTTTTTAAAGAGGTGCTTCCCGATAATGAGGGAGGCGGCAGAGTTTTTACTCGACTTCCTTATAGAATATGACGGATACCTGGTAACATGCCCTTCTGTATCACCCGAGAACACATATATCCTGCCTAACGGTGAGAAGGGAGCAAACGGTATCGGTGTTACGATGGACAATCAGATACTGCGCGATTTGTTTTCGCAGTGCATCAAGGCAGCCGGTATACTCGGAATAGACGACGAACTGAACGCTAAGATAAAAGAAGCTTTATCAAAAATCAAGCCTGACCGTATAGGTAAGCACGGCCAGATAATGGAATGGATAGAAGACTATGATGAGGATGAACCGGGGCACAGACATATATCGCATCTGTACGGACTGCATCCTTCAAGTCAGATAACACCCGACGGTACACCCGAGCTTAGTGAGGCTGCTTCAAAGACATTAGAGAGACGTCTTTCAAATGGCGGAGGACATACCGGCTGGAGCAGGGCGTGGATAATCAATAACTATGCCAAGCTCTGGAATGCCGAAAAAGCATATGAAAACTATGAGCAGCTGCTTGTAAAATCCACATTGCCAAACTTGTTTGACAATCATCCGCCTTTCCAGATAGACGGTAACTTCGGAGGCTGCGCCGGTGTGGTAGAGATGCTGGTGCAGAGCAATGAGGAGAGGACGGTACTGCTTCCTGCATTACCTGAAGCATGGAAGTCAGGACATGTATCCGGTATCTGCATCCAGGGCGGCGCAGAGCTGGAGTTGGAATGGAAGGATGGAAAGCTTGTAAGCTTCATAGTTACAGCAAAGAAAGATATTAAGACCGCTATCGTATATAAGGATAAGATTTTTGATATCAGTATGAATGAAGGGGATACCGGAGCATTCGTTATTGATCAGAGTATTACTGACCGCCGATAATTGCAATTGTTTTAGGAAATAACCACCTTATTTTGCACCTGCATTCACTTTACAGGATATAATACATATTGTAGTATTGGTATTACATAAATATATCTAGACAATGCAGAATTGACTTATATCGGTACGGGGGTGATACTATGAAGTGGTTTACAGATCTGAAAAAAGGACAAAAAGTATTAATCCTGATCAATGCTGTTTTGGCAATAGCTTTACTGGTACTTGCTTTTTCGGGAGTAGGACTCAGTGACCTTTTTGCATTGGGCTTTATTATGGCATTTTTAAACATCTTCAGTATTATCTTTGCAAGAGGTCTGTTTAAGTTCGGGATAGATATAAATACCGAAAATGCAGGAGATGATGTAGAACCTTCCGATTGGAAATATATGAATTGGTATATGAGATGGGGAGGGTTAACAGTGGCTGAAGCAGCGGTGATTATTTTGGGTTTAGTGATTAAGGCTTGATGAATATAAAAAAATTAATGGGTTAGTCTTTTGGAGGCTAACCCATTGTTATTATGATATAACTATTGATTTAACTTTAGACCACTTTCCTACGGTCCTGGTATCACTCTGATCATAAAATGCTCTGACTCTGATATAATATTTGGTCCCGGGAGTCAGCTTTTTAAAAGAAGCCTTATTCTTTGAAGAAATTTTAATCGTATTTGATTTGAATTTACTGTTGGTAGAAATTTGGAACTCATAGCCGGAGCAGTTCTTTTTTAGCTTTTTAGCTTTAACAGTAAGAGTGTTTCCGCTTATCGAAAGAGTCTTAATAGTTGCTTTTGTAGGAGTAACAGTAGTTGTAGCACCTTCTTTAAACGTATATTCCCATGCATACATTCCGGCCCTACACTCAAAGTAGATGGTAATCGAGTCGCCATCAACAGGATTATCACGAATTACCTGAGAAACAGTACGTGTTCCGCCATATACCTTTTCACTAAGATGTGCTCTAAGGCCGCCTTCTCCGGTTTCGTCAACAAAATATTTTTTGCCGCCGGAAGCGATACCCTTATTTAAACCTGATGTATCAAATTTAACCGAGCACCATTCATCTATACCCATCGGACCACCTTCAAAGGAGACTGTTTCAAGTTTGATCTTTAAGGTTACAGTTTCTCCGGGTTTGATCGTTTCAGGGGGAACCTCACAGGTGGATTCAAATTTACCATATGTGGATGCGGGATAATCACCATACCAGCCACCGTCTTTGGTGAATTTAACATAATTAGATCCGCCCGACGCTTCAATTCCGTTAAAAGAATAATCGTAAGAGTAGCCGCCGTCTTTTACATCATCCGCTACTTCATATCTGGTGTTAGTCAAAAGCCATAATCCGGATGAAGCAGCTTTGACTTCGACATCATTTCCGGCGAAAGAAAGAAGAGAGATGAAAAGAGCAGCAATAAGTGTCAATGAACAAAACTTTTTAAACCCCATAAAATAACCTCCTATTATATATTGAAATAAATGAATACTAATATGTAATTATCATATCATAAAATGAATTTATCGTCTATTAAAATATTATATTATTAATTAAATTTTATGTAAAATCCAGGTATTCTTTTTCCATTTTTAGAAACAGGGGAGGCGGGTCATATCCCGTGGGACCATCCGCCTCCCCGTCAAAGAAAAAAGATTTATAAAAAGCATTGCATTTTTTACGAAGTGATGTTAAAATAATTCTAATTGGGCGGTTAAGGGATTATTATGCCCAAAAACCATGCCCCTAAATTCAAAGGAGGTCTCATATGTCCAAAAGAGCAAAATTATCTATGGACGGTAATACAGCTGCAGCTCACGTTGCGTATGCGTTTACAGACGTAGCAGCTATTTACCCCATCACACCTTCCAGCCCTATGGCAGATCAGGTTGACCAGTGGTCAGCAGCAGGTCGTAAGAACGTATTCGGCAACCAGGTAAAGGTTGTTGAGATGCAGTCAGAAGCTGGTGCAGCAGGTGCCGTACACGGTTCACTTGCAGCAGGTGCAATCACTACTACATTTACAGCATCTCAGGGTCTTCTTCTTATGATCCCTAATATGTACAAGATCGCAGGCGAGCAGCTTCCCTGCGTATTCGATGTATCAGCACGTACAGTAGCTACACAGTCACTTAACATCTTCGGTGATCACAGTGACGTATATGCTTGTCGTCAGACAGGTTTCGCTATGCTTGCTGAGACCAATCCCCAGGAAGTTATGGATCTTTCAGCAGTAGCTCATCTTGCAGCTATCGAAGGCAAGGTTCCTTTCCTTAACTTCTTTGATGGTTTCCGTACATCTCATGAGATCCAGAAGATCGAGACATGGGATTATGCAGATCTTAAGGATATGCTTAACATGGAAGCAGTAGAAGCTTTCCGTGCACATGCACTTAATCCTGAGAAGCCCGCTATGCGTGGTTCTCATGAAAACGGTGACGTATTCTTCCAGCATCGTGAGGCTTGTAACCCTGTATACGAGGCACTTCCTGCAGTAGTATCTAAGTACATGAAGATGGTTAACAAGAAGCTTGGTACAAAGTATGACCTCTTCAACTACTATGGTGCTCCCGATGCAGACAGAGTAATCGTTGCTATGGGTTCTATCTGTGACGTAGCAGAAGAAGTAATTGATTACCTTACAGCTAAGAAGCAGAAGGTCGGCCTTATTAAGGTTAGACTTTACAGACCTTGGGTATCTAAGGCATTCTTAAAGGTTCTTCCTAAGACCGCTAAGAAGATTGCAGTACTTGACAGAACAAAAGAGCCCGGTTCACTCGGTGAGCCCCTTTACCTTGACGTTGCTACAACCCTCCTTGAGGCAGGTCTTTCAGACATTACTCTTGCAGGCGGACGTTACGGTCTTGGTTCAAAGGATACTCCTCCTTCGTCAGTATTCGCTATTTACAAGGAGTTAAAGAAGGCTAATCCTAAGAAGAGATTTACAATCGGTATCGTTGATGACGTTACCAACCTTTCACTTCCCGAGGAGAAGCCCGCACCTATCACATCAGCTAAGGGTACCGTTGAATGTAAGTTCTGGGGTATCGGCGGTGACGGTACTGTTGGTGCAAACAAAGATTCGACAAAGATCATCGGTGACCACACCGATAAATATATCCAGGCATACTTCCAGTATGACTCAAAGAAGACAGGCGGTATCACCATTTCTCACTTGAGATTCGGTGACAAGCCTATCAAGAGCCCTTACTACATCAATCAGGCAGACCTTGTAGCTTGCCATAACCAGAGCTACATCGTTAAGGGTTATAAGATGGTTCAGGACGTTAAGCCCGGCGGAATCTTCCTTATTAACTGCCAGTGGGATGATAAGGAGTTAGGCGAGAAGCTTAATGCAGAAGCAAAGAAGTATATCGCTGAGAACAATATCAAGGTTTATACAGTTGACGCTGTTGATATCGCAGGCAAGATCGGTCTTGGAAAGAGAACATCTACAGTTCTTCAGTCAGCATTCTTCACACTTGCAAATGTACTTCCCGCTGATGAGGCTATCAAGTACATGAAGGAGAAGGTTGTTGCTAAGTTCTCTAAGAAGGGCCAGGATATCGTAGACATGAACTGCAAGGCTATCGACGCAGGTAAGGATGCCCTTCACCTCGTAAAGGTACCTGCATCATGGGCTAAGCCTAAGGCTGATCCTAAGGCTAAGAAGCTTACAGGCCGTCCCGAGACAGTAGAGATGGTAGAGAAGCTTATGAATCCTATCGCTCTTATGGATGGTGATAACCTTCCTGTATCTGCATTCGCAGACAGAGCAGACGGACAGTTTGAACTCGGTGCAGCTGCATACGAGAAGCGTGGAACAGCAGTTATGGTTCCCGAGTGGGATGCTGCAAAGTGTATCCAGTGTAACAACTGTGCATTTGTATGTTCACATGCAACAATCCGTCCTTACATGCTTGATGAGAAGGAAGTTAAGGCAGCTCCTAAGAACATCAAGCTTGCTGATACAAAGCCTAAGGCAGGCAAGTATAAGTTCACCATGAGCGTATCTCCTCTTGATTGTATGGGATGCGGCGAGTGTGTTACCGTTTGTCCTCCTGCAGTTCAGGCTATCAAGATGGTTCCTCAGGAGACACAGCTTGATGAGCAGCCTGTATGGGATTACTTAGTAGCTAATGTAGGACGTAAGGATGAGGCTCCTGCTGAGAATACCGTTAAGGGTTCACAGTTCAATCAGCCCCTTCTTGAGTTCTCAGGCTCATGTGCAGGCTGTGCTGAGACTTCTTATGCAAGACTTATCACACAGCTCTTCGGTGAGCAGATGTTCATCTCGAACGCTACCGGTTGTTCTTCAATCTGGGGCGGTCCTGCAGCTACATCACCTTTCACAGTTAATAAAGATTCTAAGCAGGGTCCTGCATGGGCTAACTCACTGTTCGAGGATAACGCTGAGCATGGTCTCGGTATGTACTTAGGACAGAAGGTTCTCCGTGAGCAGGCAATCGCTAAGTTAAATGAATTAGCAGGAAACGCTAAGGCTACAAAGGGTCTTAAGGATGCTATCGCTAAGTTCTTAGAGACAAAGGACAGCACCAAGGAGAATCCTGCAGCAGCTAAGGCACTTGTTAAGGAACTTGAAGCAGCAGCTAAGAAGGGCTGTGAGCTTTCAAAGGAAATCCTCGAGAAGAAGCAGTATCTGTCAAAGAAGTCCGTATGGATCTTCGGTGGTGACGGATGGGCATATGATATCGGCTTCGGCGGACTTGATCATGTACTTGCTTCCGGCGAGAATGTAAACGTATTCGTATTCGATACAGAAATGTATTCAAATACAGGCGGACAGGCTTCAAAGGCTTCCAATATCGGTGAGGTTTGCCAGTTCGCAGCAGCAGGTAAGGAAATCGGCAAGAAGTCACTTGCTGAGATCGCTATGAGCTATGGTTACGTATATGTAGCACAGATTGCTCTTGGCGCTAACCCTGCACAGGCTGTTAAGGTTCTGACTGAGGCTGAGGCTTACAACGGACCTTCACTTATCATCGGTTACGCACCTTGTGAGCTCCACGGAGTTAAGGGCGGCATGAACCATTGCCAGGATGAGATGAAGAAGGCTGTTGCAGCAGGCTACTGGAATCTGTTCAGCTTCAATCCTGCTCTTAAGGCAGAAGGCAAGAATCCTTTCACTCTTACATCTAAAGAGGGTGACGGAACATACCAGGGCTTCCTTAACAATGAGACCAGATATACCTCACTTAAGGTTAAGTTCCCTGAGAGAGCAGAGAAGCTCTTCGCTGAGTCAGAGACCGCTGCTAAGGCAAGATATGATCATCTGATGAAGTTAGTTGAACTCTACAAATAATTGAATGTAGAAAAAAATACATAAAAAATGTGCAACATTTACAAAATTTCCGTGACGGGTTTCCGCCACGGAAATTTTTTTGTAAAAAATTAACAATTTCTATTGCCTTTTTTTGTGAAATTTGATAGAATGTAATTTGTGAAATTAATGTGAAATATGGTTACTATTTCGCAAGTCTGTTGTCTTTAAAGAAATGTGCCGATATATATTACGGCATATGTGTTTGGCGAGACTTGTGTATGCGAAAAAGTAACAGAAAACGGATAGATAAATGAACGTAGATTTTGAAAAGAAACTGACCATCCCGATGGAGGTCAAAAAAATGTTCCCTCTCTCTGATGATATGCGCGATATCATCGAGGACAGGAGAGCACAGATAAAGAATATCATTTCCGGGGATGACAAAAGGCTTTTGCTTATAATCGGACCCTGTTCGGCTGATAATGAAGACAGCGTACTGGATTATATAGGAAGACTTAGAGAAATCCAGGAAAAAATAAAAAAGAAAATACTTATCGTACCGCGTGTATTCACCAATAAGCCGCGCACAACGGGAGACGGATATAAGGGGCTTCTGCACCAGCCGGATCCTTCGGAGAAGCCCGATCTGTTTAAGGGCATCATCGCCACCAGGGATATACATATGAGAGTGGTGAAGGAGACCGGCTTTGCTACTGCGGATGAGATGCTTTATCCGGAGAACTACAGGTATCTCGATGATATATTGGGATATGTGACGGTAGGTGCGAGAAGTGTGGAAAACCAGCAGCACAGGCTTGTGGCAAGCGGACTTGAAGTGCCCTGCGGCATGAAGAATCCGACGGGCGGAGACTTGACCATCATGATCAATGCCATACATGCCGCACAGCACCGGCATTCTTTCCTATATAGAGGATGGGCGGTCCACTCGTACGGTAATCCTTATGCACATGCAGTGCTAAGAGGATACACCAACAACCGGGGACGTTCGGCACCGAATTACCATTATGAGGATGTAATGAATGTCATTGAGCTTTATGCAGGCAGCGGACTTTCCAATCCCGGAGTCATCATTGATACCAATCATGCCAATTCCGGAAAGAATCCGTTTGAACAGCCCCGTATAGCGAGAGAAGTAATGGAATACCGCAGGCACAATCCCGAGATGACAGGCTTCATAAAGGGCTTCCTGGTTGAGAGCTACATCGAGGACGGAGCCCAGAAAATAGGAGAGGGCATATACGGGAAGTCCATTACCGATGCGTGCCTCGGCTGGAGCAAGACGGAAGAGCTTATCGGAGAGTTGTCTGAATATTAATTACATTCATTTTGCACAATCGCACAAAAGCTTAAAAAGCCTTGTTTTGTCAGATGTGAACAAACGATAAGCAATTTGAGTATAAAGATAAGCAATAATCGGTAAGCGTATTCATATACGATTTATTAAAATGTTAATTATGGTAAAAAATGCAACAAATTTATTTACATTTTTTTAATTTTGTTGTATATTTATATGAAGAAAATTAAAACAATTTTTTCAAATTAAGAGGTTGCTATGAAAAAAAAGAAGAAGGCTAACAGCGCAAGAAACAAAAAAATCATCATCGCAGTAGCAGTAGTAGTGGTTATTATTGCCATCCTCGTGCTTCTTTCTTTGAGACCTGTTAAGAATTATTCCGAGAAATATGCCGGAACTAATCTTGACGTTGAGGTCAAGGGAATGGAAAGAACAGGAACATACAAGCAGTATGTCCTTAAGCATGCAGGTGCAGCAAAGCCCAATAAGACTGTAGATATCAACCTTGGCAGTTACAGTGCCATTGGTAACGTATCGAATTATACAGGCGAGAAGGCTGTAGCCGGATCCATCTTAACGGATGTTGGTTCTATCGTTACATGGAGTGTCAACGTTCCCGAGGCCGGCTTCTATAATCTTGAAATGGAATATCTGTTACCCAAGTCACATGGTATTCCTGCAGAAAGATCTGTAAAGATCAATGACGAGGAGCCTTTCCTTGACGCCCAGAATCTTTCATTCTCAAGAATCTGGACCAACAACGGCGAAAAGAAAATAGATAACCAGGGCAACGAGATCAGACCTTCACAGGTTGAGATATATGATTGGCAGAAGACTCGTTTCCAGGACGACAGAGGATATGTTGCAGAGCCTTATATGTTCTATTTTAATGCAGGCAACAATACCATCACTCTCGGCGGAGAAAATGAGCCCGTTGTCATCAAGAGGCTTTCACTTACTCCCGTACTTGATCGTCCTACATATGATCAGTATTATAACGCTTGTTATAATTCACATAATCCCGGTAGTACATCGGATACAGCCAAGAATTACCTTTTAGTAGTTCAGGGCGAAGATTCTTCGATCCGTTCGGAGTCTTCACTTTATGCTAAATATGACAGATCGTCACCCAGTACACAGCCCAACAGTGTTACCACCACCGTTCTTAACTATATCGGCGGTGAGTCATGGAACATCAACGGACAGTGGATTGAGTGGAATTTTGATGTGCCCGAGGACGGTTTCTATAACCTGACAGTTAAGGCCCGTCAGAATTATTCACGTGGTAACGTAAGTAACCGTAAGGTTTACATCGACGGTGAGATTCCTTTTAAGGAGCTTGAGCAGATCTCATTTGCATATGATAATAACTGGGAAGTTAAGACCCTCGGCAAGGACGATGAGAATCCTTATTACTTCTGGCTTACAAAGGGTACACACACATTCAGGCTTGAAGCTACAATGGGTGACCTCGGAAATATCCTTCAGCAGATAGAGGATTCGACATTCAGACTTAACCAGATTTACAGAACACTTCTTGTTTACACAGGCGTAAATCCCGACCAGTACCGTGACTACCATATCGAGAAGGTTTATCCCGAAGTTATGGAAGCTATGGAACTTGAAATGAAGCGTCTGTACAAGATAGTTGATGATTATGTTGCATACAGCGGTCAGAAGGCTGAGAACATTGCTCCCGCACAGACCCTTGCACAGCAGCTTGAAAGATTTGTAGAGAAACCTCAGAAGATCACTATAGAGTTTACAACATTTAAGGATAATATCACTTCACTCGGTACATCAACACTTAACCTTACCTCTACCAAGCTTGATGTTGATTACCTTGTTGTAAACGGTATCAATACCGAACCCGACAGTGACGGCGAAAATATCTTCACCAAGGCATGGCATGAAGTTAAGTCATTCGTAGCTTCATTCTTTGTAGATTACAACTCAGTCGGCGATGTTTACAGCGACGGCGAAGTTCTTAAGGTTTGGGTTACCACCGGTCGTGACCAGGGTACTATCTTAAAGAC
>JAEEGF011242791.1_pt1 | contig 12447 bp, 7 predicted proteins | sample 9134171 | NCBI WGS metagenome assembly JAEEGF01 (sample SAMN16246542, study PRJNA631951) | gut metagenome | biome: gut microbiome; feature: rumen; material: AP-attached | host: Bos | place: Iran: Karaj | collected 2018-10 | reverse complement strand
TCTGTGGTTTTCCGCAGATTGTTTATAGACTTTTTAGCTGACTGCAATCAGTTAAAAGGTCTTTTTTTTGCTCGCAATTTGCTTACCTCCTTGCAGGTTGACCTGCCTTCATTCCCTGTTCAGGATGTTTTCAATCTGCTCCTTGTCGCTTTCATTCAGCTTGCCCATAGCCTTTGCAAGGGCAACAAGTCCGATTACGGCGGTTGCAGTCAGGGCTGTTCCGGCAAGAATCGCTCCCCAGTTTACGCCGTCGCCGGCCGTGTTCTGTGTTGGCTGCAATTCCTTTTCGTCCTTACCCAAAAGATAATCCGGTGTAGTCTCAAGAATATCTGCTATCTTCTGCAGGGTCGGAATGCTGGGGTTCCGTCCGTTTGCACCGTCAGTCATCCAGCGGCTAACCGTAACCTCGCTCACGCCAAGCCTTGCGGCCAGTTCCCGCTGCGTCATCCCCTTTGCCTTTAAGAGGGCCTCAACCCTGCTCTTGAAGTTTGCGTCCATCTCGCTTACCTCCGTCTTATCCTTTTTATCCTGTATCTGGTTATAAATTACAATAACTTAACCATAATGTCAAGTAAAATGATAAGAAAAGTCAAAAAAAATCGGATAAATTCAGAAAAACCGCAGAAAATTAGCATTTTAGGTATATTCAACGGCCAATTCCAAAAAACATACGGAGAATCCCAGAAAAACGTACGGAGAATTTTTTAAAACACGGCGAGTTTTAAAAAATTCTCGGCGTGTTTTTGGGTAAAACTCGGCGTGAATTTTCTTGTGGGTAAAGCACCCCTTGGCATGGAGACTTTTGCAAAATGGCGATGTTTCCGCAACAAAAGAGGGAATTTGTGGTATAATGTTCTATTATTATGGATGGAGAAGATGGCAAAAAAAAGGTCAAAAGAAATTTCAATTAGAAGTTCTGCCGCAGAATATTTGACTTTTGTTGCGGCGACTGGTGACAGTAACGAAAGCGTTGAAGTCCGCTACGAAGATGAGGGGAGTTTATAGATGTTAGGAAATACTCTTATAGATAATTCACAGAACCTAAAACTTGTAGATACTCTAAATGAAATAATTAATATTCCAGAAATTCAAGAAATATGTATTGCTACAGGATACTGGGATTTAAAAGGAACAGCATTAATAACAAAATCCCTGAAAAAGTTCTTGGAAAGAGACGGAACAAAACTCCGCTTATTAATTGGCAAAGATCCTAATGTGTATCAAAAGGATTTAACAGCAGATTCTTACAAGACGGCAAAGCAATATCCTCAGGATTATATTAAAATTGATTTACAAAATGTAGAATTGAATAATCAATCCTACCAGAATGCGGCTAATCTTTTAATGAATTATTGCAACGAAGAAAAGAAAATCGAAGTTCACATTTTTAAACTAAATGAAGACGATGAAAAACAATTCTTTCATTCAAAATGCTATATTTTTATGGGGCTCAATGGTAAAACCTTCGGAATCGTAGGTAGCAGTAACTTTACACAAAAAGGACTTGAAGGGAACTCTGAACTAAATTATCTTGATACCGACACACCTCATATAACGGCTGAACCTAATCAATACAGTCCATTTAAAGGACACTATTATTGGTTTAACGAAAAATGGAAACTTTCAAAAGATTGGACAAAAGAGTTTGTAGTTGAAATCCAAAATTCTCCTGTTGGAAAAGAAGCTAAAAAAGCTCCATACAACCCGGCAAACTTACCGCCAGTTGCAGACTCTTGTATGGTTCTTTCACCGTATGAAAATTATATCAAATTGTTGCAAGATAAATTTGGTATGATTACAGACTCTAATTTTAAATCAATACTTACTGGCTATTTACCAGAAGATATAAAACCGCTTGAATATCAGCTTAACGCCGTTCAGCAGTGCTATTCATATATGATTCAGCATGGTGGCTTTGCGTTGGGTGATGTTGTAGGTTTGGGTAAAACCATCGTTGGTATTTTACTAATCAAATATTATATTGAAGTTGCGGCATCATTGAATAAATCTGACAAAGTATTGATTATTGTTCCTCCTGCAATTAAGTCTTCATGGGTCGATACAATTAGGAAGTTCGATAAGAATCAGACAGACAAAATAGAAGAACATGTAAAATTTTTAACTACAGGTAGCCTTAATCATCTTTCGGATGATTTTTCAGAGGAAGAGTTAAGCGATGCAGAGGATGCTATTGAAGATGATGAGGATAGTTTTACACTATCTTCAGAAGATAAAAAAGAAGCAGTCAAAGCTATGAATACAGAGATGAAGACATTCTCTACTGATTCAGAAAATTATGGACTTGTAATTATTGATGAAAGCCATAAATTCCGTAACGCTGGTACAGAAATGTATATTGCTCTTTCAGAATATCTTGAAAGTGTACATGCACGGACAGGATATTATCCGTTCATTGGTTTGCTATCTGCAACAATGCAGAATAACAGCCCGCGCGATATTCAGAATCAGCTTTATCTTTTTGAACACGAACCTAAAAATTCAACATTTGAAAAGATTGAAGGCCGTGACCTGGAACATTTCTTTGCAGAAGTAAATAGAAAATATGCCTTGCTTATTCATTCAAAGAAACAAGGTCTTGGTATTGAACAATCATCATTTACCTCTGACCCGAATACTAAAAAAGAATTGATTGAGCTTTCAAAAGAAGTCCGCGAAAAAGTTTTAAGTGATATTCTTGTAAGACGAACCAGAACTGATATTAAGAAGCATTATTCTGATGATTTAAAATTCCCAACTGTTCATGGACCTGAAAATCTTTATTACACAATGGATAAAAAACTAGCACAACTATTTTCTGACACAATGAATATGATTGCGCCAAAAATTGAGGCAGGAGAAATCTTTGCATCTGAAGGCCTTGGATATTATCGTTACAGAGCGACAATGTTCTTAGATAGCAAATATGATAAGGTTTATTCAGGAAGAAACATGACGGCTCAGCGTTCATCAAATCAGCTTGCCCGTATTATGCAAATTCTTCTTGTAAAGCGCCTTGAAAGTAGTTTTGAAGCCTTCAAGGAATCTTTGAGAAACTTCCAGAGATATACTCAAAACATGATAACAATGTGGGAGAATGACACAATCTTTATTTGCCCTCAGATTGATGTAAATAAGGAATTGAATATTAAAGAAAAACAGGAAAAAAATCCTGATAAAGTAATAACCTTACAAACATGTTTTGACGACATAAGGGCAAAAATAGAAAAACTAAACAAAGAAGGCAAAAACGAAAAGAATCAGAATGCCGAATATAATTGTGCAGACTTTAAGACCTTTGGTTCTGATAAGAAAACATACATTGACTATCTAAAAACGGACTTAGAAAAAATCAATGACCTTGTTGACCGTTGGAATGAAAATGATTATGACCCGAAATTTGATAGATTCAAGTCAGCACTAAGAGAAGGTTCCGGTCTTTTCTGTAAAGAAAGAAATATTCCACACAAACTCGTTATTTTCTCAGAAGCAATCAGTACTGTAAAATCTTTAAGCCGTGCCGTTGAAAATATTACTGGAAAAGAACCTCTTGTAATTACTGCGGCTAATCGTGATGAAAAAGAGCCAGTTATTAAAGAGAATTTTGATGCCAATTACGATAAAGCAAAACAGAAAAATGATTATGACGTAATCATTACAACAGAAGTTCTTGCCGAAGGTATCAACTTGCATAGGGCAAATTCAATTTTGAACTATGACACACCATGGAATTCTACAAGGCTTATTCAGAGAATCGGTCGTGTAAACCGTATCGGAAGTGAAAACGAAAATATCTATGTTTATAACTTCTATCCTTCTAGTCAGGGCGATGAACAGATTAACCTTGTACAGAATGCCTACACTAAATTGCAGTCTTTCCATACTATGTTTGGCGAAGATGCCAAGATTTTCAGTCAGGAAGAAGAGCTTTCAGAAGGTAATTTTGAAGCCATTGTAGATGGAGAAGAAAGCCCTCAGGAAAAATATATTTCTGAATTAAAGCAATATAGAGATACAAATCCTGAGCGGTATGATTTTATCCAGAAGCTTGAAAATGCAGAAGAAAAAGGCTTTAGTCCTGTTCTGCAAGATGAAGAAGGAAATACCTATTTTGCAATAAAAGTTAAAAATAAATACGGATGTGTTTATGTAAAAGTTGCAAATGATTTACAGGCTCAGGTTATAAATTACATGGATATGTTTGATTCATGTAAATGTAAAACCGATACAGTTGCAAATGACTTTTCTTCAATTCCTGATATAGACGCTAAAAGAAAAGCTGCATTAGATGCTTACAATGTATTTGAAAGTAAATTGAGCAAAGCTAAAAATGCAAATGTTGATATTACAAATGTACTTGTAAAAGCAAATAAATGGATTACAAGCGGAAAGCTTTCAAAAGAATCCATGAGTTTAATTGGCCAGGCTTTAAAATCCATAAAAGGTGGGAATATAACTCTTGCAAAACGTTTGGACAAATTCCTTACAGAATTGGGAGAACCTGATAAACTACTCATTCCTGTAACTGATGAAGATATTATATATATGATTCAACAGGAACTTGGTAACATAACTACTGTTAATACGCAGAAGCATGGCGAGGCTTATATTTTTGCCGGATTCTATTACTAATGGGAGTAAATAAATGACAAACTTTAGACAGATTTTCGAAAATGACTGGTGCGGAATTGAAGTATTTCTTAAAGATGTATTATCTCCTGTCTTTGGTGAATATGAACAAGGGTATGACATTCTCACAAATGATTCTGATGTTCGCGAAAAAGCTAAAAATGCAAATATTACAGAAATTCGCCATGCTGCAACTTTTGATTTTTTTGGAAGCGAGCTCAAGGTCTTTGATATTACCGTAGGAGATAATAAGAAACTTGAAAATAATAAAGTTGGAATTCAGGCTCTTGTCCGTCAGTATATAAATCAGTTTGAAGGTGCGTTGGTAATTTTCCATCATCAGAATGTAAAAAATCAGGAATGGCGCTTCTCATTTATTGAAAAAAGAATAAATGCAAAAGATTCCACTTCTGCAAAGCGATATACGTATATTCTTGGAAGACATTTGCCTGCAAGAACTATTTCTGAAAGATTTGCATATCTTGAAGCCCACAAAGATGTTCTTACGCTGAAAGATTTAACGGATGCCTTCAGCGTAGAATCCCTTACAAAAGAATTCTTCGGCCAGCTTTTTACATGGTACAGTGACTGGGCCTGCAAAGTATGTAAATTCCCAAGTGATAAATGCATTGCAGCAAATGCAGACCTTACGACAGAAAAAAATGAAATAAACCTTATTCGCTTGATTACACGAATCATGTTCGTCTGGTTCATAAAACAAAAGAATCTTATTCCGACATGGATTTTTAATAAGAATGAACTTGCGGAAATCCTTGCGGATGCAGATTTATCTTCTGACAAAAAGGGCAACTACTACAATGCGGTTTTACAGAATCTTTTCTTTGGGGCATTGAATAAAAAGATTGAAGAAAGAGCCTTTGCGGAAGTCTCGAAAGCCGGTGTCGCAAATGAGCAGTATGGAATAAAAACATATTTTAGAGATGCAAATGAAGGTTCATTCTTTAAACTTTCGCCAAAGGAGATGGTAAAAAAATTCCTTGATGTTCCATTCTTAAACGGCGGTTTGTTTGAGTGCCTTGATTGGGATGAACCGACTAAAAACAACACAAGCCACAAAGTTCATTATGTAGACGGCTTTAGCCGCGATAAAGACAGAAGGGCATTTGTTCCAAACATTCTTTTCTGGAGCGAAGATGACAGCCAGCCGGGGCTTATAACAATTTTGAGCCGCTATAATTTTACGGTAGAAGAGTCAACGCCAAGTGATGTGCAGGTTGCCTTGGATCCTGAGCTTTTGGGAAAGATTTTTGAAAACCTTTTGGGAACCTATAACCCCGAAACAAGGGAAAGTGCCCGTAAGGAAAGCGGCTCTTTTTATACTCCGCGTGAAATAGTTTCTTACATGGTGAACTCTTCAATAAAGGCATATTTGCAGGAAAAAGTGCCTGATGTAAGCGAAGAGAATCTTGAAAGACTTACAAATGACAATAAAGCCGATGATTCAGAAATAAAACTTACAGAAGAGCAAATAAATAAAATCCGAAGCTCTCTTTTTGAAATAAAAATTATTGACCCAGCCTGCGGTTCCGGCGCATTCCCAATGGGAATATTGAACAAGCTGGTAGAGATTCATGTTCTTTTGGACAAGCTCAGTGCCAGCACAAAATCAGAACACAACCTTTACATAAAGAAAGGTCAGTCTGTAAATTATAATCCTGATGAAAGCCTCAAAATTAATGCTGAGTATCTTGGAAATCAGGAATTCAAGCTTTATGTCAATGAAAAAGAAGAAAACACAATTTATAACTCCCAGGATTTAGCCCTTCATGTAAAAGAGATTATCAATAAGTACAACAAAGAACTTGGAAAAAAGACCATTGCAAATCTTTTCAGTCAGGGGCGGATTGATGACGGAAAAAGCTTTAACTCAATAAAAACAAAGACGGACATTCACCAGATTGTTGATGAAGATTCAAAAGACATTATCTGGCAGTACAGAAGCTACAATGTTCAAAACAAATTCCGTCAGTACAGAAACGAAGAAAAGCCGGCACTTTCAATTGATGCTGCAGAAGAAGACAACGATTTTGAGTATGCAAAATATCTTTACAGCCTTAAAACAAGAATCATTCAGGACTCAATTTTTGGCGTGGACATTCAGCCCATTGCCGTACAAATCAGTAAGCTTCGTTTCTTTATCAGTCTGATTTGCGAGCAGCCAAAGATTGAAAATCACCCTGAAGAAAATTACGGATACAATCCTCTTCCTAACCTTGAGACAAAATTTGTTGCGGCAAACACATTGATTGGAAAAGCAAAGAAAGAAGAAGGAACTTTATCGTTTGCAAATCCTAGAATTGATGAAATCACAAAAGAACTTGGAGAAATCCGAAAAGTTCACTTTAGTGCAAAAACAGCACAGGAGAAAAAAGAAAATCGGGAAGAGGACGAAAAACTCAGGAAGGAACTTTCAAAACTTCTGGAAGAAGACCAGGTCTATTCCCCGGAAGATGCCAAACAGCTTGCAGCATGGAACCCTTACGACCAGAGCGCACCGGCAAGTTCATTCTTTGATGCGGAATGGATGTTTGGAATTAAGGATGGATTTGATATTGTTATTGGAAACCCGCCGTATATCAAAGAATACACAAGCAAATCGGCGTTTGATGGCTTTAGAGAAACTAGCCCGTATTATATGGGAAAAATGGATTTATGGTATGGATTTGCCTGTCACGGAATCGATTTATTGAAAACAAAAGGTATGCTTTGCTTTATTGCACAAAACAACTGGACAACAAGCAGTGGTGCAAAACTAATGCGAAAAAAAGTGCTTGAAGACAGTAAAATCTTGCAAATGCTCGATTTCAATACATACATGGTTTTTGAAAGTGCGGACATTCAGACAATGGTAATGCTTTTCGAGAAAAACACAACAGCCGATAAATACACCTTTGACTATCGTACATTGCTTGCAGAAGCAGATAAAGATGATATGCTTTCATTGATCCAAAAACAGAGCACAGGAAAAACAAAGTATCTTACTCCAAAAATTGACAGAACAGTATTAAATGGAAAATTACTAACATTCAGCTGCAACGATGATATTTTAGAGAAGATTGCAAGCGGAAAATTGTTTTTGCAAGCTGATGAAGCAACCAATGGAATTCACACACATCACGATTGTGTAAACAACAAAATTCATCGAGAATTTCCAGATTTGCCAGTAGGAAAAGCTATTTTTGTTTTAACACAATCTGAAAAAGATGCTTTAAACCTTTCTAAAAATGAATTTGGTTTGGTAAAACCTTTTTATGCTTCTGATGAGATAAGTCGCTATTATACAAATCCAAAAAACAAGAATTGGATTATATATACAGGGTCTGAATTCAAAAAAGAAAACAGTATGGACTCTTATCCAAATCTGAAAGCCCACCTTGATTGTGTAAAAAAGGCTATTACATCTGATAATGCTCCGTATGGTTTACATCGTGCGAGAGAAGAGCATTTTTTCAAAGGTGCAAAGATTGTTTCTTTAAGAAAATGTGTTGATAAGCCTTGCTTTTCTTACAGTGAATTTGATTGTTATGTTCCTGCAATGTATTATGTTATTCAAACATCTCGTTGGAATATGAAATTCTTGACGGGTGTTTTGAATTCAAAACTCATTGCTTTTTGGCTCAAAAACAAAGGTAAAATGCAAGGCTCAAATTATCAAGTTGATAAAGAACCTCTTTTGAACATTCCTCTTCCATCCGCCACACCCGCCCAGCAAAAGCCCATCATCGCTTTGGTGGACAAAATCCTCGCCGCAAAAAAAGCCAATCTGCAGGCAGACACAAGCAAAGAAGAAGCAGAAATCGACCGACTTGTGTATCAGTTGTATGGACTGACGGGAGATGATGTGAAGATTATCGAGAGCGCGAATAGGATGTAGGGAGGAGAGTAATGAACAAATTTGTAATTGAATTACAAAAATCTTGTTTGGATATATCCGTTGGTTGCACAGAATTATTATGGAAAGCTTATTTTATTGCGAAGAAACTGGATATCCATGAGTTGGAGTCTTTTTGTAATTCAGAAATTTACGGTTATAGAAATTTACTGAATAAACTGCCAGCTTATAGATATGTACTTGGAGAGTATAGGATACTTAATATTCAAAGTAATTCCTGGAATCCAGTCGCAATCGATGGAAATCTGTATGGCTATCAGAGATTGCCTTTAGTTGATTCTATAGCTGAATTGGAGACCTTTTTTAAATCGGGTATACCAGAACTTGAAGTAGCAATTTCCCCTGAAATACAAGGTGTGTTTAAAAAGGAAATACCAAATTCTGATTCATCTCCAATAAGTTGTTTTTTCCCTCAGCCACAGATTGCGAACTTGTTACAATCAGTAAGGATACTTATATTGAGCTGGGCTATTGAATTAGAAAAGAAAGGAATATTAGGAGATGATTACATGTTTAATGATAAAGAAAAAGAAAATGCACAGAATGTTTCTAACATTACTTTTAATGGAGATGTAAAACTGTCTGGAAATTATGCTCTTGGACAAATGAATGGTTCTACAGTGACCGTACAAAACACATCAATGAACATTGAGGATGTGAAGAATTTAATAAAATTGATTGCAGAGGAACTTGGAAAATCGGGAATTTCAGAAGAGGAGCAGAAAAAAGTTTCAGAAAACATAGAGACCATAAAAGAAGCTATTGCAGATAATGATGTAGTAAAAATTGGCAAATGCTTACACTTCATAAAGGATATGTATTACAACGTGATGGGAAATCTAATAGCATCAGGTATTGTGCTTAAGGTGACTCAATTATTAAATGCAACCGGACTTTGAACTTGGTTTTACATTAGCTATATTTGAATGAAATGTTCAAACAGAAGATTGTTTATTAGGGGAAATAATAAATGAGTGAAATATACCAGAAAATAATGCAACAGTGTTATGATAAGTATAATGATTTGAAATCAACAGAATCTTGTAATCAAGATTTTGAATGTCGTACAGATTGCCTTTCTGATATTTATTGGACGAATAAAACAAGAACTTATGGATGTCAGACAATTACATATATGTATGTATTGCGATTCATGAATAAATATGCGTCTGAAATTTATTACCTTTTTTCTAAGTATATTTCTAACCTTAATAATGGAGATTTAATCTTTTCGATTGGGAGCGGACCTTGTTTTGAAACTGTTGGAATTGAAAGATTTTGCCGCGAAAAAGATCTTTTTAACATTAACTATATAGGAACTGATAAAAACAATGTTTGGCAAGAAACAGCAAATATTTGTTGCCATAATTCTATTTCAGATAAATTCGTTTCGATTCCTGCAAAGGTTCTTTCTGATGAATATTGTGAAAAAATACTACCAAAAACACGAGTTCTGATTTTAAATTATGTTTTGTCAGATTGTAAAAATCATAATTCTTTGACTGAGTTTTTGAATAACTGTTTAAGAAAACATCTTGATCTAATGCCTTATGATTCTTATGTTATTGTTAATGATATAAATCATAGTGATGAGTGGGAAAAAGAATTCGACAAATGGAAATCTTCTCTTCCTCCAAATTTCAGTTGTACAGATTATTATTTTAACAAATCAAAAGCTTGTAATCCAAGAGGAGAGAGTATATACACTAAATCATTGATATTTGACAATTCAAATATGTCATTTGTACAACAATTTGCAGATGGTATAAAAGAATGTACAAGTAGTGGAACAATTATTTATAAGGATTTTCCGTTTTAGGGGAGTGGAATTATGATAATTAGTGTATCACGACGAACAGATGTTCCTGCCTTTTTTGCAGATTGGTTTTATCGACGAATAAATGAAGGTTTTTTCATGGTTCGAAATCCTATGAATGTTCATCAAGTTTCAAAAATATCTATTTCTCCTCAAACTGTAGAATGTTTTGTTTTTTGGACTAAAAATCCCTCTGATAGTTTTATGTTAAATATTAAAAAACTTGATGAACTAGGTTATAAGTATTATTTTCAGTTTACAATTTCATCTTATGTGCAAGATGTCGAAAAGAATGTTCCACATAAAAAAGAAATAATAGAGAAATTTATAAAACTTTCAAAGTTAATTGGTAAAGAAAAAATTATCTGGCGGTATGACCCGATAATTTTGACAAAAAAATATGATTTTGATTATCACAAAAAATATTTTTCATATCTTGCTGATAAATTGAGCAATTATACAAATAAAGTCATAATTAGTTTTGTTGACTGCTATCCAAAAATTAAAAAGAGATTGTTAGATGAACATATTTCTGAGTTAAACCAAGAACAAATGAGAAGTCTCTCTTTGGAACTAAAAAAAATTGCTCAAGAAAATCACCTGGAAATAGAGTCTTGCTCTGAAAAAATAAACCTTGATGATATTGGCATCCCTCACGGACATTGCATTGACGGAGAGTTAATAAATCGTATCTGCGGGAAAAAATATATTTTTGCAAAAGATAAAAATCAAAGAAAAGAATGTGGTTGTGTAACTAGTATTGATGTTGGTTCATATAATACTTGCAAACATAATTGTTCGTATTGTTATGCTACATGGAATTATGGTGTTTCAAATGAGGTTGATAGTTTAAGCCCCATACTTGGTTCTTCGCTTTGTGATGGGGATAAAATAAATGATAGAAAAGTCCCTGTTTTAAAGGAACAAACCCCAGAATTATTCTAAGGATAAATATGGCAGATTTCATTGAATGGCAACAGTTTGAGAAAACAGATTTATACATAAAAGACAATGAACTTTTTAGCAAAATAAGCATTTCACGAGATGAAAACTATAATATTCACTTTTGTGTTGAATGCAAAGAATTGGATAAAAAAACAACACGAGATTTTAACGATATTTCATCATTTTACATGTCAAAACTTGACAATGTTACAGCTTATCCAAATCCATTTCTCGGAAAAGAATATTTTCTAAAAGAATTTATCTGTGAAAAATTTAATTATGCTCCAACAGGGGAGTTTACAATCAATGGAATTGTATTAAAAATAGAATCTCACTATATAAGTGATTCTGTTGGAAAGCCTGAATTTGAAAACATCTGGTTACTTAATTCATCAAATCAGGCAAACTACGATCAGAATATAATCAAAACTTCTTCTGGAAATGAACACTATCAATGGGGCGACTTTGCAATAGAAGATATTGCACTAGCGGAAAAATATTCAGCATCTTGGGCTGGAATTAAGTTAAAATATAGAAGTTATGATTTTTTACTGATAAAATCAGATACATTTACCAAATTTAAGTCAACTTGTTTACGTTTCGAAAAAAAACAATTTCCAACAGATGAAGTTTTAAATGAAATTATAAACATCTTGAATTTTATTTTTGGTTTGACATTCATTTATATAGGGAATACAAAATATAATTGCAAATCATCACCTGTCTCAGATTGTTATATTTCTACATTTAGAAAAGATATTGAACAAGTTCTTAATGAAGCTCAATTTCCTGTAATACCATTACGTTTGAATGATTTTCATGGTTTCGGGATAAATACAACGGAATTGATTAATTTAATATTCTTAAAAGTTTCAGAAAATACAGCATACTCTCTTATTAAAAATTTTGCATTTATAAACTATGCAAGAACACAACCAGCTGAAGTAAAAATTCAACCTCTTGCAGCAACTTTTGATAATATTTGTACACAATATTTTTCTAACAGGGAAAATACAATTATTAACAAAGAAATCTTTTCTAAATTGAAAAAAACTATTGAACAAAAAATTGAAGAGTTTGATATTCCTGAAGAACAAAAAAAGATTATGAAATCAAAAATTTCACAAATTAATAATCAAAGTCAGAA
>JAEEGF010325300.1_pt1 | contig 12448 bp, 13 predicted proteins | sample 9134171 | NCBI WGS metagenome assembly JAEEGF01 (sample SAMN16246542, study PRJNA631951) | gut metagenome | biome: gut microbiome; feature: rumen; material: AP-attached | host: Bos | place: Iran: Karaj | collected 2018-10 | reverse complement strand
CGCCTGCGCCGATGGTACTGCAATGCAATGCGGGAGAGTAGGAGGCCGCCACTTTTATTTGAGCCCTGAAGATACAATATCTTCGGGGCTTTTTTTATATCCTTTTCTTTTTTTTCTTGGTACTTTGTCTAAAATGATGTATCTTTGTACTCGAAATGCAGAGACTGTGGTATCCATTTGTTTGGCTAAAGCGTATCGGGTATTGTCGGGGCTTTGGCATCCAGTCGCCGACAGACTACTGGATTGTGAGGTATGTTATTAATGAACATTGGCCTTATTACCAGTACGATAAGATGGGACTTCATGATAGTTGGTTACGGCGCAAATTAGGTCGTCTTTATTTCCGAATTGCCAATTGGTTGCAACCTGAGGTGATAGTAAGTGACGATTATCAAGAATACTTTCATCATGGTTGTTGTCAGGCTTCGTTTGGAGCAGATGGACAGTTGGTGCGTATTACCTTAGATGATCATTTTCTAATGAATAAAGAATATATATATAATAAGGTAAGGGATGACAGCGTTCTTATTGTTGAGGGCATTCAACATTTCCGGAATTATTGGGCCGATCTTATTGCTGATGAACGGGTGCGCATTACGTTTGACCTTTATTATTGTGGGATAGTTCTTTTTGATAAGAAACGACATAAAACAAATTATATAGTGAACTTCTAACTGACATTGAATATGAAAATTACAAGAGTTTATACAAAGACTGGCGATAAAGGCGAGACGAGTATAGTCGGAGGTATCCGCGTCAAGAAGTCTTGCGAGCGTCTGGAAGCATATGGAACCGTCGATGAACTAAGCTCTCAACTTGGGCTTTTAGCATCTTTATTGCCCGATGGTGCTGATAAGGATTTAATTATTCGAATCCAAACCAATCTTTTTAATGTATGTACCAATCTGGCAACCGATCAGAGTCAGACGCCATTGTATGACTCTGCAAAAATGGTTGATGGTGAGATTGAACTTTTAGAACAAGAAGTGGATCGGATCATGAAACTCTTACCCGAACGCCAAGGTTTTATCTTGCCAGGCGGTTGCCAAGCTGCAGCTCAGGCGCATGTCTGCAGAACAGTTTGTCGTCGTGCAGAACGTAGGATTGTTGCTCTGTCTGAAGTAGCCCAAATTAGCCCTGAGACTTTACAATATGTGAACAGGCTAAGTGATTATCTGTTTGTATTAGCCAAAAAAATAAATTTTAACGCAGGTGTCAGTGAAATTGTATGGCAAAATGTTTGCAGATAGGAAAATAATTATTACTTTTGCGTCCAAATTTAAAACATAGTAAATAACCAAAGACTAAGAATATGTATTGGACACTAGAATTGGCATCGAAACTGGAAGACGCACCTTGGCCTGCAACCAAGGACGAGTTGATTGACTACGCTATACGTTCAGGCGCCCCGCTTGAGGTACTTGAGAATTTGCAAGAAATCGAAGATGAAGGCGATGTCTATGAGAGTATCGAAGATATCTGGCCCGATTATCCCACAAAAGAAGACTTCCTTTTCAACGAGGATGAGTATTAATTGGTGAGATAGCTTCTTGGTTGCCATATATACACTGACATCAGAACTCCACGACGAGAAGGCCGTTGGAGCGGTTACTAAGGAATTTCTTGGTAGTCTGGACATAGAGTATGTTTTCAGAGGGAATGACTATAGTGACTATGGCAGTTACGGACTCAGTTTAATCTACGTCTGTACGGGCGGCACAGAAGGTATCTTCAAAAAATTACTCCCAGATTTACAAGCAAAGTCGATCTCTCCTTTTTATCTTCTGACGTCAGGGAGAAGCAACTCTCTGGCTGCTTCGATGGAAATCCTCTCCTATTTGCGACAGAACAACATGAAGGGAGAGATTATCCATGGCAGTTATATTACTAAGCGAATTAAGTTGTTGTCTCAAGTTGAAGATGCAAGGAATACGCTTTTGGGTAGCCGACTTGGTATTATTGGACAACCTTCAGACTGGCTTATCTCCAGTTCTGTTGACGAGAGAGTAGTGAGGCAAAGGTTTGGTGTCGAATTGGTGAATATTCGTATGAAGGAATTGTTGGAAGTCATCTCAGAGACGCCAGAACCATTGTCTGAAGACTATACCGATATTGATTCCATCAGGAGTTCTCTTCCTGGAGCCAACAAAATATACAAGGCATTGAAGACTCTCGTTGAAAATTATCAACTTCAAGGATTTACTTTACGGTGCTTTGATTTGCTGACAGCGATTAAGAACACAGGATGTCTGGCCTTAGCCAAATTAAATGCAGAAGGTATCGTGGCAGGATGCGAAGGCGATGTCCCGGCCATGATTTCAATGATGATTGTTCGGTCGTTGTTGGGTGTATCAGGATTTCAGGCAAACCCCTCAAGAATTGATCCAGAAACAGGCGAATTGATTTTTGCTCATTGTACCATTCCTTTGAATATGGTAGAGCGCTTTGAATATGACACTCATTTCGAATCTGGTATAGGGGTAGGAATAAGAGGTTTTATGAAAGAAGGACCAGTTACGGTCTTTAAAGTGTCTGGTGATAAGAGCCGCCATTTTATTGCAGAAGGTTATCTGACCCAAAACCTTTCAGAGCCCAATCTTTGCCGTACTCAGCAGAAGATTCAGTTGACTGATAAAAGTCAGATATCTTATTTCCTGAGTAATCCAATAGGCAACCATCACATCATACTGCCAGGTCATTATAAGGCCCTGTTAGAAGAGATGGTTTCTTCGTAAGTAGGGTTATTCAGATATTGATACCGTAATTCTGCTTGATCTCACTCATGACGAAGGTGCTCTCAATGGCACTGATGTTGTCGATATCGCCTAACTTGTTGAGTACAAACTCCTGATATTGCTTCATGCTTTGAGAGCGAACCTTTAATAGGTAGTCGTAAGCCCCTGAGGTGTTATAACACTCTGTAACCTCAGGAATACGCATGATTCGACGTACAAATGCATCCGCCTTTTCGTGATTGATTTGTTGAAGTTTTACTTTGCAGAATACGAGGAGCCCTTGTCCCATTTTCTCTGGATCAAGGATTGCCACATATTTCTTGATGTAGCCTTGACGCTCCAGGCGTTTCTGGCGTTCAAAAACTGGTGTAGGCGTCAGATGCACAGCATCAGCCAGCTCTTTTGTGGTGAGTTTCGCATTACGCTGCAGGGTCTTGAGAATCTGCAAGTCAGTTTCATCTAATGTATCTGCCATATTCTGGAATAATATTCTTATTATGGTGCAAATATAGATTATTTTTCCGAAATGAAAGAATGATTTGATGAAAATCGCCAAACTTAGTAATTTTGCAGCAGTATTTAACCCAAATAGTTCGGTAGATAATGAATAAAGATAATCAACAGGAGCGTTTTCCGATAGTCGACGAGCAAGGTCAGGTGATAGGTTCGGCCACACGAGGTGAATGCCATAATGGTTCACGGCTGTTGCATCCAGTGGTACATCTCCATGTCTTCAACTCAAAGGGTGAGGTGTATTTGCAGAAGCGTCCAGAGTGGAAAGATATCCAGCCAGGCAAGTGGGATACAAGTGTTGGTGGGCATATCGACTTGGGCGAAACACCTGAACAGGCACTGTATCGGGAAGTCCGTGAAGAATTAGGTATTGCCGATTTCCTTCCAGAGAAGAAAGGGCTATATGTTTTCGAAAGCCAGAGAGAACGAGAACTGGTTTATGTGCATCGTACTATCTATGACGGTGACATTCATCCATCTGCAGAAGAGCTTGATGGTGGGAAGTTCTGGACTATCGAAGAGATACGTGAGGCTATGGGCAAGAATATTCTGACCCCTAATTTTGAGAGTGAATTCTCGAAGTTCTTCCTGTCTTTTTCTTGATGGAGCAAACATACGCTATACCTTTTTCATAAAAAGCACCACATTCTTCTGGATATTCTTTGTAGTTAGAGAAATAATCCGTACTTTTGTGCAGGAATTTGCAAATATAACAATTACAATTTAGAATGAAAAGAATATTAGTAACTGGTGGAGCTGGCTTTATCGGCTCTCATCTTTGTGAGCGCCTGGTAAAGGAAGGTAATGATGTGATCTGCCTGGATAACTTTTATACAGGTAGTAAAGAGAACGTGTGGCATCTGCTTGGTGAACACAATTTCGAGATTGTGCGCCATGATGTGTGCCAGCCTTATTGGGCAGAGGTTGATGAAATCTACAACTTAGCATGCCCTGCTTCTCCCGTGTATTATCAGAACGATCCCATACAGACCACCAAGACCTCGGTTTTTGGTGCTTATCATATGTTGGGATTGGCTCGCAGAACGAAGTGCAAGATCCTCCAGACATCTACCAGTGAGGTGTATGGCGATCCGACAGTGCACCCACAGCCAGAGTCATATTGGGGCAATGTCAACACCATCGGCATCCGCTCTTGTTACGATGAAGGCAAGCGTTGCGCAGAGACGATGTTCTTCGACTATCATCGTCTGCATGGTGTACGTATCAAGGTCATTCGCATCTTCAATACCTATGGTCCGCGTATGGCTGAGAATGATGGACGCGTCGTTTCGAATTTTATTATGCAGGCATTGCGTAACGAAGATATCACCATTTATGGCGATGGCACCCAGACCCGCTCTTTCCAGTATGTTTCAGATCTGATTGAGGGTATGATTCGCATGATGAATAGTGGAGACGACTTCCTAGGCCCTGTGAATATCGGTAATCCTGGCGAGTTTACTATGTTGGAGTTGGCAGAGAAGGTGATAGCAATGACAGATTCCAAGAGTAAGATCGTGTTTAAGCCACTACCTTCTGACGATCCCAAGATGCGCAGGCCTGATATCGCATTGGCAAAGGCAAAACTTGACTGGGAACCCAAGGTGAAGTTGGATGAAGGCCTTCAAAAGACAATAGAATATTTCAAAACACGCCTCTGATTCATATTTTTTACCGCCCGTAAGTATCCTTTTTAGAATAATATTCTGTTCGAGGAGAATATAAATGCATATTTTAGATTAATTATCTGCTAATTTTGTAGATTTAGGGATATCTTCTGGATTTCAACTGAAATTTGGAAGATATTTCTTTTGTTCGTACCTTTGCACCGTCAAAAGTAATTAATTAATCATTAAATAAAAGAAAGGATAAGATTATGAGTACAAAGAAGAATTTACGTTTTGAGACTTTACAACTTCATGTAGGTCAGGAACAGGCCGACTCCGCAACTGATGCACGCGCCGTGCCCATCTATCAGACCACGTCGTATGTGTTCCATAATTCTCAGCATGCTGCCGATCGTTTCGGCCTCCGCGATGCCGGTAACATCTATGGTCGCTTGACCAACTCTACCCAGGGCGTATTTGAAGATCGCGTGGCTGCTCTCGAGGGTGGTGTGGCTGGATTGGCCGTTGCCTCTGGTGCTGCTGCCATCACTTATGCCCTGCAGAATATCGTGCAGGCTGGCGATCATATCGTGGCTGCCGATAACCTCTATGGTGGTTCCTACAATCTGATTACCCACACGCTCGCTACGCAAGGCATCAGCAACACCATTATTAACGTTAATGACCTCGATGCCCTCGAAGCTGCTATCAAGCCCAACACAAAAGTAGTATATGCCGAGACTTTCGGCAACCCCAACAGTGATGTGCTCAACCTTGAGGGAGTGGCTGCTGTAGCCCATAAGCACGGCATCCCCTTCATCGTCGATAACACCTTCGGTACCCCTTACCTCATCCGTCCGTTGGAGCATGGTGCTGACATCGTGGTTCACTCGGCTACGAAGTTCCTGGGTGGTCATGGAAGCTCACTGGGTGGTGTCATCGTAGATGGTGGCAAGTTCGATTGGAAACAGAACGACAAGTTCCCCACGCTCGCCAAGCCCGATCCCTCATATCATGGTATCGTGTTTGCTGATGCCGTTGGTGCAGCCGCTTATGTTACTCGTATCCGTGCCGTCATCCTGCGCGATACTGGTGCAGCCATCTCTCCCTTCAATGCCTTCATCCTCTTGCAGGGTGTAGAGACGTTGAGTCTGCGTGTAGAGCGCCATGTAGAAAACGCACTGAAGGTAGTCGATTTCCTGAAGAACCATCCGAAGGTTGCAGCTGTTCATCATCCGGCTCTCGAAAGTCATCCCGACCATCAGCTCTATCAGAAGTACTTCCCCAATGGCGGTGGTTCGATCTTCACCTTCGAAATCAAGGGCGGACAGGAAGAGGCCTGGAAGTTTATCGATGCCCTGCAGATATTCTCGCTGTTGGCCAACGTTGCCGACGTGAAGAGTCTGGTGATTCATCCCTACACAACCACTCACTCACAACTCTCTCCCGAGGAACTCGCTGAGCAGCATATCACGCCGTCGACCATCCGTCTGAGCATCGGAACTGAGCATATCGATGATATCATCGACGATCTGTCACAGGCATTTGATCAGATTTGATATTCTGTTTTCGATAGCAAAATTCCAAATTCTGAATTCCGGATTATGTATTCCGGAGTTCGGAATTCGGAATTATTTTGTAACTTTGCACCCAGTAACTAAACGATATGGGAAAATTTATTTTAGCAGATAATCAGGAACTGACTCGTTTCGCTTTGGAGAGTCTGATTCTTCAGAAAGGTGAGCACGACATCTTCAGAGCCAGTGATAAGGCGGGACTAGTCGAGTTGTTGAAGGAGCACGAGAATGCTGTGGTGTTGCTCGACTACACATTGTTCGACTTTGCCGACGAAGATCAATTACTCATTGTTGCTGAGCGTTTCGCACTGTCTCAATGGATATTGATTAGCGACGAGTTGACCCCTCAGTTCTTGCGTCGCGTAGTTTATGCCTCTCACCAGTTCAGTATCGTTTTCAAGGACGGCTCGTTAATGGATCTCCGTGATGCTTTTGATGCTGTCAGTCGCCATAACCGCCACATCAGTCAGCGGGCGCTGGAAGGCATCATTAACCACCAACAGGAAGAAGAGGAGCATCGCAGCATACTGACAGAGACAGAGACTGAGATTGTGAAAGCCATCGCTCAGGGCAAGACAACCAAGGAGATAGCCAACGAGCGGTTCTCAAGTGTTCATACCATCACCACCCATCGCAAGAACATCTTCCGCAAACTGGGTGTGAACACAGCCCATGAAGTCATCAAATACGCCCTGCGAGCGGGACTGGTGGATTCCTCAGAATTCTATATCTAAAAAAAAGGTGTGAGATTTCTCTCACGCCTTTTTTATGTTAGGCTTTGCTTGATATCCTCCAACAAATCCTCGCCGGCTTCGAGGCCGATGCTTAATCGTACCGTCGTGTCGAGTACCGACATCTCTGCACACTGCTCGGCTGTGAAAAGCCCGAAGATTGTTGAGGCTGGGTGGATGGCCAGCGACTTGCGGTCGAAGAGATTCGTGGCGCGTCGGATAATCTGCAACTTGTCGATAAACGACCATGCGGCTTCCTTCGATTCGAGGTCGATGGTAAAGACTGCACCAGGCAATGGACCGAATTGCGACTTCGAGAGTTCGTAGAAGGGATTACCCTCTAAACCAGTATAGTTCACACGTTTGATCTCTGGCAATGCCTGACAGTGTTGGGCGAGCCATAGAGTGGTCTCAGCCTGACGACGGAATCGGATATCGAGTGTGTCGAGGCCGAGGGTCTCCATGTAGGCCACCTGGGGTGTCATCAGTCCACCAAGATTTGTGATCAATTCTGTCTTGACACGAGCGGTAAAGGCTTGCTTCTTACCAACACGCTTGGTTCGTGCCTGTAGGGCAGGGGAGGGCGACTGGCTCCAGTCAAAACGTCCGTAGTCGATGAGCAGTCCGCCGAGACCAGTACCTCCGCCAGAGATATACTTCGTGCTTGACACCACCTCGATGTCCACGCCGAAATCTACAGCCCGGAATGTGGAGAAGGGCACGATGGTTGTATCGGCAATCAGTGGTACACCTGACTTGTGAGCGATGTCGGCCAGCCTTCGGATATCAGCCACAAAGAGTTGCGGATTGGTGATAATCTCGAAGAACAGAGCGCAAGTCTTATCGTCGATCAGTGCCTCCACCTCTTCTGGTTTCGTGAAATCTGCAAAGCGAGGCTCTACGCCAAACGTGCCCAGTGTGTCGCGGATCAGAGAGACGCTGTTGCCAAACAGATGTTTCGAGGCTACGATGTTGAGTCCTGCTGCACTGACAGCGGTCAAAGCGTAGTGAATGGCCGTCATGCCCGTGTTGAGTGCTGTTACACTTGTCGCACCCGTCAATTGCCGCACCCGTTCCTCCAGATAGGTGGTCGTGGGATTGGCAATACGGGCATACGACGGGGCCATGGAACGACCGCAAAATGCGTCGCCCATGGCCTTGGCAGACTCAAACTCAAACGCCGCCGTATAATAGACGGGCATCGAAAGTGCCCCGTATGCATCAGATTTCTGATACTTCGTTGTCAGAATTTTTGTTTCGTACTGCATTATCGTCCTATGATTTTCTTAACTGCGATGACGAGTTTATCTACATCCTCGCGGGTATTATAAAGCGCAAATGTCGGGCGTACACTCATCTCATAGCCCAAGGCCCGGAGGGCGGGCTGAGCGCAGTGGTGACCCGCACGCACTGCGATGCCCTCCTTATCTAATAATGTACCTGTTTCAGGAACGGGGATGCCGTCGAGCACGAAACTTACGACTGACACGCGGTTCTTGGGATTGCCGATGAGCGTCAAGCCAGGAATCTGGGCGAGTTGCTCGCGGGCATATTCCGTCAGCCGATGTTCGTGGGCTTCGATGTTGCGGATGCCAAGACGGCTCACGTAGTCGAGGGCAGCACCCAGTCCGATGGCATCGGCCACGTTGGGCGTTCCGGCCTCGAAACGGGCTGGTGGCACATTATATTCCGTGCGCTCGATGGTCACATCCTTGATCATGTTACCGCCACCCTGCCAGGGCTGCATCTTATCCAACAATTCCTTGCGCCCATAGACCACACCGATGCCGTTAGGCCCGTAGATCTTATGGCCACTGAACACGAAGAAGTCTGCCCCAAGAGCCTGCACATCTACAGGCGTGTGGGCTATCGACTGTGCTCCGTCGATCAGCACTGGAATCTGGTGCGAGTGTGCGATATCGATGATGCGTCGCACATCGTTGATAGTGCCGAACGTGTTGTTGACATGACCCACACTGACAAAACGCGTGCGAGGCGTGATGAGTCGTTCCAGTTCGGAGAGGATGAGGTCACCATTCTGATCCGTTGGAATAGCCCGCAGGGTAGCACCTCTCTCCTGAGCAACACGCTGCCAAGGCACGATATTGGCATGATGGTCGAGTTCGCTGACGATGACTTCATCACCAGGAGTCAGGAACTGACGTCCGTAGGTCTGTGCCACGAGGTTGATGCCTTCTGTGGTACCACGCACGAAGATAATCTCCTCGCTCGTAGCAGCATTGATGAACCGCTGCACTTTCTCGCGGGCTTCCTCATAAGCATCCGTCGCACGGGCTGCCAGCGTATGGGCTCCACGGTGAATGTTCGAGTTGTATGTGCGATAGTAGTCTGAAATCTTGTCGATGACCTGATTCGGCTTCTGGGTCGTCGCACCATTGTCCAACCACACGAGGTCGTGGCCGTTCACCTTCTGGTTGAGTACGGGGAAATCCTTCTTGATCTGCTCAGAGTTCAGCGTATCGGCCTCCTCATAGTGAAGGTCACGCAGTTTCTGTGTCTCGGGGATGCCGATACCGAAACCGTCCTCTTGAGGAATAGCCTTCGTCTGAGCATCTGTATCTCCGAGGTAAGGAAGTTCGCCGTAGCCACTGCCCCCAGCCAGAAGCTGTCTGAATCCAGCTTCCAGCTCGCTGAGGTTCAGTTGTATTCCCGAACTTCGTTCGCCTACCCGTAGCCTTTCGTCAGGCAGTATCGCCTTCCGTTCAGCCTGCAATTCCTCAGGGCAGTATCTTTGTGCGATTTCCTTCAGCAGTCCCAGTGAGCCGAAGTCCTGTGTCGGAAAACTATTGATATTTGATAGGTTGAGCATTATTTCTCTACTTTATTTCTGTGCTGATAATCGTGATAGTAGCCCACCTCTACATTTTCGAGTACGGCGATGGCATCGTCGGTCAGTGAGGCTAATGAGAAGTATTTCGTCAGCAGATACGAGGCCACACCAAACTTGTCGAGACCCATCAGACGGGCAGAGAGTGAAGGCGCTATCTCACCAGGGATACCGCTCTGGTGGAGGCCGATGACACCCTGGTTTTTCTCTCCGACGCGTACGAGGATAATCTTCGTTGTTCCTACGCCGCGACCAGTCAGATACTGACCTTCTACCTCCACCTTGTCAGATGGAATCAGGGGCACACCGCGCCATAGGATAACCTTCGTGCCAAAGAGATCGGTGGTCACAGGAGGCACACCGCGCCAGGTACATTCACGCTCAAAGGCGGCGATGGCACGCGGATGGGCGATGAAGAAGGCGGGTTCCTTCCATACGAGCGACAGCAGTTCGTCGAGATCGTCGGGTGTGGGTGTACCATAACGAGTCGTGATGCGGTAAGCAGGGTTGGCTGCAGCCAGTAAACCAAATTGTTTGTTGTTGATAAGTTCCCACTCCTGGCGCTCTTTGATGCTCTCGATCGAGAGGCGTAACTGTTCCTCGAGTTGGTTGTAGGGGTTGTTATAGAGATCGCTCACGCGGGTATGTACGCGAACGACGGTCTGCAGTGTGTTCAACGAGTATTCCGTAGGATTCTCCTCATAGTCGATATAGGTCTCGGGGATGATGTTGTCTTCCTCATGACCACTTACCAGGTCGATGTGCTTCTCGCCATTGTCGTTTACTGATGCCTTCAAGCGTAATTGCTTGTCAACGGCCTTGTTGAAAGTCTCGCGGAAATCGGGTACTTCTTTGATAAACTTAATCAGTTCTTTCAGTTTCAGACCCAGAAAGACGGTGGGCGTGATGGCTCGTACAGAGACCGTCGATTCCTGTTCGTCGAGCAAATCGGCTTCTCCGAAATATTCACCATCTCCCAACAAGGCTATCCGCAGGTCTTCGCCATGAGGTCCCTTGCTGATGACCTCGGCCTGACCGCTGGCTACGATGAAGAAACGCTGCTTGTCTTTTCCCTCTTCGACGAACAGTTTGTCAACATCCACCTCCTTCGCCTCGAATGAGCTTACCAGACGATGTAATATCTCGTCGTCGAACTCTGAGAATAGCGGTATAGCCTTCAGATTCTTGGCCGTAAACGATGGTACGCCATTCACATATTGGATAGGTAGCCGATCGTTCTTGCGGAGTTCGACTTTTGTGCGGTTCACACGGAATGTACCACCGCTAACCTGTACCCAAGGGAGTAGCTTCAACAGAAGTCTTGGGGTGATAGAGCCCATCTGAGGGGCGGTCTTGGTGGTTGTTGCCAATCTTCTGGCGGTAGCAGTAGTCACACTGCGCTGTAAATTTGAATCTGCCATAATCGTTTGAGTTTTTAATGTTTTTACTATTTTACCTTTTTACTTTTTAATCGTTACTTTATGGGTGGAGCCTTCTACATGCTCTACCGAAAGCACATTATAGCCCTGCTCCCTCGCATTGCGAGGCACGTTGTCGAGTGGTTCGCCCTCAGCGAGTAGCACTTCGAGAATATCGCCCGGCTGTAGTTTGGCCAGTTCAATCTTCGTTTTGACAAAGGTCATTGGGCAGTGCTCCTTTGTGATGTCTAATACTTTTGTTGCCATATCCTTACCTTTTTACTATTAAATAAACAATGTCTGTCCACCTTCTGAGAGGTTCAGGAATGAGGCTACGCCGAGCACATCCTTCACCTCGGGAATAAAGTCCTCCTTCTTCAGGCCGAGCACGTGCATGGCCATCTCGCAGGCATAAAGGTTGATGCCGAGCGCCTTGGCTGCCTCAACGAGTTCTTCGAGAGTCGCCACATTGTTCTTGCGCATCAGGTAGCGGAAGATCCTGGGGCCTGCACCGAGGAAGTTGAAACGGCTTGTGGGTGTCACTTTCAGTCCACCCATCATGAAGCCGAAAATCTTCGTCAGCCAGTTGCCACCCGTAAACGAGCGCCCCTGCTTCTGCTTGATGGCGTCGAGCCCCCAGAAGGTAAAGAAGATATTCACTTCATACCCCACCGCTGCCGCGCCCGTACCTAATGTAAATACTGCCGTCAGTTTGTCGAAATCGCCACTGAAGGCGATGATGCTTAGTTTCTTGTTGTCTGCCATAATTTCTATACGTTTGAGTCTGGGTGCAAAGGTACGGTGAAATCAGCATGTCCACAATCGCCTGATTGTGGCATTTTGCCTACCAATTGTTTGGTATAAGCGGATTTTTTACTATCTTTGCAGCAAAAAAAACAGTATAGAATTATGAAACAGCCCACTCCCGAACGCGTTTTGAGTATCTTCAGTGAACTCAACCGAATCCCACGCCCGTCGCATCATGAAGAGCGCGTGGCCGACTATCTCTGCCAGTTTGC
>JAEEGF012188327.1_pt1 | contig 12449 bp, 13 predicted proteins | sample 9134171 | NCBI WGS metagenome assembly JAEEGF01 (sample SAMN16246542, study PRJNA631951) | gut metagenome | biome: gut microbiome; feature: rumen; material: AP-attached | host: Bos | place: Iran: Karaj | collected 2018-10 | reverse complement strand
CTCTTGCCTGGGCGCTGCTGGCATCAGACGACTGCCAATTTGCTATCATCGCAAGTCCGCATATGCCGGGGACTCCCATAAGGGGCTTAAGTACCGGAGTGAGGAGCTTTTGAGCTGCTTTGAGACCGCCAAGATAATCGATGCAGCCTATGAAAGCCATTGAGAAGATCATTACCGGAGCTATGGAGAATGACTGAAAGAATCCTTCTCTTACTCCTGATCCGCCGCTTCCGACTATACCTGCGCTGTAGGCAGCTTCAGCTATCTTTCCGTAAGACCCAAGATAGGTATGAAAGTCGAGAGCTTTTAAGATCCCTTCGCTGTGAGAAAATACCCCTGAAAAGAAAACAGCCGCGAATATGAGGGCTATATACCCTACAATCCCGACTTTTTCTCTTTCATTGTTCATGATCGCTTACCTCTAAATTGAATATATTATGAATAGTTTTTGAGTAATTTTGAATAATATAATACGAAGCATATTTAAATGCAAGTCAAATTTTCTACTTTTGTGGATTTAAAACACAAATTTTAATCCATATTTATGTGTATTGCTACAATTTTAGTGTTTCAGACACAATTTACTTACAATATTTATGTATTTATAGCATAATATCCCATCTCTGTATATTTAAGTGAACATGTTCATAATATTCATAGTCAAAGCAACCGCATAATGTAACTTTCAGTTGCACTAAAGCATGGTGATTGATAAAATGAATGAAGGAGATCAAAGAAATGGATATAAAACAACTCAAAACTTTCATAGCAGTCGCTGATGCAAGGAGCTTTCTCAAGGCAGCCGATTCCCTCTTCGTAACGAGGCAGGCGCTTGCAAAGACCATAGACCAGCTCGAAGACGAGCTGGGCGTTGAGCTGTTCTTCAGGAACCAGAAAGGTGCCAATATGACTCCTGCAGGTATATACTTCTACCCAAGAGCTTCGCAGGTCATCAGTGAGTTCGAAAGGCTTAAAGAAGACACCATAACCATGAGCCGGTCATACAAGCCCAAGGTAAGCCTTTGCCTTTCCATAGGGATCTACGATCACTTTGCTACAAAGATACATGATTACAGGATAGAGCATTCCAGCGAGATGCAAATCGCCCTTCGCTGCTGCCTTGAAGCAGATGCATCGAGGATACTGGCTGACAGAAGAGCCGACGCCATACTCTCCTTTACGAGGCCTTCAGACAGCTTCGCAAACAGCGTTAAGATCGGTGAATCGGACATCGTACTTGTAGTAAACAAAAGCAACGCCTCTGCTGACAGAGACGTAGGCATAAACGAGCTTCCAAAGCTTTTGTACAACGGGGGGACGGAAAAGCCAATATGGTGGGATGAAGCACCGAGGCACCAGGATATAATATCTTCGGATCTCAACTATCTTTACTCACTTCTCAGAAAAGGAGAAGGCATACTTCCCATGCCCAGGATATCGATACCCAGCTATCTCGACTTCACTATGGTGCTCCCGGCATACCCAAGGCACAAGCCAATGTCCATTTACTACTCTTCCCTTCAGCCGGACAACTACAATTCACTTAGCTATGCCTTATTGGAAGGAATATTTTCTAACGTAATCGCTAAAGATAAATTGACTTAATACACAAAAATACATACAATGTATAAGGATTTATTAGACATGTTTTTCAAATATTTAAGGAGGAATAAATCATGGCAAAATGGAGATGCACAGTATGCGGTTATATTTATGAAGGCGAAAATCCGCCCGAAGAATGCCCCACATGCCACGTGCCCGCAAGCAAATTCGTTAAAGTCGAAGAAGGCGAGCAGAAACTTGCAGCAGAACACGTGTTCGGTGTAGGTACAAAGCTCGACGGAGTTCCCGAAGAAGACAAGAAATATATCCTTGAACAGCTCAAGGCAAACTTCCAGGGAGAGTGCTCAGAAGTAGGTATGTATCTCTGCATGGCAAGAGTTGCCCACAGAGAAGGATATCCCGAGATCGGTCTTTACTGGGAGAAGGCTGCTTTTGAAGAGGCAGAGCACGCTGCAAAGTTTGCAGAGCTTCTCGGCGAGGATCTTGAGTCCAACATGAAAGCTTCTACAAAGGATAATCTTAAGTGGAGAGTTGACTGCGAGTTCGGTGCGACAGCAGGCAAGTTTGATCTTGCTAAATGCGCTAAGAAGAACAACCTTGATGCTATACACGACACTGTTCATGAGATGGCTCGTGACGAGGCAAGACACGGAAAGGCACTCAAAGGTCTTCTTGAGAGATATTTCTAATATAGATACGGATAACAAAAGGGCTGATGCAGATCGCATCAGCCCTTCTCTATGTCTGTTTTATTATGCTACGTTGTGCATTCCTGAAAGGAACTTAAAGATCTTTACCGCATCATTCTTGTTTGTAAAGCAAAGCTCCATCTCCTTGATGATACCGTCAACGTAAGTCTCTGAAAGAATATTCAGATTGCTTCCTTTTTCATTGCTGAGTTCAATGTGTTCACCCTGGTTGTTTACGAGTTCAACATTTCCTTCGCATTCGTTAAGTGTTTCAAAAAATTCCTTTGTGTTTTCGATGTTGTAGATTTTCATAATATTTCCTCCTTCTTGTGTCTCCCCGGACACGTTTCTTTTTTTCTCTCTTTTCTCTTTACACCTGTATTATCGGGGAAAGATTGAGCAAGAACAAGACGATTATTGGACAAAGATTACAAATATGGGACTCAATAACTGTGCAAAATGCACAAATGTTTATTCTTTTTTAATATTTTTATCCCAAATACTTTCTTTTATAAGAAAACATAAGTGTTATACTTAAATCATGAACCTGAAGAAGAGACTGACAATTACATATGTGATACTTCTCTTAATCCCGATATTTATCGCGATAGTCGGATTCGTGCTTGTGCTGGTATCCGGAAGTGATTTTGTACCAAGGCCTCTTTTTATGGAGGTGTTCATAGCACTGATAGCGGCACTTCTTATAATGGCACTGATCCTCACCACATGGACGAACAAGGGAGTGTTTGCTCACATAAGAAAGCTCAATGAAGCAATGGACTGCATTACAAAGGGAAATTTTGATTACGTGCTTCCCACAGACGAGTGCAGCGGAGAGATAGGGGAGCTGTTCAAGAGCTATGAGGATATGAGACTCAGGCTTAAGGAAAGCTCTGAAGATACACTTCACAACGAACAGAAAAACAGAGAGCTGATAAGTAACATCACACATGATCTGAAAACACCCATCACTGCCATCAAGGGATACGTTGAAGGCATAATGGACGGTGTTGCGGATACCGATGAAAAGAAGGAAAAATACGTCAAGACCATTTACAATAAGGCAATCGAGATGGACAGGCTCATAAATGAGCTTACGTATTATTCGGGTATAGATTCAAATCGCATACCCTATACATTCCACAGGATAGATGTTTCTGATTTCTTCAATGACTGTGTTGAAGAGGTCGGGATGGATCTTGAGAACAAGAATATTGAGCTCAACTATTCAAATCTGCTTGAACCCGGAACCAGGATAATAGCCGATCCCGAGCAGTTCAAGAAGGTCATAAACAACATAATCGGAAACTCTGTCAAATATATGGATAAGGAGCACGGTGTCATAGATATAAGGCTTCTTGATGCGGTCGACTCCATTCGTGTCGAGATAGAAGACAACGGTAAGGGAATATCGGCCAAGGACATCGGAAACATTTTTGAGAGATTCTATAGGACCGATGCATCAAGAAACTCTTCAAAGGGAGGAAGCGGCATCGGGCTTTCGATAGTAAAAAAGATCGTGGAGGACCACGGCGGATATATATGGGCCACCAGCAAAGAGGGAGAAGGCACATGTATGCATTTTGTATTAAGGAAGTATATAGAACAGCCTAAACAGGACCATGACGAGGTGGAAGTATGAATAAGAAAGTATTGATAGTTGAAGATGAAGTGGCTATAGCGGATCTTGAAAAGGATTATCTGGAACTGAGCGGATTTGATGTAGTCATTGAAAATGCGGGTGATACCGGTTTAAAGAGAGCTCTGTCCGAAGAGTTCAATATAATAGTTCTTGATCTGATGCTTCCCGGTATGGACGGCTTTGAGGTATGCAAGCAGATAAGAGAGAAAAAGGATGTACCTATCATCATGGTATCAGCCAAAAAGGAGGATATCGACAAGATAAGGGGACTGGGTCTTGGAGCAGATGACTATATCACAAAACCGTTCAGCCCCAGTGAGCTGGTCGCAAGGGTTAAAGCTCATCTTTCAAGATATGAGAGACTGATAAATTCAAATCAGAAGACCAATGATATCATCGAGATCAGAGGCATCAAGATAGACAAGACAGCTCGAAGAGTATACGTGGACGGCGAGGAAAAGGCATTTACTACAAAGGAATTCGATCTTCTTACGTTTCTTGCGGAGAATCCGAATCATGTTTATACAAAGGAGGAGCTTTTCAGAGAGATCTGGGATATGGATTCCTTCGGTGATATAGCAACGGTTACAGTTCATATAAAGAAGATAAGAGAAAAGATAGAGATAGATACGGCAAAGCCTCAGTATATTGAAACGATATGGGGTGTCGGCTACCGCTTCAAAGTATGAAAAAATGGCAAAAGGCAATCGAGAGTTCGGTTGCCTTTTTTGTGCAGTGTTGTATAATTTAAGAAGGTGTATAAACACCACAAGGCAGATTAATACACAGAGAGGTAGGGGTTATGTTCAATGAAACTTTTTGGGCGCTCGTTCCGGCACTTGTTGCCATAGCACTTGCGCTTATCACCAAGGAAGTGTACAGTTCACTCTTCGTAGGAATAGTTGTCGGAGGTCTGCTGTATGCCGAGTTTAATGTTGTTGCAGCATTTGACCATCTGTACAACGACGGATTTGTAGCAGTTCTTGCGGATTCGTATAACGTGGGAATACTGATCTTTTTGGTAGTTCTCGGAGCAATGGTTGCACTGATGAACAAAGCTGGAGGAAGTGCCGCGTTCGGAGAATTCGCCAAGAAAAAGATAAAGACCAGGATAGGTGCTCAGCTTGCTACGATAGCACTCGGTGTACTTATATTCATAGATGATTATTTTAACTGCCTCACGGTAGGAAGCGTTATGCGTCCGGTTACCGATGAGCATAAGATCTCAAGAGCTAAACTTGCATATCTGATAGATGCGACGGCAGCACCCGTCTGCATTATCGCACCCATTTCAAGCTGGGCTGCTGCAGTTGCAGGCTTTGTTGAGGGTGAAGACGGATTTACGGTATTCTTAAAAGCCATTCCGTATAACTACTATGCTCTGCTCACAATAGTGATGATGTTAATGATCGCGGTCATGAATATCGATTTCGGACCGATGAAGAAACATGAGATAAATGCATTAAACGGAGATCTGTTTACTTCAGGAAAAGCTGCTGAATCAACAGAAGAGCTTGCAAAGAACGAAAAGGGAAAGGTTATCGACCTGGTATTCCCGGTTATTATCTTGATCTTCTGTTGCGTTATAGGAATGATCTATTCAGGCGGATTCTTCGGTCCCGACGGTGTCGGATTCATAGAGGCATTCTCTAATTCCGATGCATCTATCGGACTTGCTATGGGATCGATCACAGCACTCATCATAACTGTTATATTCTATCTTGTAAGAAAAGTACTCAAGTTCAAGCAGTGCATGGAGTGCATACCTGACGGATTCAAGCAGATGGTTCCCGCGATCCTTATTCTCACATTCGCATGGACACTTAAAGCAATGACAGATTCTCTCGGCGCAAAGGAATATGTTGCCGGTATAATCGCAGGCAGTGCAGAAGGATTTGTAAACTTCCTTCCCGCGATAGTATTCCTTGTTGGATGCTTCCTTGCATTTGCAACAGGAACAAGCTGGGGAACATTCGGAATCCTGATACCGATAGTCGTAGCCGTATTCTCCGGAACAAATCCGCAGCTTATGATCATATCCATATCTGCATGTATGGCAGGAGCTGTATGCGGAGATCACTGCTCGCCTATTTCGGATACTACAATCATGGCCAGTGCGGGAGCGCAGAGTGATCATATAAATCATGTAAATACGCAGCTGCCGTATGCCATAGTCTGTGCAGCGGTATCGTTTGTTACCTATATAGTTGCAGGCTTTACTCAGAAAGCCTGGATAGCCCTTCCCGTAGGTATCATAATAATGATAGGCGTGATGTACATTATCAGATATGCGACGAGAGATACGGCAGAAAAAGTAGCTGATTGATCAAAATCTGAGGCATGGCACTAACCATGCCTCTAAAAAACAGGAGCATTCTTATGGAAAAAATCGAGAATTACACATTGGAAGAAGCGGTTGAATTTTTAAAAGGCAGTGTAGATGCATTGCTCATTGTCGATGCGAAAGAAGACAAATTCAGGGCTCTTTCAAAAAAGGGGATGTTTGTTGATTTTATTGAGGATAGCGGAGTATATCAGGAACTGACGGAAAAGCTCTGGTTTCATTTAGGCGATTCCATGGACAAGGTATCAGAGGATTACCAGGTCTTTATTCCCACATTCGGGAAATATACAGGCAAGTACAGCAGAAGGTTAAAGATCGTTGATAATGATATACCGCATGCTGTTCAGATGACGATATATCCGATCGATGAGAATAATTACCTTCTCCTGCTCGATGAACTGGATAACAGTGAATACATGAAGGATTTCTTTACGAATGAAAAGGTAACTACTATCCAGAACACATATCTTTTTTCCATGTATGTCGATCTGTTCAAGGATTCAACGAGCAGCATCTCCATAACTGAGATATCCGATGAGACCGTTCATGCCGCTATCAAGTATTCCGAGTGGAGACATATGATAGTAAACATGATATGGCCGGATGATCAGGAACTGTTCATGGAGAGAACCGATCCCGAGTATCTTAAGAAGAATATACTGCCCGGACGTACGGCATCGTTTGACTGCCTTATGCAGAACCTAGAGGGAAAGTATATATGGGTTAAGCTCATATTTTCAAGAGCTGAAACAAACAACAGCGAAGAGGATTTCAGATACGTATTCATGGTCCAGGATATTCACGAGAATTCCGTACAGCTCATGTCTACACTCAAGAAATATGAGGAACTGGCATCAAAGGATACTCTTACCGATGTATTCAATCACGGAAGAATAGAAACAGAGCTTTACAATGCGATAGAGATAGTTTCCCGTACGGACAGAAAAGTATCGATTATCATGTTTGACATAGACTATTTCAAGAGTGTTAATGACAAGTTCGGTCATGCTGTCGGTGATATGACTCTTAAGCATTTCGCATACATGCTCAAGGATTATTTCAAATCAGCCAATGCGGTCATCGGAAGATGGGGCGGCGAGGAATTTGTTGCTGTATGCTACGATGCCGATATCAAAAAGGCATTTGAATATGCTGAAGATATCAGGATAAAAGTATCTGAAGAGGAATACAAGGTTGTCGGAAATGTGACATGTTGTGCAGGTGTTGCCGAGATAACTAAGAACGATGGTTTCAATGAGGCCTTTGAACGTATGGACAAGGCTCTCTATCAGGCTAAATCCGATGGAAGAAACTGCGTAAGATAAAGAGGCGACTAATGGATTTGCAGGAACTGATCAAAGACAGAGTATTCTATTATTTTTCATGTCTGGCAAAGATACCGCACGGATCAAGAAATACAAAACAGATTAGCGATTACTGTGCTACATGGGCAAAACAGCACGGATTTGAATACCATCAGGATGAATTTAATAATCTCATCATCATAAAGGAAGCCTCTACAGGAAGAGAAAACGACGATGTGATCATATTGCAGGGACATCTGGATATGGTATGCGAGAAGGCTGAGGGTATTGATAAGGACATGTCTGTCGATGGACTTGATCTTTTTATTGACGGTGATTTCCTTAAAGCAAAGGGAACTACTCTCGGAGGAGACGACGGTATAGCGATAGCCATGATCATGGCTCTTTTTGAAGATGAGACACTTTCGCATCCGAGACTTGAAGCGGTGCTTACTGTGGATGAGGAGATCGGAATGCTTGGAGCGGCTGCCATCGATGTTTCGCCTCTTAAGGGACATACGATGCTAAATATCGATTCCGAGGCTGAAGGGATATTCACAGTCAGCTGTGCCGGAGGTGTAGTCGCGACGGGTCAGATCCCGTTTCTTTTGCAGGAAAACTGCTCAAATACTTACAGCCTCGAACTCCACGGCCTTACGGGAGGTCATTCGGGTATAGAGATACATAAAGGCCGTGCAAATTCAAACAAGATGATGGCACAGATCCTTAAAAAGCTGAGTGAATCGACTCAGATAAGGCTTGTGTCGATAAACGGCGGACTTAAGGATAATGCTATCCCAGTTGCTACAACGGCTGTTATCGCATGTGAAGAAGAACTGGATGAGATAGCAAAAAAGATAAAGGACATAGCTGATCCCGTAGTTTGCGCATATGCCAAGACTGATCCTGATATCAAGCTTGATGTGAATATCGCAAAGAGTGATACTTCTCTTGTTTTTGCAGATTCCCAAAAGGTGATAGATCTGCTTTTTTCATTGCCTGAAGGTGTTCAGAAGATGAGTGAGGATATAAAAGGCCTGGTACAGACATCCTTAAACATGGGCATATTATCAACGAAAAAAGACTGCATCGAAATGTCATACTGCGTACGCAGCAGTGTCGATGATGAAAAGAAGCAGCTTGTTGAAAAGCTAAAAAAGGGCTGCGAGGCAGCAGGCGGAAAGCTTCTCTTATCAGGAGACTATCCCGGATGGAAGTATAGGAAAGATTCACCCTTAAGAGAAAAGATGACAAGGATATATAAGGATCAGTATAAGTCTGAGCCCGTGATAGAAGCTGTTCATGCGGGAGTGGAATGCGGTCTGTTTGCCGGAAAGATAGCTGATCTTGACTGTGTTTCCTATGGCCCGGATCTTAAGGAGATCCATACATATCGCGAGAGCATGAGCATTAGCTCTGTTAAAAGGGTCTATGAATTCACAAGAAGGATAATAGAAGACTGAAAGATAAGGAGATGCAATGCACAGACTTTACGAGAATGAAGATATATCGGTCTTCTGGGATTCGGATAAATGCAGACATGCCAAGGAGTGTGTAAACGGATGCCCCGAGGCTTTCAACATAATGAGAAAACCGTGGATAGATATCTCAAAGGCACCGACTGCAAAGGTATGGCAGGCAGTGTCAAAATGTCCGTCGGGAGCTCTTACCTGCATATACAACCATGGTGTCAGGATAGAGTATGACAAGGAAAACTCAAGGAGTCTAGCTTTTGTTGATGATAGGATAGTCGGTGAGTGTGATTACGAAAAAACCCAGAACGGATGGGTCATATATCACACAGAAGTAGATGAAAAATATACAGGAAAAGGTATCGCAAAGCGACTGGTATACAGATTGATTGAGCAAGCCGAGCGATCAAAGACAGATGTTAGTGCCACATGTTCATATGCGGCAAAGGTTTTAGGGAATATATAAAGGAGAAGTAGATAAATATGATGAATCCACAGGCGATGATGCAGTTTGTTTCTGCCATCTCTACATTCAAGGAAAATCACCCCAAGTTTGCAAGCTTTATAGAGCTTGTCATTAAGGGAGGGCATCCGATCGGTACAGTGATCGAGATCACTGTTACAAGACCGGGAGAGGATGCCATAACGGCAAATATGAAAGTACAGCAATCGGATATCGAGCTCATGCAGACACTTAAGGATATGAAGCCATAGGAGTGCATCATGGGTTTTGAGACAGATAAATTTGTATACGAGACACATCTTCATACCAGTCAGGGAAGTGCATGTGCTCAGAATACCGGACGGGAGATGGCGATTGCTCACAAGGAAGCCGGCTATACGGGCATTATTGTGACAGACCACTTTGTATACGGTAATACGGCAGTTGATAAAGATCTTCCGTGGCAGGACTGGGTTTATGCGTACTGTGCCGGATACAGAGATGCCAAGGCGATAAGCAAGGAGATAGATCTGGATGTATTCTTCGGATGGGAATCCGGATATCAGGGCACGGAGTTTCTGGTATACGGACTTGATGAAGAGTGGCTCTATAAGCATCCCGAGATAAAAGATGCGACTGTAAAGGAACAGTATGAGATTGTTCATAAAGCGGGCGGCATAGTCTTTCAGGCTCATCCTTACAGGGAGGAATTCTATATTCCCGAGGTCAGACTCTTCCCTGATGATGTTGACGGCATAGAAGTCTTTAACGGATCAAACAAACTGATCGACGGTAAGGATGTTTTCAATGACAGAGCGCAGGAATACGCTCTAAAGTATGATTTCCCCACGACCAGCGGTTCCGACATTCATTGCAGCGAGCCGATAATGAGCGGTGTCGCATTTGACAGAAGGCTTACTGACATAAATGATTTCATAGACATGGTCATGAGCAGAAACTGCGAAATGATCAAAAAGAGCAAATGGATATAGTTAAGGAAACAGACAACTATATAGTCATAAACAAGCCGGCCGGTATCGCGACTCAGACATCAAAGATCGGACAAAAGGATGTTGTGAGTGAGGTAAAAAACCATCTTTCAAAAGGTAGTGCAGTAAAAAATCCGTATATCGCAGTCATCAACAGGCTGGATCAGCCCGTAAGCGGTCTGGTGCTTCTTGCAAAGAACAAGGATGCTGCAGCTGACTTAAGCAGACAGCTTACTGACAAGGTTATAGAAAAATACTACAGGGCAACAGTTTACGGACATATGCCTCAGATGAGCGGAAAGCTTATCGACTATCTGATAAAGGATACAAAAACAAACTCAAGCCGGATAGCAGACAGTTTAGACAGACAGGCAAAGAAAGCCGTGCTTGAGTATACCGTGACAAAAAGGGATTCTGATACGGATGATATAGATATCCATCTTTTAACGGGCAGACATCATCAGATAAGACTGCAGTTTGCAAATGCCGGATGTCCTCTGCTCGGTGACAGAAAATACGGAAATGAAAGATCCGTAGAATATAGTGATAAACAGGGTGTCGATTCTGTAAGACTTACGGCATACAGGCTGACGTTCAATGATCCAAAGGATGGAAGCAGGGTTTCGTGCACCTGCACGTAAATATTTGTTTAAATTGCACAAAAACAATAGACTTAGATTATACATTTTGTCAAAAAGGCGACTTGTATAATCTTTTTTTATGCCTCATAATACGGCTTGTAAAGAGAAAACGAGTTGAAAAAAGATCATGAAGGAGAAAATGATGATGAAGAAGATTATTATGACATTGGTTGCAGGCGTTATGACTATGGCTATGCTCACAGGATGCGGAGAAGCTGCTGATACAGTAGCAGACAATGCTGTTGAGGATGTAAAGATGTATGCAGACTCTTCTGCTTTTTCAGGAAATGACAAGTATGACGAGATAGCAAAGACTCTTACAAAGGCATATGCAGGAACGACTGATACAAATAAACTTGTATATTATGTAGTAAACGAGGATGAGACAAGAGCAGTCCTTTGCATGAAGGAAAACAGCGCAGAAACAGATCCTCATGCTATCATGCTCATCGGTGATGTTACAGACAACGGTGACGGAACATACACACTGCTTGATGTTTCAACATGGGAAGCACTTACTTACAAGGTTTCCGTTACAGAGGAAATGGGTGAGGAAGCTTACACAATTACATTCAACGGTCTTAATGATACAGCTTCAATGTTTGCTGCAAATCTTGACTCTGTATTTGAGAAGATCAGTGAGTTCTAATAGAAAATAACAAAAATATAAGATGCGGGACTTTCAGTAAAGCTGATAGTCCCGTTTTTGTTTACTTGCAGGTTTTTTTCAGTATTGCTATAATATCTCCTGAGCGTAAATTACAGGAAATACACCTTTAAGGTTTATATAAGGAGGCCGATATGGCAGAAAAGAAATTAGTTGAAGCGATCACATCGATGAATGAGGATTTCGCCCAGTGGTATACGGATGTCGTAAAGAAGGCGGAACTCATTGATTATTCCAATGTAAAGGGATGCATGGTCATCAAGCCGGCTGGTTATGCCATCTGGGAAAACATTCAGAGGGAGCTCGATAAAAGATTTAAGGATACGGGCGTAGAAAACGTATACATGCCCATGTTCATTCCCGAGAGTCTTCTTCAGAAGGAAAAGGATCATGTAGAGGGCTTCGCACCCGAGGTTGCATGGGTAACTCATGGTGGACTTAATGAGCTTCAGGAGAAGCTGTGCGTAAGACCTACATCTGAGACTCTGTTCTGTGATTTCTATCAGAAGGATATTACATCATACAGAGATCTGCCAAAGGTATATAATCAGTGGTGTTCTGTTGTTCGTTGGGAGAAGGAGACAAGACCATTCCTTCGTTCAAGAGAATTCCTGTGGCAGGAGGGACATACAGCTCATGCTACAGCTGAAGAAGCAGAAGAAAGAACTATTCAGATGCTGAACGTTTATGCTGACT
>JAEEGF011963958.1_pt1 | contig 12451 bp, 6 predicted proteins | sample 9134171 | NCBI WGS metagenome assembly JAEEGF01 (sample SAMN16246542, study PRJNA631951) | gut metagenome | biome: gut microbiome; feature: rumen; material: AP-attached | host: Bos | place: Iran: Karaj | collected 2018-10 | reverse complement strand
CATCCAAATTCTCATGCCACATCTCTTCGGTGAGCACATCCGTCTCATCCTTGTAAAGGAACATCAACGCAAAGTAGGCATGATGCAGTTTCTCAGCCTGATAGTTTTCCCAAAGCTCATCATAGCGGTGATGGATCTCATCCCAAGTGTTGAGCACACCATCACGAATGTCGGCACGCAACTGGTCGGCATATTCAACAGGCATGGTCTGACCGCCAAGGTTGATCCACTTGCGGAGGCGCTTACCTTTCATGTGGTTCACGATGGTCTCCATATCGATGTCGGGATGGTTCTCCAAGTAATGCATCAAGGTCTTGACGGCGTAGTAGATGATCATGTCGCCATAGGCATGGTAAGCCTCCAAAGGCTTGAGGATGCGCACATTGCGTTTGCCTTTTTCCATGTGTTCGCCGAAGACCTCCAACGACTTCACCGTCTCGGGTTCGTTGTCAAGAAGGTTCTTACCGCATTCGCGCAAGTCGTAATACTCATATTTCTCAGGATCTTCGCCCTTAGTGCGAAGATAAGCCTTGGCTACCCAAACTTCGAGCAACTTGCGACCTTCGATGATTTCTTCAACGGTATCGGGGGCAAGGGTTTCGAACTCGATGTTTTGAATTTTGCGTTTGCGCTTGTCGCGGCTGATGTATTTCGAGGTGTTGCGCGCAATGGCGTACATATTGTACATCCACCAATAGGCGGGCATGACCTCCAACTCGTTCTTGGCCGTGTTGTTGTTGACCAAGCAAAAAGGCAACATAATGTTGAGTTCGCTGGGATAGTCGGCCTTCGACAGCAAGGTGAACGAGGCAAACTTCGACGAGTGTTTCACGCTGGAGCAGAGTCCAGGCCAGAAGCCACGCGAGGCCACAATCTCACCATCGGTGGCGCGGCTGTTGTGGTTGGAACCCATGGTGGCACCAGCAGCCATATTGCTCTGTCCCATCACGCAAGCCGAGATGAGGAAGGAGTTGTTGTGATGCTGCTCATGCGAGGGGAAGATGAGGTTGTTCAGCACCTCGCAGCACGAGATGGTGGAGTTGTCGCCCAGGACGGAGTGAATGAGGCGCGCACCATATTTCAGGTTGCAGTTGTCGCCCAACACAAAGCGGGTGGCCACTACGGAATAGAAGATGCGGCAACCATAACCAGTCACACCATTCACCAAGATGACCCCTTCACCGATTTGCGAAGGCTCTTCTTCCGATGAGTTGATGGTGATATTCTTTAATTTACTTGCACCTTTGATATAGCAATGTGGTCCAACCTTGGCATCTTTCAGAATCCAGCAGTTCTTGATGACGCACGATTCGCCAATAGTGCCGTAATAGCCACGGTGGAAGTCGACGCTGGCTTGAGTGATTTCCTTGAGACGTTCCTGCAGCTTGGTGTCATCGGTATATTTCGCCCAAAGGTAGGCATCGGCAGTGATCATGCCATCGAAAGGTAAAATCTTGCGGCTTCCGATTTCGTTCATCACTTCAAGCCACACACGCACATCCTCGGGCTCGCCCTCCTTGATGGTGCCATTGCCGAATTTGGAGTGGTCGGTGGTAGAGATTTCCTGAATGTTGAAGAGGATGCTTCTGTCTCCGATAATGTAGTTGGCCATGTAATGCACATCGTGGATGGCCACGTCATCGCCAATATCGCACGAAATGATACTACTGTTGGAAATACCGACCGGCACACGAAGGTCATGGTATTGCAACACCTTACGGTTGATGCGACCGATGCGCACCATGCCGAAGAAATGGTTGTTGTGCACCATGTTGGTATCGAACTCATCGGTCACCCAAATGTCGTCCCAGTTGGTGGCCGAGTTACTGTTTTTCACCAAGCGTTCTATTTCATCGGTATGCAAGTGCCGCCAACCGCCTTCTGGTTTTTTCACCTGTTGGTTGCGGTAGTAGTATTCGTCGTGACCGTGCAAGTACTTCTCATCAATGAAGTTCTTGTAAATCCGGTCGTAGTCTATGATAGTTACTTTATCCATTTATGTTTGTTAGTATTTTATTAGTTTTCAATTCGTTAAGTATCTTTTATCCTTTTGACTAGGGTCAGGTTACGCCCATTGTCCCAGTCATTGTCCCAGTCCAAGATTACGGAAAAGGACTGACAACGACACCATAGCGTTTGCCGTTATGCTTGAAAACCGATGGATAAAAAATCATGAGCATATGAGTGAATGTATCAATACCCATTGGGGTTGTTTTTCTGCCAGTTCCACGAGTCGCGGCACATTTCTTCGAGGCCATACTGTGCCTTCCAACCCAATTCCTTCTCTGCCTTGGCAGGATTGGAATAACAGGTGGCGATGTCGCCTGCCCTGCGTGGTTTGATACTATATGGAATCTTGATGCCATTGACCTTCTCGAAGGTCTTCACCACTTGAAGCACTGAGTAGCCTTGTCCCGTGCCAAGGTTGTAGATGGCACAGCCACAGTTCCTTTCGATGGCTTGTAAGGCTGCCACATGACCACGGGCCAAGTCCACGACATGGATGTAGTCGCGAACGCCAGTGCCATCGGGGGTGTCATAGTCGTTGCCAAAGACACCCAACTCGGGACGCTTACCCACTGCCACTTGGGTGACATAGGGCATCAGGTTGTTGGGGATGCCGTTGGGGTTCTCCCCTATCCTACCGCTCGGATGCGCACCGATGGGGTTGAAGTAGCGCAACAACACGATATTCCATTCCTTGTCGGCCTTTTGCATGTCCATCATGATCTCTTCGAGCATGCTCTTGGTTTGGCCATATGGGTTGGTGCAGTGTCCTTTAGGGCATTCCTCCGTGATGGGGATGATGGCTGGGTCACCGTAGACAGTGGCCGATGAAGAGAAGATGATGTTTTTGCAGCCGTGCTGGCGCATCACATCCAAAAGGGTCAGCGTACCACTAATGTTGTTTTCGTAATACTCCCAAGGCTTCTCCACGCTCTCACCCACAGCTTTCAAGCCTGCAAAGTGGATGCAGGCATTGAAATGATGCTCCTCCATCACACGGTTGAGGCCTTCGCGGTCGCGGATGTCGACTTCATAAAACGGGATTTCCTTTCCCGTCAGCTCTGCCACGCGCTCCAATGACTTGCGGTTGGAGTTGCGTAGGTTATCAACGACCACGGTCTCGTGTCCCGCTGCGTTGAGTTCCACTAAAGTATGTGAACCGATGAATCCGGCACCGCCGGTGACTAGGATGTTCATTTTGTTTTCTGTAATTTGCTATTGGCTAATAGAGCTTGGAGTAGTCGGTTCGTGTCAGGGATAGCGGGTCAAGCCCGCTATGAGGGGTTTGGGGGAGAGATAGTCGTTTGGGTTGAGTTTTGGTTAAGTACTAGGAAATGGCTATCAGAAAAACAGGGCTTTATTGAGAAACCCAGAGCGGGAGACCCTCATGGCGGGCAAGGACCCGCCATCCCTCACGCTTTGGGACTTCCTGCTACCAGTGCTCCTGTATCATATCCCTTTCTTCTTTGTTAAACTGATACAAATCAATAATCATCCCATCAATCTCTTTTGGGGCATCTTTGTCGCCATTCAAGGCGCGGTCAACGAGCGCCGCGAGTTGTTGGTCTTGTTCAGGCGTAATCTTCGGGAACGGCAAGGTCGAAAGGTTGCCCTTCAATATCTTGAGGTCGTTGAATCGCTTGACGTACAAGAAGTTGAACAACGATGAATTCAAAAACGCCAACACCGTTTTCACACTCATGCCATCCACTTCGGGAATGAGAATGTTGGCACTATTGAGGAACAAACGTTGCTTGTCGTCGTAGGTAAAGCAAAGATGGCTTGATACGAACTTATAAACCAGTTTTTCCTTCGCCCGATAAAACTCATCCTTCGCACACTGCTGAAAATCAGCGCGATTGTATTTAACATAACGGCTAGCCTTTTTCAAGTTGTATTTGCTAATGTCCTTACCTGTATAAATGGGTTCCAAACCCTTTCTCGGTCTGTCCTTCAGCACTTTGGCATTGTTGCCTGTAATGATGCCCAATGCCCACTGGCTATGCGAAAGGTCGTCGTGACGCATGCGCTCCACCTTGCCGATGATGGCTTCATCACGGTTGCTGAGCATCGGGATGGCACAGAAGTCATCCTCAAATGGTACGAACTCCTTCCTTGACACCTCGTTGTTCGCGCCATACACCAAGTAATTCTGGCTTCCAAAAATAGGTTTTCTGCTGACTTTCAAGCTGACAAAATCGGTAAACACGCCTTTGAAACGCTCACGATAGCATTTCAGGCTTTCCATATGAGTCTCGTGCGTCACGAAACGGCGAAAGTCGGCGTGCACCTTGATTTTCATCACTGAAGATGGCAAAAGGAAATGCTGTATTCCGTTTCTGTTCAAGAACTTAAACGACTCGGTGAAAAACAGCGAAGCCTTCTCCTTGGATTGTATGATTTCGGAGGCATGCAGCTTTCCCTTCTCTGTGCCCCAAGGCGGGTTGGTGACGATATAGTCGAACTTCAAGTCGCCCAAAGCCGAGGCTGCATGAAGCAAGAAGTCCATTTGGTAAATCTGTGGATAAACCGATGATTCGTTGAACTTTACCATCAGGTTGGCTTTGGCAATCATCACGGCAAGCGGATCGTTGTCGATGCCGTAAAGCTGTTCCATCTGGGCATGTTGCACCTTCAGCAGGAAAATGCCACTACCACAGCAAGGGTCAAGGAATCTTTCCCCATTCAAGACACGAATATCCGAGAGCATCTCATTGACAATCACCGGCTTGGTGTAGTAAAGCCCTTTCAAGATGCGACTACCTTCAGCGGTCAGCGACTGATAGATGAAACCAATCCAGTCGTCTTGGCGGTTTTTCAAGATCTGGCGCGGCACTTCGAGGTCAATTCGTTGATACTGCGTGTACTCCTCGAAGAAACGGCTTTTGTTGGCTGGGTTGACCTTGTTATGCTCCAGATACATCGCGCAAAGGCTGAAAATCAAGTCATCCATTGGATAGTAAGCAGCCTTCAGCTCTTCCACAAAGCGGGGCAGGCTACCCGCCATCACATACCCTTCAGGGGTGATGATTTTCTGCGAACGGCTCTTGTTGGCCCGTCGCGTCAACCGGTCAGCACCACCGTGTTTCAGCTTGTCCCAGTTGCGTTGGGTGGCTTTTGAAATGAAAATTTTTGTTTCCGTCATGATACAGCTTCGCCTCCTAAGTCCCATCAAGATTACTTAACGAACTCTATTTCAACCATATACAAAATTGCCCAAAATGGCATATTAATCTTGCAAATATACGTATTTCTGCAGTTCTACAACTAATTTAATATAAAAATTAATAATAGTCCTAAAGGGACGTTTTTCATCGTTCAAAATTCACTATTTTTGCCCGCATAAAAAGTCTAAACCATGATACTTTGTTTGGAAACAGCAACACCCGTTTGTTCGGTCGCACTCAACTCGGCTTGTTGCACTTTGGCTATGCGTGAAACAGAAGGACAAAACGCTCATTCTGAAAAGATTACAAACTTCATCAAAGCCGTGATGGAGGAGGCAAATGTGGATTATTCCAAGTTGGATGCGGTGGCAGTGAGCCAAGGTCCGGGCTCCTACACGGGCTTGCGCATCGGCGTGAGCACGGCCAAGGGCATCTGTTATGCCGCCGACCTCCCGCTGATGGCCATCGACACTTTGGAGGCTATGGCTCACGGCATGAAAGAAAAGCTTGCCAGCCAAATCGGACCCAATGACTTGCTCATCCCCATGATTGATGCACGGCGTATGGAAGTGTATGCCTCGGTCTTTGATGCCAACTTGCAGAAAATCAACGATACAGCAGCTATGGTCATTGATGAGCATTCCTTTGATGAACTCGGTAAAGACCATCGGTTATGGTTCTTTGGTGACGGCGCTCCAAAATTGAGCAAACTCTTTGAAAACCAACCGAATATCATTATCATCGACGGCTTCAAGCCTTCGGCAGCCTATATGCGCACTTTGGCTGAACAAGCCTTGCAAAAACAACAGTTTGTCGATGTGGCCTATTTTGAGCCGTTTTATTTGAAGGATTTTATTGCGGGCAAGCCGCATGTGAAAGGATTATAAACTCAAGCCGGCCCTTTGACAAGCTCAGGGACCTAAACTAACTAAAAAAGCAAAGGTCGTTGAGCCTGTCGAAATCGAAGATTCAATGAAATTAAACGCCGACCACTCCATAAAAGCTATCATTATGAAAAAGTTACTTTTTTTCTTCCTAACTTTAATACTAGGCTTCAGCGTTTCGGCACAGTCGCCGCATCTTTTTGAGCACACCTACCCTGTCATCACGGCAGAAAACTCCGAGATCCGCGGCCTTATGGATTCTGTCTCGATCGACAGCATCAAGGCGAACATCGAGCATTTAAGTTCTTATCACACACGCCGTTACGACAGTCGCTTTATTTATGACGTACAAGACTGGCTGTATGAACATTACCAAACCTTGCCCGTCGACACGGTCATCAAACACGACTTCAAACTCCATAACCTGAACATCACGGAGACGGGCGACAACATCTTGGCAGTGCAATGGGGTACAAGAACACCGGAAGAATTCGTGATTTGCGGTGCCCATTATGATTCCTACGCTTGGGACGGCTACGACCCCGACACCATCCGTTCACCCGGTGCCGACGACAACGCTTCGGGTGTGTCCGGTATCCTTGAAACTGCCAGATTATTAAGCCATCACACCTTCGACCGCACCATCATCTACGCCAACTGGTGCGCTGAGGAGTGTGGCCTGCTGGGCTCCGCCGCCTATGCCGAGGACTGTGCAGCACAAAACATGGACATCGTGGGCTACTTCAACCTCGACATGACCGGATACCTTGAAGAAGGCTCTGACATCCATGTCCATCTGATGTACACTACCCAGGATTCGCTTATTGCTGATTTCGTCTACAACTTCAGCCATGTCTACTTCCCCGAGATGCCCATCTGTCAACAATGGCTGGCTTGGGGCGATAGCGACTATTCGTCGTTCAACCGCAACGGCTACCCTGCCGTGCATCCCTTCGAAGATGTTCATGCCAGCTCTCCATTTATCCACTCGCGCAACGATGTCTTGGGATTGAGCGTCAACAACTTGGAACAATGCAAACGCTTCACCGAACTCAATCTGGGCTTTGTGGCTACCTTGGCAGGCATCAACAACGATGGTGTTTCGGAAACCGAATCCATCAACGTGGCGATGTACCCCAATCCAGCGCATGAATCGGTCACTATCCTCACTGATGACAACATGCTGAATGTCGGCATCTACAATCTCCTGGGACAGCAAATCGAAAAGATGGCATTGGGTGGCACAAGCAAATGCACACTCAATACAAGTGATTTGGCATCAGGAGTTTATGTTGTCAAAATCAGGACTGAAAAAGGATTGGTTACCAAACAATTAGTGGTCTATTAATCCGGATTCCATCTCTTCATAGGTGACCACATGCAGCTCATACCTCGAAGCCTTATTGTAGGCTTCCAGCGAAGCTTCATCCATCTTCGAGACGGAGACCTGCTCTGAGGACAATCCCTTAACATTCAGCAAGTAATTGGATAGCAAAGCATTCCTTCTGTCCATCAATCTCGACAAAAAGGCTTTTGACTTTGCGTGATACACAGCGTAGGCCACTGATTCGACATCTCGCTTCGATGACAGTTTTTCCTTCTCGGAAAACTGCGCGGCATATCCACATAAGCCCTTGTCGCTCAACTTGATGGATTGAATAGCCTCGTTGGTGAGGAAGTCGATGCCCGTGGAGTCGATTTCGGGATGTTGCGAAAGATAATAGTCGCGCTGCAATTGCATGTTGCATAGACGCTGAAGAGTTTCCTCATAGTTCACTTGCTGCTCAAAGATGACGGACAGATTAGGCTTCATGCTCATGGTGGAAGCCACGTTGTCAAGCATCGTATACTCTTCGGCAGTGAAATCGGGGTGAAGCAGGTCGAAAGGTACGTATTGGATGTCATCATCATCCGAGAACAGTCGGAACGGCGAGGTCACCACCTTGACCATCAGGTTGCCGAGTACCTTCAGCAGGGCCTTACGATAGGAGAACTGCGGGTCGTTGAGGTTGCCCGAAATGGGCAGGTCGATGCTGACGTTGTGGTTCTTATCGGTAAGCAGATAAAGGCCAAGCTTCAGCGGAATTTTCGGGAATTCTGGTTCCACCCCCTTCATCTTGTCGCCCACTGCTGGCGAGGCCAACTGCAACTTGTTGATACCCTCAAGGTTACCATCGACAATCTTGTTCTGGCTACGGAATGAAAGGGTGCCACTTTCCAACGGATACCCGAACATCTGTTGGACATAAGGTGAGAAATCGGAGACTTTCACGTTGCTCAACATCAAAGTGAGGTCGTGGTTGTCCAAGCCATGGATGTCGCCTTGCCATTGCATTTTGAGTCGCCCCTCCTTGTTCAGCAAGGCATCCAAGTGGACGGCGTTGTTGCCCGTCAAAGTAAAGCCACTGGAAGTGATACGAATGTCTGTGATTTCATAAACGAAAGGATTGGGCAAGGTATAGTCTTGATACTCAAGATTAATCTTGTCAAGGAGGAGATCGTTAATGCCAATGACAAGGGTCTTGCGCTCCTGAACATCCTCAATGGCTGCTGCCACCGTATCGATGATCTTTTCGTAGACCGTGGTATCGTGATGATGCACATGACCGAGGAAAAGGTCGAAATTGGTGGTGCTGTCGGCATTGACAATATAGGCGGTTTCAAGGCCCGATAGACGCAATCTATTCAAAGTCAATACATTCTGATTCAGATTAAACCGCCCAATATCCGTCCAAATGGAATCAATATGACCTAACCTATAGCCGCTAGTGTCGCATAATGAAAGGTCGTTGATGACAATGTCACCTTTCATGTCAAAATCAAGGATATGCTCCGTGCGCCCCTCAGCGGAAAGATCCAGAGAAAGCAGACCTTGCAGCGAGTCGACTGCCAAGGTTTGCTTTAGATAAGGCTCAATAATATCGATACCTAAGTCATTCACTTTCAAATTAATAAAATACTCTTCCGCATTCTGCGAAAGGTGCAAGTCGGTATGCAAGGTGGCACTGTCGGCAAGGCAGAGGTCGAGGCCAACGTTGGTCTTCATGTCCGACAAATCGACAAAAGGCACATGGATGGCAATGTCGCGAAGGTTGAACTCACTCCCGATATCCAAGTCGGTATAGCGAAGATAGCTCTTTTCGATGGTTACATCGTTGAAAATCAAGCCAAAATTGGAAGATTCTTTCTTTTCCTTCGGCTCATTGGAAGCGAAATGCTGCACCATACTGTCGAAGTTGAACCAGGTGCGGTCTTGCTCAATGTTGACCTTCAGTCCCGAGAGCAGGGCATGTTTCACCCAAAGACGGTTATCCAACAAGTCCAAAACCTTGATTCGGGTATCGAAGTGGTCAAAACTCACGAAAGAAGTCTTGGCATCATCTTCATACAGCGTCAAATCATTGATTTTCACCGTTCCCGACACCACATTGACCCACAATTTCCCGATGGTCAACTCACGGCCAATCAGTTCCTTGTCGTGTTTCTCGATGTACCATTTCGCGATAGGCGACACCAAAAGCACCGCTGCCAGCAGCAAAGCAAGGATGCTGCCAAGAACGATGAGCGATATTTTGATCGCTTTTTTCATCTGTTTTACTATGACTCGTGACTATGACTATGACCGCTTTACACAAGATGAAAACCAGTTATAGTCATTTTCACAAGTCTTCAATTTCTTCTAACCTAAAACCTTAACGCCTGCGTCAATACGCTTCAAGGTCTCATCCTTGCCCAAAAGCTCGAGGATTTCGCCGATGTGCGGGCCCTTGCCGGCACCCACCACCATCAGACGCAAGCCATTCATTACCAGACCCATATTCAACTCATTGGAGGAAATCCAGTTGTTCAAAGTCTCGTCAATATTGGCCAAAGTATAGGGTTCAATACCTTTGATGACTTCCTTCACCTTAAGCATAGTCTCGGCCGAGTTTTCCTTCCAGCGTTTCTTCACCGTCACAGGGTCGTATTCGGTAGGAGCCTCGAAGAAGAAGAAACTCTGATCCCAAATCTCCTTCACGAAGTTGACTCTATCTTTCACCAAACCAGCGACTTTCACGGCAAAATCGAGCGGCACATCGAGGTTCTTTTCCTCTTTCAGCCAAGCTTGATAGTTCTTGCCGACTTCTTCGTTCGACTTGCGCATGAGCCACTCGTGGTTGAACCACTTGGTTTTCTCCACGTTGAACTTGGCGCCACTCTTGCTGCAACGCTCGAGCGAGAAAGCCTGAATGAGCTCTTCCATGGTGAAGATTTCCTGTTCAGTGCCAGGATTCCAACCCAACAAAGCCAGCATGTTGATGAAGGCCTCGGGATAATAGCCAGACTGCTTGTAGCCCATGGCCGTGTCGCCCGTTTTCGGGTCGACCCAATACATCGGGAAGACAGGGAAGCCAAGGCGGTCACCGTCACGCTTGCTCAGCTTGCCGTTGCCATCGGGTTTAAGCAACAGGGGCAGGTGGGCGAATTGGGGTGCTTCCCAGCCGAAAGCCTCGTAAAGCATGACATGGAGCGGCATAGAAGGCAGCCATTCTTCGCCACGAATGACATGGCTGATTTGCATCAGGTGGTCATCGACGATGTTGGCCAAATGGTAGGTCGGCATGCCGTCGCTCTTAAACAGTACCTTGTCGTCAAGCGTGTTGGTCTGCACATGCACCTCGCCACGAATCAGGTCGTGCATCACGATTTCACGGTCTTCAGGGATCATGAAACGCACGGTGTAAGGTGTACCATCAGCAATCAGTTTGTCAACTTCTTCCTTGCTCATCGTCAAGCTGTTGCGCAAATGCTTACGGCTTTGGCAATTGTAGATGAAGGTCTGCTTGTTGGCTTCGGCTTCCTTGCGATATTTGTCGAGTTCCTCGGCGGTGTCGAAAGCGATGTAGGCACAGCCTTTTTCCAGCAACTCGTCGCTGTATTGTTTATAAAGGTGTTTGCGGTTGCTCTGCTTGTAGGGACCGAACTCGCCGCCCACATAGTCGCTCTCATCGAACTTGATACCGCACCAGTCCAAGGACTCCACGATATATTGCTCGGCACCTGGCACAAAGCGGGTTTGGTCGGTGTCTTCGATGCGGAGGATCATCTTGCCGCCATTCTTTTTGGCGAACAAATAATTATATAAAGCTGTACGCACACCCCCAATGTGCAAGGGACCCGTCGGGCTGGGGGCAAATCTTACTCTGACTTCTTTCATGGTTGATGCTAATTGTGGCCGCAAAAGTAATTAATTTGTTGAATTGTTGAACTGTTTATTCGTTTAATTGTTGACAGCAAAGGCATCTTTTCAACAATTAAACAATTGACTACGTCGAATTATCATTTCAACAATAAACATTTAAACAAAATCCCTATTTTTGCACAAAAAATTGAACCCGATGGAAGACAACTACCAACTCATCACCAAGACTGCAGCCGGACTTGAGGAAGTGCTGGCTCGGGAAATCAAGGCCCTTGGGGCGAAGAATGTGCGACCGATGCATCGCGCCGTGATTTGCGAAGGCAACAAAGAGCTGATGTACCGTATTAATTATGAGGTGCGCACCGCCCTCAAGGTGCTGAAGCCATTCAAGAATTTCTTCGCCAAGAATCCCGATGAACTTTATAAGAAAGTGAAGGAAATCAACTGGTGTGAACTGCTGCGCACCGACCAGACCTTCTGCGTCGATGCCGTCACGAGCGGACGTTTCTTCACCCATTCGCAATATGCTGCCCTGACGGTAAAAGACGCCATCGTCGACCTGTTTCGTGATGTGTATGGTATTAGACCCAGTATCAACACTTTGAACCCTGACCTGCGCATCAGCCTACACATCCGCGAGGACAAAGTGACCATCCTCTTCGACAGCTCGGGCGAATCGTTGCACCATCGCGGCTACCGCAAGCAGGTCGACAAAGCCCCAATGAATGAGGTGTTGGCCGCAGGTCTCATCCAGCTCACGGGGTGGAAGGCTGACTGCAACTTCCTGGACTGCATGTGCGGCTCGGGCACCTTGCCCATCGAGGCGGCCATGTACGCGATGAAGATTCCGCCGGGCTACTACCGCAAGCAGTGGGGCTTCATGAAATGGGATGACTACGATGCTGAGCTTTGGCAGCGCATCCGCCAAGAGGCAGATGATAAGATTTGCGATTTTGAATATGAGATTTGGGCCTCCGACCGCTCGCCCAAGGCCGTCGCTATCGCTGAAGGCAACCTCAACTATGCCCACTTGCAGCACGACATCCAGCTGATGAAGAAAGACATGCACGACCTCACCCCACCCGAAGGCGGCGGCATTATGGTCATCAACCCACCCTACGGCGACCGCTTGGAAGAAGACAACATCGACCAACTCTATGAAGAAATCGGCCACACGCTAAAGCACAACTTCCAAGGCTTCCAATGCTGGC
>JAEEGF010276459.1_pt1 | contig 12452 bp, 11 predicted proteins | sample 9134171 | NCBI WGS metagenome assembly JAEEGF01 (sample SAMN16246542, study PRJNA631951) | gut metagenome | biome: gut microbiome; feature: rumen; material: AP-attached | host: Bos | place: Iran: Karaj | collected 2018-10 | reverse complement strand
TTTCCGGCTCCACGGATAAGTCGCGCTCATACTCCGCAACTGTAAATATTCCTTTACTTAAGGTGATTTTTTTAGCATCAGACGAATTAAAAAGATTTGTAGTGATCATGTCCCCTCCCCAACTAAACTCTACCGATATTTTATCACTTCCGACGGATTATAGAAATATGGGCGCCATGGGCTTTGACAGGTTCACTGCCCGGAATGGAGCGCGGCATGTGAAAATCCAAAAATGCTCGCTTCGCCTGCTCAGTGATTTAGTGCACTCCATCCAGCTGGCCAGGCTCATTTCACGTTGTTCAGAACACTCACCTGACCAACTATCTGTAGCGCTCCTAAATCATCATCACAGTACGAATGTCTCGCATTATTGAATTCCCACATATCACGCTCCATTCCGGGCAGTGAACCTGGCGTAGTATATGCACACCCATATTTCTAAAATCCTAGCTTACTTTTATTTGAATTAGATTTACCCGCTAACTGTTTGGGGAGTGGATATATATTCACCCTAAGCTTCTTTAAAAAAACAAGAAGAAAAATAAGCATAAAGAACAGAATATGAGTAGATTTATGATTTCAAAACTAATAGAATAGTTGGTATGTATGGAAACGGGGTAAAAATACTTATATAAAGAGGGAGAGTAACAACAACTATGAAAGAAACTGATTTACAAGCATTATTAAAAGACATGTCTCTCGAGGAGAAGATCATGCAGCTGGTACAGCTGCCGGGATGGGTCTTCCAGGGAGACGCTGCAGTTACCGGTCTTGCCGATGCCACAGGCTCCGAGAGAGTCAAGATGCTGGCAGGAAGCACCCTGGGCCTTTGGGGCGCCGACAGAATCAAGGCAATTCAGGATGCATATATGAAGAACCAGCCACACCACATCCCCATGCTTTTTATGCTGGATGTAATTCACGGACATAAGACTGTTATGCCATGTCCTCTTGGTCAGGGCGCAACCTTTGATCCTGACACCGTTAAGAAGGGCGCAGAGGTGCAGGCAAAAGAGGCCTCCGCTGACGGCGTTCACGTAACCTTCTCTCCTATGGCTGACCTGGTTAGAGACGCCAGATGGGGCCGTGTTCTTGAGTCCACAGGTGAGGACAAATACTTAAACAGCCGCCTGGTGGCAGCCATGGTCGAGGGCTATCAGGGTGAGGATCCCAAGGATGCGGATCACGTAGCTGCCTGCGTTAAGCACTTTGCAGCCTACGGCGGAGCAGAGGCAGGAAGAGATTATACCAATGTTGAGCTCTCAGAGCACACCCTTAGGGAGCAGTATCTTCCCGGCTACAGAGCAGGAATCGATGCCGGTGCCAAGCTCGTTATGACCAGTTTTAACACCTTAAACGGAATTCCTTCCTCCGCCAACAAGTGGCTTATGAGAGACATTTTAAGAGATGATATGAAGTTCGACGGAGTCCTTATCTCCGACTGGGCTGCCATTGCAGAGATCAAGAACTGGGGCCTTTCCGAGGACTTCAAGGAAGCTTCACGCCTTGCTATGGAAGCCGGCGTAGACATCGACATGTGCACCGACTGCTACCAGAATAGTCTTGAGGATCTGTTAAAAGAGGGAGCAATCAAGGAAGACCTTATCGATGAAGCCGTTATTAGAGTTCTGAGGCTCAAGAACGACCTGGGTCTTTTCGAGGATCCTTATCACGGCGCCGATGCAGACAAGCTCCAGAAGCTTGCCCTCAGCCCAGAGCACAGAGATATTGCAAGGGACGCCGCAAGAAAGTCCTTTGTTCTTTTGAAAAATGATGAAAATGCCCTTCCGCTTACTGCCAAGAAGCTGGCATTTATCGGACCTTACGTAACAGACAACAACCTTCACAGCACCTGGGCAATCTCCTGCGACGAGAACCACGCCATAGGTATTGAGACCGCTGTAAAAGAGCTTTACGACGGAAGCGATGTGGAGTGCAGATTTGCAGTGGGCTGCGAGATGCTGGCCGATGGCACCGAGCTTTCAAGGGAGACCTACACGAGTAAGCTCTCCGATGCAGAAAAAGAGGCTCTGTTAAAAGAGGCTCTTGAAGCAGCCAGGTGGGCGGACGAAGTTGTCCTTTGCCTGGGCGAAGACATCTGCCAGTCAGGAGAGTCCACCAGCCGCGTAAGCATCACCTTGCCTAAGCCGCAGCTTGCTCTTTTCGAGAAAGTTGTTAAGGCAGCTAAAAAGACAGTGACTCTTATCTTTAACGGAAGACCGCTGGAGCTTGATGATATTTCAAAGAAGACCGACGCTCTCCTTGTTTGCTGGAGACCCGGAACAGAGGGAGCTCACGCTGTAGCAGATGTTATCAGCGGCAAGTTCTCACCTCAGGGTAAGCTCCCCATGAGCTTCCCTTACACCGCAGCTCAGGCGCCTGTCCACTACGACAGCTACAGCACAGGAAGACCCAAGCCAACAGAGGGTCCTTCCATGTTTACCTCAAGATTCCTGGACTGCCCTAACGAGCCCAGATACCGCTTCGGATACGGACTTACCTATTCCAAGTTTGAAGTTTCAGAGGTGAAGCTCTCAGCAGATAAGCTGGAGAAAACTGCTTCAGCAGGAATTACCGCTGCTGTATCAGTTAAGAATGTGGGAAATGCAGAAGCCACCGAGACAGTTCAGCTCTACATCAGAGATCTGGTGGGCTCCAGAGTTCGCCCGGTAAAAGAGCTTAAGGGCTTCAAAAAAGTTACCCTCGCTCCCGGCGAATCAAAAGAAGTTAGCTTCCAGATCACTGAGGATATGCTGAGATTCTGGACAATGAATAACTGTTTCGAGAGCGAGACAGGCAAGTTCAAAGTGTTTGTGGGCCTTTGCTCCTGCACGGAGAATGCGGCTGAATTTGAATTGATTTGATGAATAGACCTGGGGGACGGGGAAATGGCCCCGTCCCCCAGGTCCATTTCTACCTTTATTCCAAAGTCTCCTTCACTTCCAACAGATCCCCGCAGATAGCATCCGCCAGTGACCGCATCTCATCATCAGCGGGAATAATATCCGGCACCATGATGCACTGCATGCCTGCTGCCTTGGCGGCGCGGACACCATTGTAGGAATCCTCGATGGCGATGGCCTTCTCAGGCTCAGTACCCATGGCTTCGCAGGCAAGAAAGTAGATCTCAGGATTGGGTTTACTGATCTTTACTGCGTCGCCGCCAATGATTTTATCAAAATAATCTATCAAACCGGCCTCTGTGAGCTCCCGCTCCACAGTGGCCTTTTTTGTTGAAGAAGCAAGACCTATGGGCACATTGTTGTCCTTAAGGTAGTCCAGAAGCTCTTTTACCCCGGGCTTAATGGGAAGACCCACGCCGTCGTACTTTTTGTGGAAGATCTCTGAGCTCTCTTTTCTAAGCTTGTCATAAATACCCTCCCCAAACTCAGGAGCATAGGCGCTTTCCACGATCTCCGCAGTCTGGGCATCGTTGGTGCCGATGCACTTTTTGAAGACCTCCTCCAGATTCTTAAGGCCGTATTTGTCCGCCAGCACCAGCCAGCACTCAAGAATCGCCCTCTCGGAGTCGAAGATCACTCCGTCCATATCGAAAATTACTGTCATTCCTTTTTTCATACAAAATCTCCTCGCTGGCATAAGCCAAAAAGAAAAAGGATGATCAAACCATCAGGCTTAATCATCCTTGTTACGCTTATTTAACTATATTACTTTATTATCGTGAATTCAATGACCGGCTTCTGCTCTCTGTCCTGCATCAGGGCATCGAACTCTTCCTGTCCGCCGGCAAAGTCCACGGTATCCTCATATTTGCAGGTCTCTCTTGTGAAGCCCACAAACTGTCCGGAGCCTTCTGTCACGCCGTCGGAGATGTAATCCTTCATCATCAGGGACTGCCACTCGTCGGAGATAAAATAAGTCTCGTATCTGTGGTTGTCACCACCATAAATGATGCCGTCCTGATATCTCAAAGGAAATGCACTGCCGTTTCCGAATACATTACCGATGTTGATGGCCTTTCCATCCCTCATTCCGTAGATGCTGGCCTCGCTGGCGGAATTATCAGCCAGGAAAACCAGATCCGTTATGGCAAGGAGCTCATCATCTTCACCTGAAAGCTTAACATATGCATATCCCTGGCCTTCCGTAAGGCGGGAAATCACATCATCGAAGCTGTCAAACTCATAAACTCCAGACTGCTCCTGAAGAAAATCGCAGGGTCCGTATCCGAAGGAGTCATCCTCCACATATTCGTCCGGATCAGCAACTGTAGCAGTTTCCTGAGTCTCGACTTCCTCCAAAGGAAGTCTGCTGATGCCCATTACCGCGGCATCATCCTCAGCCCCTGAACCACAGGCTGTAAGAAGTCCTACACACATCGCTACGCTAATAACCAAACAGAGTCTCTTTTTCATAGTTCCCCCTCTCTCTGAATGTACAACTGCGCCGTCTTATTTAATTATAAAGGTTATAAAGCCCTACAAAAATTAACATTTTATAAATTCGATAACAGGCGCATTTCTTGGGAAAGCCCATGTGTGCTATACTTTTTTGGGGGCAATTCTAAAAAAATCATAAATTCCCTATGTTGGAGGAGATCATGTCAATTGAAGCGTACTTAAATCCTGACTTCACCTGGCCCAAGAAGCTGTTATTTCTGCTGGCGGCCCTGGGAGGTCTTTTTATCTGCAGTTTGCTTATCTTTTTCTGGGCAAAAATGGCTGCGACTGAGCAGTCAAATAAGAAGTCCGCGGGGCCCACTCTTTTCCAAAGCTATATGGAACTTTTTTACGAGATGATAATATCCGCCACCTCAGTAATGAGCTTTGCCTGCGCCTATGTCATCATCAATCACGTCTACAGCCTGGCCCACACCGCCGGCTACAGTTACGATTATTTCCGGACCTTCATCGATATCATGGATAACTGGAAGGATTTCGTGCTGCTTATCCTTATCTGCACCTCCTGCGTGCTGAACACCATCCTGGATAAGCTCATTATTCCTCTGAAAAAGATCGCCAGAGAGGACAAGGCCACAGTCCGCATGCTGGCTATGTTCTATGTCATCATCATTCTGCTGGTACTGAATGTCATCGGCGACGAGAGTGAATACAGCCCTGTAATGATGTACTACCTGGGCCTTATGGTGGGTCGTTTCGTGTACTTCGACGCCTCCTTCCTGGATTTTATCGGAGCTCTTAAAAATATGTTCTTCAAGCTTCCGCTCCTGGTGCTTGGAATGGCGCTTTCAGGGCTTTTGTGCTACTTTGGCTTCACCGCAGGGTACCTTCTTGAGAGGAACTATTTTATCGTAGGAATCTTCTACACCCATCTTTTCCTGCTGCTGGCTGTATTTATTCTAAGGCACAGCCATATCCTGAATCTGATTGTTAAGATTCCCAAGGATGAGCCGCCGAAAAAGTCCGCGAGACCCCGGAAAAAGAAAGTCACCCCAAGGCGGGATGACTACGAATACTTCCCTGAGGATGACAGGGACAGAGACGACGACTATGTTGAAGACTATGATGACTACGAGGAGGACCGCAGATGAACGAAGCAGATGAGCGCTATTCTACAGCTGAAGAAGCCATAATCGACGCTTTTTTCCTGCTGGCGGGGGAAAAGGATTTTAACAAAATATCCGTCTCCGACGTTCAGAAAAAAGCGGGAATCGTAAGGAGCACCTTCTACAACCACTACGAGAATATGCCTGCCCTTATCACCGCAGCGGAGGATAAGACCATCAGGGATATCTTCGCCATGATGGAGGGGTTCCATCCCAAGAACGACAAAGAGATCTGCAGGTCCTATTTCCTGGCGATCTGCAATTACACCAAGAGTAATCCGTTCCTGGCCAATCTCCTGGAGAGCGCCAGAGGGGACTCCTTTTTCGAAAAAGCCATGACGATGTTTCACAGATACGTGAAAGATGTGACGGATACCGCGCCGGGCCAGACCGGCTCCAAAGAGGAATTCTCTTTCCTCATCGCAGGCACCATCGGATGTGCCATCGGTATCCTCCACAAATGGATCCTTGAGAACTACAAAACGCCGCCCTCAGAAGTTGCCCTGATTCTGGCGAAAATCTTCCTCGGCGGCGTGTATCCTTATATGAATCTTTAAATAGGTTTGAGCCTTTGTTGTGGGGGCCTTAGGCAATTTGTGATAACATGGTTGAACTGCCCGGGTATCCTCCCGCCATATGAAAAGCAAATTGCTCGCGTCGCTTCCTCAGTGATTTCAGGCACTATACCCAGCCAGTCAGGCTCATTTCACGTTGTTCAGAGCACTCGCCTGACTGTCTGGGTATAGCGCTCTGAAATCATCCTCGCAATGCGAATGTCTCGCAATTTGCTTTTCATATGACGGGGCGAATCCCTGGGCAGTTTCAACCAGAGCCTATACTCCGATTGCCTCAGGTTCCTCACAACAAATGGCCCAATAACTATGCTTATACCCGCTATAACTCTCACTCCGCCTCGGTCTCCCTTTATTTGTGACCGAGGGTCCAAATTACATCTGTGTAAGGGACATAGTTGCCATCTTCATAAGTTCCCAGAAAAATTGAAGCGACATAATAGGGATAGTCTGCTTTACTCTTATAGACATAATAAACTGTTATTCATCTGTCGTAACTTAGGCTAAGACAAAAAGCCAGCCCTCCATCCGCAAAAGATGCTGGTTTTTACCCGGTCGTAGTCTTGGCCAGGTTGAGACTGCCGGGGGGAGGCGGCCCGCCATGTGAAAATGAAAATTGCGAGACATTCGCATTACGAGGATGATTTCAGAGCGCTATAAACATACAGTCAGGCGAGTGCTCTGAACAACGTGAAATGAGCCTGACTGTATGTTTATAGTGCCTGAAATCACTGAGGAAGCGACGCGAGCAATTTTCATTTTCACATGGCGGGCCAACCCCCTAGAACAGTTCAACCTGTCAACTCACTCTCGGGTAACCCCACAGCTTTGCGGATAATCTTCCCTGTTGTGTTGCGGGCGAAGGGATCTTTGCGGATCAGCAGCGCTGTAACATGGCGGTAACTGGGCTGGGATGCATTGTACTCATCAATGATCTGGTGAAGCATCAGCTTCAGCTCCTCATGGGAAAGGTCCAGCGACTCAACCACATCCGGATCAGGGAAGATCCTGGCGGTTAGCCCATTGTTTTCACCGGTGATCACAACCTCTTTTATCAGAGGATTGATCCCCAGCTTATTCTCAATCTCCTCCGGGGACACATTCTCCCCATTGGACATAATGATCAGATTCTTAACTCTTCCGTTGATAAAAAGATACCCATCCTCATCGATATAACCCTTGTCCCCGGTATGAAGCCAGCCATCCTCCAGTGCTGCGTCGGTTTCCTCAGGCATCTTGTAGTAGCCCTTCATGACGCTGCTGCCCCGGACCAGGATCTCTCCGTCTTTAAAGGCAATCTCCACATTCTTAAGAGGCTTTCCGATGGAGCCCTTCTTGTGCTCAGCGGGATTGTTGCTGGTGATGACCGGCGAGCACTCGCTCATGCCGTAGCCCTCAAGAACATCCACCCCCAGCTCTTCGAATTTATCAATGTAAAAAGGCTCCAGATGGGCCCCGCCGGTGAAGATTATCCTAAGCTTTCCTCCAAGGACCGCTTCATAGATACTCTGTTTGTCCAGGTCTTTTTCCAAAGCTGCGATTTTTTTATAAATGGTCTCTATCATAAGGGGCACCATCAGCATAACTTCCGGCTTGAAGATTCCCATATTCCTGACCATGTGAAGAAGGCTGTCGTTAAGGCAGACGCAGCAGCCCAGGGACAGGGTCTTCAGGATGTCCATCACAAGGCAGAAAGCGTGATGGATTGGAAGAACGCTGAGGACTACGCAGCCGGGACTTGCCTCGTACTCCACGCTTCTGACATTCTCAGAAAGATTCTCCTGGGTCAGCATGACACCCTTACTTTTTCCCGTGGTTCCTGAGGTAAAAATGATGGTGGCGATGTCGGAGCCTTGTGCTCCCGGAACGTCAAACATCACTTCTCCCCTGCCAAGGAGCTCTGAAAGGCTCTCTATTATCTTATCTTCTTCCTGAATCTCATTCCCTGACAATATCCATATTTTCTTAAGAAGAGGACATTTTTCCAGGAACGTCTCAGCATAGGTCAGGAGCTTCTCATCCAGGAAAAGAGCCTCGCAGTCTGACCTTACAAGAAGGTCCGCCAGCTCATTTACCGGAAGAAGAACGTCCAGGGGAACTGCCACGTTGCAGCCTGTGACCAGTGCCAGATAGCTCTCGATCCAGTAGAGGCTGCTGCCTCCGATAAGAGCGATATGTGCTCCGGCAAAGCCTGATACCTCAAGGCCCCGGCGGATTCTTTTCACATTTTCTCCAAGCTTTTCGTAGGTTATTTCCTCTGTTTCCTTCCTGTTCAGCCATTTAAGGGCCGTCAAAGGTCCGTACTTTTTTACCGTCTCATCCCAGAGACTTCTTATGTTCTTCATAGCTCTCCTCCGCTTCTTGCTTACATTTTTTCAGACCATGGATGCAATGAGGTTCATGGCTTCCCCCACGGTGTGGATGTCGCAGAGCTTCTCCGGGGCAAGCTCGATGTCGAACTCATCCTCCACTTCCCCAAGAAGGGACATGAAATCCAGGGATGAAAAACCCAGGTCCTCCCTGAATCTGCAGGATGCGGCCACTTCCTCCGGTGTTACGCTGGCATACTGTGCGATAAGTTTTCTGAACTCTTTTTCGATACTCATAATCTTCTCCTCCTCATATTAAAAGTGCTTGTTTACACGGTTTCTATAATTTCGCCGACGGTCATGTCGCTGTTTTCAATGCCCCTGAAAATGATCCGCATCAGGTAGTAGTGAAGAAGCTCCATGTCCTTTTCTCCCAGGTCTGCCACCTGATAGTGATAGGAAAAATTCATGCCTCCCTCCGGGGTGTGGGTCACCGTCAGGTACATTTTCTTGGTGGCAGCGCCGTTGGCAAACCATCTGTTGTGCATGGGAATTTCCTTCAAAAAAGGATTCTCAGGCTTCACCGGCATGGGCTGGTAGGTCAGGTAGCAGCTCTCGTAGGTGGTATCCTTCGGGGTTTTGTAGCGCTTTTTTATCTCCTCATAAATAAGGGCCGGGTCGTAGCCCGCGTGCATGTAGATGCCGTTCTGGGTGTTCTGTATGATGTAGGCGGCCTCCATAAAGCTGGTGTCGGGGCTTATCACAGTTCTGCAGGGGAACATTATGGTCCTGCTGCCGCCGCTGGTCCACTCATCTCTGGTTGATCTTCTGGAGATGAAGTTCTGTATGGAGATGTCCTCCTGACCGCCGTTTTGCTTGGAGAGGTAGGTTCTAAGCCCCAGCAATAGCAGGTTCGTTATGGACAGGTTGTGGTTAAGGCAAAAATCGATAATGGCTTTGGTGGGGGCCTGCTCAAGAGGATAGTCCTTAACCTTTACAAAAAGATTCTTCCTTTCGATGTCCGCGCTTCGAAGGCTCTTTTTCCTGTGCTTCTTCCTTGCTTTCTCAAGAACCTCCGGTCCCTGAATGTCAGAGTAAAGGGGCTCTCCGAACTTATCCAGCTGCTCATCCCAGAACTTTTTATCCCTGGCAAAGCGCTTTGGATTCTGCTCTTTTTCCAGATCCCTTGTAAGCTGCTCAGTGTAGTCCGCCAGTTCCTCAGGATAGTCAGAGCCAAATTTGAAGTGGGTGTACAGGGCCATGATGTCATTGGTCATGACCACCACGCCGCAGGAATCGATGAGTCTGTGATCCATATGGATAAAAAAGCCGTTGTAACCCTCAGGAAGCTTCATGAGGAAAACCTCACACATGGGGATGTTGTCGCCGTCAAAGGTTTCATAAGCCCAGCTCTGCATGACTTCATCGGCCTCCGCCATAGTCATGGCGGATAAATCCTTTAAGGGGATGTCTGTGATCTCCTCCTGGGATAAATACTGCTGTACTTTCCCGTCTTTATCCGGCTTTGTGAACCTCACTCTCATGCAGCCATAGCGCTGATATTCAAGTAGAATGGCTTTTTTCAGAATGTCAAAATCAATGTCAGCCTTGATGGAGGCCACGATGCTAAGGCCTGCCACCTGCTGGGTTTTGTATTCCCGGATCCAGCGGTAGTGCATCTTCTGGGCCGGGGTCAATTCATAAGTCTTTTTCATATTCTCCTCCCGGGTGAATCACTATCTGAAGGAAAAATTATCACAATAAAGTACACTCTTCCATAGCCCCCGGAACTTAACGAACATCTGAAGTGAAATTGTCCGAAAGATATCGGACACTCCTGGGGAAAGTGTTTGATAAGTGCCCCAAAGGTTCCTTATAATGGAAAAAGAATATTAAGGGAGGGCAAAAATATGCGTGCTGTTTTAACCAGAGTTTTATCCGCCTCTGTAACCATAGATGGGAAGCGGGTTTCCGAGATTGGAAAGGGATTTTTGGTGCTGCTGGGAGTTCATGTGAACGACACTGAGGCCCAGGCCAAAAAAATCGCAGACAAGATCTGCGGCTTAAGAATATTTGAAGATGAAAACGGAAAGATGAATATAAATCCAAAGGATGCGGGCGCTGAGCTTCTGATCGTGAGCCAGTTCACCCTGTATGCGGACTGCAGCTCAAGACGCCCGGGCTTTACCGATGCGGCAAGACCTGAGATCTCAGAGCCTTTATATGAGCTGGTAGTAAAAGAGTGCCGTGACAGAGGTTTCAAAGTTGGCACAGGAGTCTTCGGCGCGGATATGAAGGTTGAGTCGGTCAATGACGGACCGGTGACTATAGTGTTGGATGTGTGAATGCAGACAGAAATGGACCTGGGGTCCACTTCCGTCCCCCAGGTCCATCAGATTTCTTCAACGTAATTCACAAATTCAAGCTCCGTGAGACTATGCAGAAAGTCTTTGTGGGAGCGCATTGTATCAAAATCCACATCAACGATAAGCGCTGCGTCCTGGGATTGCAGCGTTTTTTCTTTGCTCTTGGTCATGCTGCTGATGGAGTAATTGTGCTCATTGATCCACTTGGAGAGTTTTTTCACTCCGCCGCTTTTGTTTACTTCGATATAAATGGTGATATACTTGCTGGATTCCTCAACTTTTTTACTGAGTCTCACCAGCACAAGGTTTGCGATCATAATAAGGGCAAAGCAGGCAATTCCAATGATAAGATATCCTCCGCCGATGGCCATTCCCATACAGGAGGTAACCCAAAGAGAAGCCGCAGTGGTAAGTCCCTTGATCTGCTGCCTTCCTGTTACAAGGATTGTTCCTGCTCCAAGAAAGCCTATACCGCTGACAACGCCCGCCGGAATTCGGCTTACATCCGCAGACAGTCCGGGAATCATGGCAAGATATACATTTAAAGAAGTCGCAACCGCCGATCCAAGGCTCACCAGAGCAAAGGTCTTGATTCCGGCGTTATGCCTTTTTACCACACGTTCCCAGCCTACAAGGCTTCCGAAAAGTGTGGCCAGAATCAGTCTGATGGCAACTGCAATATCATTAGGGCTTTCAAGAAATTCAATGATCGTCGCAAGATTCATATTATTTCTCCCATAAAAGTCATACTTTTTACACTTATATTATACCGAAAAATCCCTCGTATTATTTTATGTTTATCTCAATTTTTCATAAAAATTAATCGGTACATTTACTGTGTTACAATACATATGTTGCCACAAGTAATGTTTATTCGTATAAACATTATGGACACAGATTATGAGGAGGAAAAAAATTTATGAAAAGAAAGAATTTGGTAACATTCGTAGTTGCAGCAACAATGGTTTTTAGCCTTGCAGGCTGCGGAGAGACAGTAAACACTTTTGAGGCCCAGGAAGCATCAGAGCTTGCATCCGTGGAAGCTACAGATAACTTCGAAACAGCGGAGCCTTCAGAGGCAGCCACTGCTACTGAAGTCACCGCTGCTGATACCGCCGCTCCCGAAGCAGCTGCAGAAGCAGAGCATGTTCCCATGGATATCACAGGCTGCGATACCTTTACACAGATCGTAGACAAGCTCCAGGCAGGACAGGGTTATGCCAATGCCACCATCGGTGATGAGGATGTTCTTCTTGTAACAGAGTACACCTTTGACAATATCGATCAGATCGCTGCCATCGATGCAGAGATTTATCGCTATGACAACGGCGCTCCCAAGTATATCGGCTACATCACAGCCGGCGGCACAGCTTATCCTCTCGCAATTAAAGACGGCGAGCTTTATGCCTGCGGCAACCATTTTGCAAAAAAGTACGTTATGATGAACGGCTCTCTTATGATCGACGAAGAGGCCTACGTCAACTACAACGGTGAAGGTGATCCCAGCTATTTCCTTATTTCCGAGGTAAAAAGTGTCACTACCGGCGCCGACGGTCAGGTTGAGGACGACTCCTACATGTCAGCCATTTACGACGAGTACATGAGTGGCGAGATCATCGAGTTCAACGCTGTTCAGTGACGGCACTGTAAGTTGATACCGCCATGCCGACAGACTCGG
>JAEEGF011594145.1_pt1 | contig 12453 bp, 8 predicted proteins | sample 9134171 | NCBI WGS metagenome assembly JAEEGF01 (sample SAMN16246542, study PRJNA631951) | gut metagenome | biome: gut microbiome; feature: rumen; material: AP-attached | host: Bos | place: Iran: Karaj | collected 2018-10 | reverse complement strand
CTTGTAAGTATCCAACGTTTCCTCAGTAGCCCGAATGAAGGGATAGGTCAGCCCTTTCTTCTCGGCATAGAACTTCATCGTGGAGTCATTGGCTCCCCACGACTCAAAGGAGATAATGAGCAAATCATCCTCGCTATACTCTTTCTTTAATTGTTTGAGGAAAGGCACAACCGCTTGGCAAGGAGCACAAGCCGTTGCAGAAAACTCAAGCAAGATGACCTTTGCATGTAAGTCTTTCAAAGAGACAGCATTGCCGTCCAAATCTGTGAGAGTCCACATAGGAGCAGGCTTGTTCAACAAACTATTGGCATCATTCACAGAACGTTGCCTCACTTTGTATGGCCTCACGAGATAGTTTTGTGGCAGGTAGTCATTTAGGTTAAAGTCGGATGGGTTTTCTGCATTGAGAACAGGATTATAGCAAGTTTCATCACCGATATCATGCTCTTGTGTTCGTTTAATGCGATAGGGCAAGTTGGTTTGTTTACTGAACCATATTTCATACTCAGAAGTTGGGTCAACGATATAGCCTCCTCCATCAATGTGAGTGGCTTTACCTCCAGTAAACTCAATTTGTTCATGTTCATGGGTAATCATGTGGAATTTATAGTAGTCCAAAGAGTCAACCAAGGTAAACTCTATGCTATCATGGGTGGTAAGCACATAGTCTATAATATGATAGGCATAGTGGAAGAATGGAGGCCACACTAACCTGAAAGGCAAGTTTCTTGCCGTAAAGTCATCTCTGATGATGCCTTTGTTTTCGTGATAAATGATGTAATAAGCCTCTCCATCATAGACTCCCTTGATAAGGGTACTATCATCTTCTGAATAGCGAATGAAATTGGCACCTATTGTGGTGTCAGATGGGTTCTTATACTCTTTATACTTGATGAACCAATGAGCCCTCGGATTGGGTTCACCAGGCATAAAACTCAACTTTTCACTTGTATAGCTTGCCGTTTGAATCTGGTCAAGCCTCTCTCGCATCTGACGCAAATAGGTGTCAGTATCTACTTGTCTGCTTGTACAGGCATTCATCAAGATGGCCATCATTGCCACCACTAAACTCATTGTCTTTTTCATATCTTTGCTTTTTTACGCAAAATAATGAAAAAGGTGAGAAAAGTGACGAAAAAGGTATTTCACAAAAAGTTCACAAAAGAAAGTAAACTGTTAATTGGCTGTTTTATAGACTCATAATTATTTTATCCCAATCCTCTGCCTTGCCATCAATGCCAAACACCTTTTTATATAATCGGGCTCTGGTATTGGCGATGGCACTATCGGTTCTACTAACCAAACTGGCAATTCGAGAGGGCTTGAAACCCATTTTGAGCAAGAGGCACACCTTCAAGTCGTGTTCTTTCTCCACCCCCATCTTCTGCAAACTGGAGAGGAATGAGGGATAGAGCTGGTTAAGCAGGACTATCACCTCTTGTTGTTCTTCCTCGTTCATGGCTTTCTCCGTAGCAAGCAATCGTTGGTAGATCTCGGAGTCGCGAATGCTCATCGTATTGGTATGCTCTAACTGAATGCGTTTATTGATTATTCGATAGATAATGATCACTGTTATTGCTACCACCAATACCAGAAGCAGAATGGCAATAATGGCATAGTACTTGATTAGCTGATTACGAGCCTGCAGCTCGGCATTCTGACGCTCCATGTTTAAGGCCTGATACATTGTACTAACAGCTGATGTTGTCTCGGCAATCTGCTCTTTAGACATAGCGCTTTGCAATCTTATATTTTGCCTATGCAATTGATATACTGAACGTTCACCAGCATCGATAAGAGCCTGCCCTATTTGCCAATTGATGACATAGTTTTGATAATAGCTATCATGGGATTCTAACAACTTCTGCATATAAAACTCAGCAGAATCCTTATCCTCACAATCAGTAAAGTTATAGATATGCCACATCACATAGTTATAGATGTCTTCATCCTCAGGTTCAACCTGATACGGAGGCTTAGGCAAAAGTTCAACGGCTAAATTCATCCTTCCATTTTCCAAAAAAGCAGTGGCCAGGCGAAGTGCCAATGAGATGCGAGGCTTTTCTTGATTAGCATGGATGGCCAACTGTTCTGCGAGGTCATAGTAATGAACAGATTCACCTAAATTAATTTGTTTGCGATACATATCTCCGATGCCTTTGTAAGCTGTAATCATATTACAGGTGTCTTTCAGACTTTCTGCACATTCGTATGCTAATTGGTATCTGTCAATGGCCTCTTGGTAAAGCATTTGCTTGGCAAACAGTTCACCCATACTTGTGTATATCCTTGCCTTGCGAGCCAAGAAAGCAGTATCATTGCCAGATAAAGCATCAATGGCTCGCTGATAATAGAGCAATGACTGCATCACAGGTTCCTCTCCCACGCTATCATTTGCGACATGACACAAACTGTCAGCCAAAGCCAATGCCTCATCAACCCTCATTTGTCTGTAACAAGAGGTGAGACAAAACAGCAAAACTGCCAATACAATATGAACCATCTGTCTCATAGTGGGCAAAAATACAAATTTCTCCCATTTCATCGCATAAAATGAGTTCACAAAAAGTTCACAATCCCATTTCTCAGTACTTTATATAAGTAAAAAGGCAGAGCCGAAGCCCTGCCCATCACTCATAAATCACTTCATCACACCAGAATCACTGTCAGCATTGTTACTTGTCTTTTTGTTACCTAAACGATACTTGCGACCAGAGTCGAAGTTCCAAGAGATACTGAACAAAATCAGGTTTCCCGTACTTCGAGTAACAATCTCGCTTAACTTATGAACATATTTTGATATGGTTTCATCCCTATAAGGACTACCATTAGGTTGAAAAATGTTTTGCACATCCATACCGAATTGCCATAATTTATATCTGTATCTAAGTGAAAGATTTGAACTTGATGCAGTTATATTGGTCAATTCAGCAGACTGCATTTTACCTTTACTCAAATATGAAGCCGACAGAGACCAATTCTTATAGTTACCTTGCAATTGAGCACCCCACATCGGATTTGTCAAACAACGAGTATAGGAATTACCATGATTCAAATACCTGTTTATTACACCAAAGACAGTGATGTTGAGATGGTTCTTGATAGCCTCGTATGTCAGGAACAGTCGAGGTTGAATGTGTTGATAGTCTTTCTGGTTCTCCTTATGATACTCTATGTAATAGTGATTGCCATCATTTCTACGATAGATGGTGTTAAATACATAGTTGTTGTTAAACTGGTAATAGAAAGACAAATCAATGGAAAGCCTCTTGATTCGCCAATCTAGGGTCAACATATTTACATAGACTTGAAAAGGCTTCAAATCTGGATTTCCCTTATCCATTTCATAATAGTTGAGCCATTGCTCATATTCACTAGTTTGGCTCAAACTTGACAAGCCTGGCTCCATCCTGACATTATACCTGATATCCAGGTTTTTAAGCGGACTATAAGAAAGTGTCATCTGTGGTCGGAACAAACTTTTATGATATTTATAATCGCCTTCTTCGAATGTCTGATGAGTAAAGCCAACCCCCACCTGATAAACAAACTTCTTGATGCTACCTTGCAATTGGGCATATCCATAAAGGTCAGAGGTAAACATCTTGTTGGTCAAAGATTCAGAATAAACATTCTTTGCTTTTGACCACTTGTAATTTACACCCACCGTAAGATGCGCCTGTTGGTTGAACTTGTTTTCATAAAGCAACTCCCCTTGATAAGTCTGCTTGTCACCTTTGGTGGTATAAGACAAATCTCTTTGTATATCTCCATTCTCACTCCACTCCTTATTCTCTCTTTGGTAGTCAGTGTTGATATAAGTGCCCACCACATTGGCAATTATCGTTTGCTTCTCGTTAATGGGATGCTCGAAATACAGATTCAAAGATGGCGTATAAGAATGATCCTTCGTATGCAGGTAATAGTTATACGATTCATTGTTCAGTTGGTCTGTAACAAACTGTTTGACTCTCAGCTGAGGGAGGTTCCATTGATTTCTCAACACAGCGTTGAACATCGTTCCTTGATCATTTCGCCAATTATAGGTTAGCGTAAGGTTATGCCCTAAACTTTTGGTAGGTGCATTGAATCCTACCCTATTCAAGATTAAAACTTCATCAGGCAACTTGATTTCCAATGAATTTTTTTGACACCTATCTTTATAATAAGAATAATTGTAATTGTAGCTCAAGCCAAATTCAGAAAGCTTGTGGTTAAACTTGAAATTCACCTGAGAACTGACATTAGGAGCAGTAACAGCTGTCCTCAACATTCCACTGGTGGAAAAGCCAGATTCCACACGCTTGGTAATGATATCAATCACCCTCCCCACATCGCCATATCTGACGCCTGGCATATCAATGAACTCCACCTTCTGAATACGATCTGGATTCAATGCCATCACATCAGACATTTCAACCTCCGCGCCATTGATTCGGATCTGCAAACTACGATTATCAATTGCTGTGATACTATTATCCCCAATATTCACCAACAAGCCTGGCAACCTTAACTTCGACAACAATTCCAAGCCATTAAAAGAGTTTTCAACAGCTACTGAAGGAGGAAAATATATCTGCCTATCCACTTTGACTATGTTCTCTGCTTGTACAGTTACCTCGCCTAATTCCACTGACTCCACCAACATCTCAATGGTGCCTAAGTCTATCTTTTTCTGCAAGTTGTTTAGGACAATCTTTTGCTTGGCAAAGCCAACAGAAGTAATCACCAAGACATAATCATCTGCATTGGGAGCAGAAAGCTTGAACGCTCCTTTGGCATCAGAGGACGTTTGTGCCACTAATGTTGAGTCTGTCTTCTGCAACAATAGATAAGCTCCAACAATAGGTTGGTGGTCGTCTGCGCCAACCACGTTTCCAATAACATCAATGCTTTTTACTTGCATTGTCAACCCCATAAAGGCTAAAAACAATAAAAAACTCCGCATAAGTCTAATCTTTAATGCAATCAAGAACCATTCTCGATTTCCACATTACAAAATTACTATGAAAACAGGAATGATATATTCTCAAAGCATAGACAGAAAAAGGAAGGCAACAGCCTAAAAACTAAGCCATTGCCTTACAACTTTACTAAGGAAAATAGACATCGGATTTCATCATAAGCTCCTCAACCAATCATCCATACTTTTTTGAGGGTCAAATGTGCCGATACTTTCAATTATGCGTTTCTGCATTCTGTACTTCCTGGTAGAGACAGAAGCTGAGTCGATATTTAAGATAACAGAGATATCTTTGATGGGAATACCCAGCTTAATCAAAGCACAAAGTTCGAGGTCACCTTCTGTGAGCGAGGGCACCATCCCTACCAATCTATCAATATAGGCATCGAAATACTGATTAACATTTTGCTTCAAATCAACGATTTCTGCTTCTGTCAATGTGCGAGGACTCTTCTTCAACTTTTTGAAATCAGACACCAAAGATATAATCTGATCTGTAAAGAAGAGATTACGATTATAAAGTTCCTCATTCATGGCTTGATGGGATTCTTCTTTTTCCTCCTCCACACCTTGTTGCTCATTAATCTTTTCTTGCAACTGAGTAATCTGCGATTGATTTTGAGTGATGAGTTTGTTGTTTTCCCTTATTTGATTTTTATAACGTTTGATTTCTGCGTTTTTGTCCAAAAATTTCATTTTGAATTTATACACAAGAATAACCACCAAAATTGATATGGTTAGAAAGAATAAACCAAACAAATTATAATCCATAGATGGTTTTTGTGTATTATCGTCCATTTCAATATTAACAGTCTCTCTTTGTCCTAAACCTTTTGAGATTAAAGTTCCTTCTAAATCAGAAAATTGAAGTATAGAATCTATATCAAAAGTATAAGCTGCCGACATTCTCTGTTTGTTTTGCTTCATTATTTCTTCAAAATCTCGTACAGAATCTGGATTGAAAGGAAAGTCGTTAAGATTGAGATGGAGATTCTCTTTCATATTACGAACAGAAGCAAAATCTTTATAAAAATTTCTACCATCACCAACCATTAAGCTGGTGATTTGTTCGTAGTTTGAAGCGATAAAAATGGAATCATTTGTTTTTAAGGCATAGCCAAAAGCCTTTTGCGTATGATTCCAAGCTTTTTTGGTTTCATTATAATGATTGCTATATATGGTGCCAATCGCCATTTCATACAAACTTCCCAAATAATAATTTTGGGTTTTGGCAACGTCTTCAGATTTTTGCAAAAGCAAAGGCAATGCGTCTTCTTCTGGCATTGCTTGCAGGATGTGCAAAGCACTGTCAGGGTTGACATTCACCAATTCTTCTGCTTGTCGCATTTGGCGCGACAAAGAAGATTTGTCTATAGAGTTGCTGGTACAAGCAGTCAACAATAAGGCAATCCTCAAGACCAAAGCAATTTTAACTTTCATCATATTTTGCATACTTATTTCCTAACTCCGGCGCAAATTTACAAATAATAAATGTCTTCACCAATTTCATCACATAGACAATGCCAAAATATCAAGCCTCTGTTTACCAAGCTCTTTTACGTTTTGCCAAAAGACAAATATAGACAATGTATCTCACCAAGCACCAAAACCAATATCAACATACAAAGATAAAGAAATCGGCTCAATCCCTTTCGGAGTTGAGCCGATAATAATTGTTATTTGTATTGAGTTATGACTTCATTCACCATAGTAGCCTATAAAGAGGGGACTAAAGGTGTTGCTCTCCAGGATGGCATAACAGAATGGATGGTCAAGGGTCATATAGGTATAATTTGGAATAGAGGTTGCTACACCCCAAATATCAGTTACAGCTGCGGCTTCGGCACCCTCTTCATCCATCAGGAAGAATGTCTTTTGCATAGCACCCAAAAGCATCTCTTCATTATAATTATCTAAGAGTTTGATATCCTGACTTGGCAAGGCAAATGATGGATTGATGTTCTGCATATAATTAAACAACTTTTTCTCTGTGTATTCAGAAGTGAACTTTGGAGCGTGAAGCATCAATGTTACATATCGAGCCTTCTCCTCGTCCTTGAGCACCTTCACCAAGTCGTCAGACAGGATTTCCGTCATCGCCACACCTTCTTTCGGCATCACGAACAACATCTGGAAAGCATCATCTACAAAGGGCTTCAGGCACAACTGATACTTATCAGTTTCCACATACAAAGCCCTAAGATCCTGAGCCATCATATCTACCGTATCAGCTTTGCCATCAGCATAGATAAAAGGGTGTTTATTTGTCAATTCCTTTTCAAACTGGTCTTTCCAGTTAGCCTTGAAATAAACGGCATTCATCAAGTGGAAGAGGTCGCCATCATCAGTCTTATCCAGCATTTTGTCAATACGGTTATTGGTCTTTTCGGCACACCAGGCATTGATGACATCTTTAGTCTGAGGGTCAGCAAAGTTCACTGCCTCAGCCTTGGCAAAGTAAGAATCCTGAATGTTAGTCAGGAAACCGGCATTAGCCGTGTAGCGTTGGTTATACCAGAACGAGTTGGCACTCTTGAAGATAGCTGCTTCATCCGCTTTCTCGATGCCATCCATCAAAGTCTTGAAATAGTCGTTTACCTGCTCAACGGTAAAATCCTGCAAGCCCATAGTCTTCAATATCTCCTGCTGAGCCGTGTCTTTCAGGCCATTGAGGAACATGCCCAAATCTACCTCCAGGCTGATGGGGGAAATCATCAGGTTAGTGCCTTCCTCACGATTAGCATATACCTCTTTAAACAACTTCCAAGAGAAATCCTGCAACTTTTCATGAATGGCCTGCTGGGTTTCATTCAGCACCACAGGCTTGTAGCTATGACGGGTTTCCGGGTCTTCTGGTTTCTCAGGCTCTGGATTAACTGGCTCTGGATCTCTTTTCACAGGGGGTGAATTCAGTATTTCATCCCCAACATTGTCATCATCGTTGCTGCAAGCACCCAGGCTCAGTGCAATCACCATACTTAAAAGAATACTTTTTGTCTTCATTGCTTTTATTATTTTGTTTTACTTTCTGCACATTAAATACCAAAGTCTGGAAACATTGCATGGCTTTAACAAAATTTAACCCTAAAGGGGCTGGTTTGAAGTCAATCCAAGCAAGAAGATGAGACACTCAGGAGCTTGTGGCATAATTATTGCAATACCTATTTATAATAATAACGCAAAAGATATCTGACTTTATGGCATTCGGAAAATGGATAGGAGGCTTGTTTGGTTTCATCAATACAGGTGGGAATATTTTAGGCGCAATAGCAGGGTTTGTGCTGGGATCGCTGTTTGACTCTTTTATGGAGAAGAAGGAGCTGAATTGGGAACAGCAGGTCAATAACCCTGAGGATGAGGAATATGTTAAGCAAAGCAGAAATGAAACGAGAGATGATTTTCTGTTCTCGTTGATGGTGCTCTGCGCCCACATGATTCAGGCCGATGGGAAGATCATGCATTCGGAAATGGAGCTGACTCGCAAGTTCCTGCGTCAGACTTTTGGACCAGCAGCTGTGACTGAGGGTAACAACATTTTGCTTCGTCTATTCGACTATAGGAAACAGCAGGGCGAGGTGGCTTGGCAACAGCAGTTTAGGCAAGCATGTTATGAGATGTCGATGGCGATGCCCGAGGAGCATCGTATTCAGCTCATAGACTTTTTGGCTCAGATTGCTAAGGCTGATAGCAAGGTGCATCAGCAGGAGATATCGGTATTAAAGGAGATAGCTATCAACCTTCAGCTTAGTGCCAGCATTGTCGATCAAATGTTATCGTTGGGTGGCAACACACTAGAAGATGCTTATAAAGTGTTGGGCATCAGTCCTGATGCTACGGATGAGGAGGTTCGTAAGGCTTATCGTAAGATGGTGATTTTACATCATCCTGACAAGGTTCAGAATCTTGGAGATGATGTCAAGGAGGCAGCTACTCGCAAATTACAAGAGATTAATAAGGCGAAGGAGTTGATTTTCCAAGCAAGGGGACTGAAGTAGGATGTTGAACGGTCAACGATCAACGGTCAACGGTTAATCGAACACCTCTTTTAATATAGAGAGGGAGTTGAGTTCGGGAAAGTCGGGAAGGTGTAGGCGATAATAGTCATTGATAAGAGAAAGGAGGCGATTGCGCTCCTGGCGATTCATCTTGAAATGATGCATGTTAGCAAAATTCAGACGCATCAAGTTGACTAAGTGGTGGCACTCCTCGGGAGCTACATAGTAAGCATGGGCCTGAGGCTTTAGGGGTACAAACGAGGCATTGAGCATATCGAAATAGCAACCAGGAAGGTAATTCTCAACATTAGGTTGCAATCCTAAGAAACGAGAAACTCGCATGAGGAACACCAGATGGAAGTTGGCGTAATCACGCTCAGCCATATCAAGCCATCGCATAGAGGTAGAGAGATAAGCATACAAAGCTTCGTTGGGTTGGCCATCTTCCCGTATCGCCCGATAAAGAAACTCCTGTAGGAACAGAGCGATGACAGATTTAACTGGATGATAAGGAATGGAAGTAAAAGGTTGTAGGGGTACTACAGACTTTACCCTAAAAAGCGAAACCTTAGGTTTCATATCTGCCTCAACCTCCACCTCAGCCAAAGGTTGTAGGAGCAAATGCTTGCCCCCACCCTTATGAGTCTTGGGTATCGTAGTAATATATGACACCCTGCCCCACTGCTTAGTAAAAACTACTGCAATGAGTTGGTTTTCCTTGATCTTGAAGGTGTTCAATACGATGCCTTTAGTACGCTGTAGCATATCAAAAAAGTCTTCAGATGCAAAGATAATACATCTAAAAACCAAAGAAAAGTAAAAAATGATATTTTTTTTTGAAGAATGTTTTGTCAATTCAAAAATAGTACCTACCTTTGCATCCGCTTAACGGCAAAAACAAAATGGAGGCCCATTCGTCTATCGGCTAGGACGAGAGATTTTCATTCTCTAAAGAGCAGTTCGACTCTGCTATGGGCTACAAAATAAAAGAAATAATAATAAGTAACAATTTAAAAGATTAGTCGAGATGGCAAATCATAAATCAGCACTGAAAAGAATCAGACAGTCAGAGACGAGAAGACTGCACAACAGATATTATGGCAAGACCATGAGAAATGCTGTTCGCAAGCTTCGCGCAACCACTAACAAGGATGAGGCAGCCGCTATGTTGCCAAGCGTAACCAAGTTGCTTGACAAATTGGCTAAGACACGCGTTATTCATAAGAACAAGGCTAACAACCTGAAGTCAAAGCTGGCTAAGTACATCAACAAACTGGCGTAAACCACGCTGTTCATCAGCTTTGTTTTCATTCCTATAAACAGGTTGAGTTTTCAAGACTCAGCCTGTATTTTTATTGCCTAAAAAATAGCTATTTTTAACGCAAAAGTAACGTCTTTTTCATTTATTTTTTGTATCTTTGCACCATTATTAAAAGAAGCGTAATTTTACATGACAGAAGAAGAAAAAATCTTAGGCGAGAATGAGTATTCAGCCCAAAATATCCAGGTACTGGAGGGTTTGGAGGCTGTACGCAAGCGTCCCGCCATGTACATTGGCGACATTAGTTTCAACGGACTGCATCATTTGATCAACGAGGTAGTAGATAACTCTATTGACGAAGCCCTGGCTGGTTTCTGCGACAAGATAGAGGTTATCATCAATGAAGATAATTCAGTGACCGTACAGGATAACGGTCGAGGCATTCCTGTAGATATGCACGAGAAAGAGCAGAAGTCGGCCTTAGAGGTGGTAATGACAGTGCTGCATGCCGGTGGTAAGTTCGATAAGGGTTCTTACAAAGTGTCAGGTGGTCTGCACGGCGTGGGTGTATCTTGTGTGAATGCCCTTTCAAAGAAAATGATTTCACAGGTGTTCCGCAATGGCAAGGTTTATCAGCAAGAATATGCCTATGGCAAGCCACTGTATGACGTGAAAGAGATTGGCGTGACAGACAAGACTGGTACCCGCCAGCAGTTCTGGCCAGACGACAGTATCTTCACTGAGACGGTGTTCAACTACGACCGTGTGGCTAACCGTATGCGTGAGTTGGCATTCCTGAATGCAGGCATTACCATTGACCTGACTGATATGCGCAAGGATGCTGAGGGCAACAACCGCCACGATGTATTCCACTCTGACGAAGGTCTGAAGGAGTTTGTGCGTTACATTGACTCATCTCGTGTTCATTTGTTTAATGACGTTATTTATATCAACACCGAAAAGCAGGGTATTCCCATCGAGGTGGCTGTGATGTACAACACTGGCTTCAGCGAGAACCTGCATTCATACGTAAACAACATCAACACCATAGAGGGCGGTACGCACCTAACGGGTTTCCGTCGTGCATTGACCCGCACCCTGAAGAAATATGCCGAGGACAACAAGATGTTGGAGAAGGCAAAGGTGGATATCGACGGTGAAGACTTCCGCGAGGGTCTGACTGCTGTTATCTCCATCAAGGTAGCAGAGCCTCAGTTTGAAGGACAGACCAAGACGAAGTTGGGTAATAGCGAGGTATCTGGTGCTGTTGATCAAGCTGTTGGCGAGGCATTCTCTATCTACTTAGAGGAGCATCCTAAGGAATCAAAGATGATTGTGGAGAAAGTGATTTTGGCTGCTCAGGCTCGTGTAGCTGCCCGCAAGGCTCGTGAGACCGTACAGCGTAAGTCGCCAATGAGTGGTGGTGGCATGCCTGGCAAGTTGGCCGACTGTTCAAGCAAGGACCCAGATGAATCAGAATTGTTCTTGGTAGAGGGTGATTCAGCAGGAGGTTCAGCTAAGCAAGGTCGTAACCGCGCTTTCCAAGCCATCTTGCCTCTGCGCGGTAAGATTCTGAATGTGGAGAAAGCGCAGTGGCACAAAGCTTTCGAGAGCGATGAAGTAAATAATATCATTCAGGCATTGGGCATCCGCTTTGGTGTGGATGGCGAGGACAGCAAGGTGGCTAACTTGGATAAGATTCGCTACAAGAAGGTGATTATCATGACCGATGCCGACGTCGATGGCTCTCACATCGACACCCTGGTAATGACATTCTTCTATCGCTATATGCCTGAAGTGATTGAGCGTGGCTATCTGTATATCGCTACGCCTCCACTCTATCTCTGCACCAAGGGTAAGGTGAAAGAATATTGTTGGACAGATCAGCAACGTCAGCGTTTCATCGACACCTATGGAGGTGGACAGGAGGGTGCAATCCACACCCAGCGTTACAAAGGTTTGGGTGAAATGAATCCTGAGCAGTTGTGGGAAACGACTATGAACCCAGAAAACCGTATGTTGAAGCAGGTGGATTTGACGAATGCTACTGAAGCAGATTATATCTTCTCTATGCTGATGGGTGAAGATGTAGGTCCACGTCGCGAATTTATCGAGCGTAATGCTACTTACGCAAACATCGATGCTTAATTGACTTTTCGCACCTTACAACCATAAGAAAAGGAAAAAACGCTCTGACTGAAACAGGAATAGTTCCTGACAGCTGGAGCGTTTTA
>JAEEGF010893490.1_pt1 | contig 12453 bp, 7 predicted proteins | sample 9134171 | NCBI WGS metagenome assembly JAEEGF01 (sample SAMN16246542, study PRJNA631951) | gut metagenome | biome: gut microbiome; feature: rumen; material: AP-attached | host: Bos | place: Iran: Karaj | collected 2018-10 | reverse complement strand
ACGCTTCGCCCTCGACCTCGGGGTCGACTGTGAAATATCCCGCTCCGAACGAGGTCAGATTCTGGAAGAAGTGTGACCCTTGGCTCGGCTCTATGTGCCTCCCGGGCAGTGCCACCTCGGCCAGCACTCGTGCCGACGAGATGTTGGCCCATTTCACTGGGATGCCCAATGCCTCGTCCGACGATCCCCAGCGCCCGGGACCTACCAGGATGTAGTTCTCGCCTTGCGCTGTAAAGTTACGATTAATTTTTTCAATTTCCATCGCAATGGCCACATTATTTGTATTGGAGAATGCTTCGGGTTTCACCACCACTATGCTTTTCAGGTTCTCCATCATACCGTGACCTAGTGCACGCGTCGATGAGAGCAGTTGCCGGCTCTTTTCGCTCTTGATGATTTCTTCATCGAGCATCTCGCTGCGGTCTACCATAGGGCGTATCTGCAGCCAGTACAACGTGCCTTTGTTCTCCTGTCCTGGTGCACCCAGATTGCAAGCAAACTCAATTTCGACGGGACGCCTCATGTACTGTGTGCCCAATTCAAGCATATATTGCGTTGCTTCGGCAAGCGGGAAGGTTTTATGCTTGAGCACATTGGCAAAGGTAACCAACTTCCTGCCAGGTCCCAAGTCATTATCTATGATGCGGCTGTTCTCGAAGTCATAGGTCGATACCAGCCCGCGCAGGTTACCCTCTTTGGCCACGTCTTGGATTGATACGGTGGTGATGCAGTCGCCTTCGTCCACGCTCACCTTCTCGTTGAAGTTCACGGTGTCAAGGGCATACATCTCGCGCTGGGTGTCGCGCAGTGCAAGCTCCACCGTGCTCGTCTGCAGCACATGCGTGGGTTGACTGGGGCAGAAACGCAACGCCATGCCGCCGTCAACAATATATTTGCCAAGGCCTGCCGCCACTTCAACAACGCCGTCGCTTGCCTCTTCGTCGCCCACGGGGTAGTAGTTGATAGAGCGACCCACTCCGGCAAACGAGGGGTAGAACAAATCGCCATGATGCACACCGGCAAGCTCTTGAATGATGACCGCCATCTTCTCCTGGTCAATCACATTGCTCGTCGCCACCATATAGGCCTTGCTCTCAGCAAAAAAGACCGATGCATATACTGCCTTGACGGCATCGGTGAGCAACTTCTTCATTCGTGAGCGGTCAGGCAAGTTAGGTATCATATAGGTGGCATAGACACCTGCAAAGGGTTGGTAATGGCTATCTTCCAAGAGGCTGGAACTGCGTATGGCAAGTGGACCGTCGATTACGTCGCAAATGGCCATCATGTCATCCATCAGCTCATCGGGCAATCGCGCTTGCAAGAACAGGTTCAATATCTCCTCGTCGGGAATAGCCGACAACGCGGCAGGATAAAGCCCATTGATTTCCATGAACTGGTCAAACACATCGGTACACAGCACCACCGTGCGTGGTATTGTGATGTTGATCCCATGAAAGTTGTCACACTCAGGGCGTTCCTTGATCATCGCGTCGACAAATGCCAGGCCACGGCCTTTGCCCCCCAGTGAGCCCTGCCCGATGCGGGCAAAGTTGGAGTAGCGGTCAAAACGGTCTTTCTTGAACTCGGCCACAACACCGCGGTTCTTCATCTTGCGATAACGCACAATGGCGTCGAACACCAGTTGACGCACCGCCGGGGCCTCGTCGAGGTTGTTGAAGCGCCGCGTCTTCATTGCCTGGGCAATGGGGAACAAGGCGCGCGAATAGAGCCAGCGCGAGATGTCGTTGCGCTGCGCATGGTAGTAGAGCGACTCTACGGGTATGTCGAAAATGTGGTTCTGCAATCCCTTCAAATCCTTGATGCGCATGATTTCATCGCCAGTTTCGGGATTGCGAATAATGAAGTCGCCAAAACCGAAGTTGTCCATGATGGCTTTACCGAGGTCAACGGGCAATTTCTTCGAGTTCTTGTCCAGGAAAGTGCCGTTGAAGGTGTCGACCCGCTCACGGTTCTCCGACTCGCTCGACTCGATGATGATGGGCAGGTAAGGATCCTGGCTGCGCAGGTAATTGGCAAGCCTGATGCCCGCCTGCTTGTCTTTGACGCCCTCGCGCTGGAACGACACATCGCTGATCACACCCATGATGTTGTCGTGATACTGGTCATAGAGTTTCACCGCCTCTTCATAGTCACGCGCCAGCATCACCTTGGGACGGCCGCGCTTGCGCAGCATGCGCTCGTGCGCATTGAGTGCCTCGGTCGAGAATATCACTGACTGCTGCAGAATGAACTTGTAGAGCGTGGGCAGCACCGACGAGTAGAAGCGCACCGAGTCCTCGACCAGCAGAATCATCTGGATGCCCACATGCGTGATGTCGTTCTCGGCATTCATCTTGTCCTCGAGCAGCTTGATGATAGCCACCAGCAAATCCACATTGCCCAGCCAACTGAACACATAGTCAACGCCCGAGAAATCTTCCTTGCGCAACCGCCGCGACACCTCGCGAGAGAACGGCGTCAGCACCACAAACGGTGTCTGGGCATACATTTGCTTCATCTTCTTTGCGTTCTCAAATGTGTCAGTAATATCCACACCAGGCATTGCTATCACCAGGTCGTAGTTCTTGCTGGCAAGTTCCACATAGGCATCGTCGTAGTCGCTCACACGCGTCACGCGTGGCGGCGACGACAGGTTAAGCGACACATATTCGTCGAATATCTGTTCCTCTACTCTGCCATCCTCCTCCATGATGAATGCATCGTAGGGCGAGGCGATGAGCAAAACATTGTAGATGCGTTGCTGCATCAGATTCTGGAATGCAGTTTCTTTCAGCAGCAATTCGCTTAGCAGGGCATCGTTCATAGCAGCATTCTTTTTTTGAATGAACAAATTTACTCAAAAAGACCGAAGTTTCAAAACCACAGCCTCGTAAAACGCAAAAAATCTCACGACAGGCGGTATTCAACCGGGGTCATACCCGTGAGTCGCTTGAAGTACTTGGAAAAGAACGAGGCATTAGGGAAATGCATTTCATCGGCAATCGTAGCAGCCGATTTGCTCGAGTGGCGCAGTTCGGCCTTGATGCGCATCACCAGCGCACGGTCGATCCAGTCCTTGGCCGTGGTGCCGCTGGCCTGCCGTATCACCGTGCTCAGGTAACGCTCGGTAAGGCACATGCGGCGGGCATAGTACCCAATCTGATGTTCCTCGCTGCAATGCTCGTTCACCAGTTGCAAGAATCGGTCGAGCACGGTCTGCTCTCTGGAGCGTGAAGCCATGAGCTGCTCGAATTGCCGGTTGAACAATGCGTCGTAGTGATGCATGAGTGCCGCCACCAGTGAAGTGACCGTGGGGCGATGATAGTCAGGTTGGTTCACCACTTGCCATATCGTGTCGAGTATGTTGCGGGCAATGGCAATCTCTTGCGGTTCTACCTGAATTTGAATGTCGCGCACTTGCCCGTTGAAGGCCGACGGCATCTGCGATGCGGTGAATGGCATCGGGAAATCGGCAAACAAGGCTGTTCCGTAGATTTCAAGATTCTCGGTAATGCCTATAGGATTAATGATAGTGCCAGGCCCCAAATATACCAAAGTGCCAGCTTTCACCACGCGGTCGTGCAGGTTGAAATTGATGTGGCCCTCACCTGCCAGCACCATACCAAACCGGTGATCATTGATAATAAAAGGTGGCCCTTGCTGCATGATGGCCTCAAAAAAACTTGAGTCGCCGTGCAAAATGCCCAGTTCACGGTTAAAGTAGATTTTCTTGTGCATTTGCGCAAGATGAGGAGCAAAGATATCGCGCATTCGCGACAAGTCCATCAATTTGGGTTCGTTGGTCATAATTATCAATCTTTGTCCACAAAGATAATGCTTTTTACCTAATTAATTGCCTTTTTCATCACATTTCGTACAAAAAGAACATTTCATCATTCAATCAGATAACGATTCGGAGTGAAAATGCATCTATCTTTGCACTGTGGAACTAAAAATGTTGCCAACATGAAAAAACTGAATTTATTGCTCATCTTTTTTGCCAGTGCGCTGGCCATGAACGGTCAGACTCTTGAAGAGTGCCAGCGCGCTGCCGAGCAGAACTATCCGGTCATCAAGCAATATGACCTGATTGCCAAGACCCGCGACCTCACCATTGCCAACATCGACCGCAAGACCTGGTTGCCTCAAATCACTGCAAGTGCACAAGGCACCTACCAAAGCGATGTGGCATCGTGGCCCGACGAGATGGGTGCCATGATGAAGCAGCTGGGCGTGAACATGCGAGGACTCTCGAAGGCACAATACCGCATGGGCATCGATTTAAACCAGACCCTCTACGACGGAGGTTCCAGCAGCGCAGCCAAGGCACTCGCCCGCGAACAGAGTCAAGTGGAGAGCGCCCAGACCGATGTCACCTTATATAACATTCGCTCACGCGTGAATGAAATGTACTTTGGACTGCTGCTCATCGACGAACGCATTGCCTTGAGCAGCAACCGCGACAACTTGCTCAAGAACAGTGAAGACAAGTTGGCCTCGATGTACAAACACGGAACGGCTTCGGCAAGCGAATATAACCTGATCAAGGCCGAACGCCTCAGCGCAGCGCAGCAACTTACCTCGCTTCAGGCTCAAAAGCAATCTCTGTCGAAGATGCTCGGTCTGTTGTGCGGCATAACGATAGATAATCCCGTCAAACCCGCCGACGTAGCCATCAGTGCCCAAACAACGAATCAGCGCCCTGAGCTGCAACTCATCGATGCGCAAATGCGTCTGATTGATGCCCAAGAGAAACAACTTGGCACCCAACTGATTCCCAAGGTGAATCTTTTTGCACAAGGCTACTACGGCTATCCGGGTCTAAACATGTTTCAAGACATGATGAAACGCACCCCCACGCTCAACGGCATTGTGGGCCTGAAAATAACATGGAACATGGGTGCGCTCTACACCAGGCATAACGACAAGGCCAAGCTGCGCCTGCAGCGTGCCTCGCTTGAGAACAACCGCGAGACCTTCCTTTTCAACAACCGCCTGGAACTGGCGGGCATGGACGAAGATGTGAAACTCTACCGTAACCTCATGAAGCAAGACGAGGAAATCATCGTACTGCGCACCGATGTGCGCAAGGCAGCCGAGTCGCGGCTGGCTCACGGCATCATCGATGTGAACGACCTTATCAAGGAAATCAATAACGAGCATGCCGCCCGCATTTCGCAGTCGACCCACGAAATCGAAATGCTCAAGCGCATCTACGATATCAAAAACGCGATTAACAACTAAAACTACAAACATAATATGAAACGCATCATCGCAATTAGTGCATGCCTGGCCCTTATTGCCACAGCATGCAGTAAGAAGGAGAAAGAATATGACGCCACTGGCACCTTCGAGGCCACCGAGGTCACCGTGTCGGCCAAGGCTACCGGCGAGTTGCAGACATTCCATGTGGTCGAAGGGCAAACGCTTCTGCAAGGCGATTTGGCCGGCAACATCGATGTGACTCAGTTGAGGCTCAAGAAGGAAGAATTGGCCACCGCCGCACGACAAATGCAAGCCAATCAGCAGCAACTGAGTGCCAATCGCCGCGCTACCGACAGCAAAAAAACCGACCTTGAAAAGCAAGTGGCCGTCATCAAGCAGCAAATTGCCAACGCCAAGCGCGAACGCCAGCGGTTTACCGAACTGGTCAACGACGGGGCGGTGGCACGCAAGCAACTCGACGACATCAACTATCAGATTAGCGTCCTCGAGAAACAACTGACCGCCACTGCCGACCAACTCAGTGCCACCAACAAGAGCCTGGCGCAACAGAGCGCTGGCATCGACGCGCAAATCAGTGGCATCGATGCGCAGAAAGAGGGTATCAGTGTGCAGTCGGCTCAGCTCGACGACCAGATTGCCAACGCCAGCATCAAGAGTCCCATCACGGGAACAGTCCTTGAGAAATATGTCGAACAAGGCGAGTTTGTTACTGCCGGCAAACCGCTTTTCAAGATTGGTGACACAAAAAACATGTTCATCCGCGCCTATGTCACCTCGCAGCAGTTGCAGAACATCAAAGTGGGTCAGACCGTCAAGGTCTTTGCCGACTACGGCAACGGGAAAAAGAAAGAATATGACGGTACTGTGGCATGGATCAGCAACCGCTCAGAGTTCACACCCAAGACCATTCTCACCGACGACGAGCGCGCCGACCTGGTCTATGCCGTGAAAATCAGTTTTGTGAACGACGGCTTTGTGAAGATTGGTATGTACGGTGAAGTTAAATTCTAATCTCCTATCCCATGAACGCCATCGAAGTCAACCATGTGAGCAAGTGTTACGGCAAGGTGCAGGCACTCAACGATGTGTCGTTCACCGTAGCACAAGGCGAGGTGTTCGGGCTCATAGGGCCTGATGGAGCGGGCAAGACATCGCTCTACCGCATCCTTTGCTCGCTGTTGCTGCCCGATAGCGGCACTTCTCAGGTAGATGGCTACGATGTGGTGAAACAGATGCGACAAGTGAGGCAACGCGTAGGATACATGCCGGGCAAGTTCTCGCTCTACGAGGACCTCACGGTCGAGGAGAATCTGCGCTTCTTTGCCACGCTCTTCGGCACCACCGTCGAGGAGGGTTATGACAGCATCAAGGCCATCTACTCGCAAATCGAGCGGTTTAAAGACCGTCGTGCGGGAGCCTTATCAGGGGGTATGAAGCAAAAACTGGCGCTTTCCTGCGCGCTGGTGCACTCACCGAGCGTTCTCTTCCTTGATGAACCCACTACAGGCGTCGACCCCGTGAGCCGTAAGGAGTTCTGGGAGATGCTGGCCACGCTCAAGCAACGCAATATCACCATTGTAGCATCCACACCTTATCTCGACGAGGTGCGGTGCTGCGAGCGGGTGGCGTTTCTCGAACGCGGGCAGGTGCAAGGAATTGGCACGCCTGACGAGATCCTGACCCGGTTTGCCCACATCTTCAATCCACCCGGCATTGAACACGACAAGGGCATGAAGGCTGGCAGCGAAAATGTTATCGAAGTTGAACACCTTGTCAAGGCTTTCGGTTCGTTTCATGCGGTCGACGACATTTCGTTCACCGTGAAGCGGGGCGAGATATTCGGTTTTCTTGGTGCAAATGGCGCCGGAAAAACCACTGCCATGCACATGCTCACGGGACTCAATCAGCCCACAAGCGGCACTGGGCGCGTTGTAGGTTTTGACATTCGCACGCAACACGAACAAATCAAGAAGCACATTGGATACATGTCGCAAAAGTTCTCGCTCTACGAAGACCTCACCGTGGCCGAGAACATAAGGCTCTTTGGCGGCATCTATGGCATGAACGACAGCGACATATCCACCAAGACCGACGAGTTGCTGCAGCGCCTCAATTTCTTGGAGCACAAGCATACGCTAGTCAAGAGTCTGCCGCTTGGCTGGAAGCAGAAACTCGCCTTCTCCGTGAGCATCTTTCACGAGCCAGGCGTGGTGTTTCTCGACGAACCCACCGGCGGTGTCGACCCCGCCACACGCCGCCAGTTCTGGCAACTCATCTACGATGCGGCACATCGAGGCATCACCGTTTTTGTCACTACTCACTACATGGACGAAGCCGAGTATTGTGACCGCATCTCTATCATGGTCGACGGCAAAATCAAAGCCATGGGCACACCACAGCAACTCAAAGAGATGTACCAGCAACCCGACATGGATCATGTGTTCACTTTCTTAGCACGCCAAGCAACCCGTTCAAGCGATTAAAAGCCTATGAAACAGTTCATCTCGTTTGTCATCAAGGAAGCCAAGCACATTGTGCGTGATAAGCGCACGATGCTCATCCTCTTCGGCATGCCCACCGTGCTCATGCTGCTCTTTGGTTTCGCCATCTCAACCGATGTAAGAAATGTGCGCACCATTGTGGTCACTTCACAAATCGACAACCAGACCCGCGCTGCCGTGGAGCGGTTGGGTGCATCGGAATATTTCACCATTACCGCTACAGTGGCTACGCCTCGCGAGGCCGAACTCATGATTCGCAACCAGAAGGCCGACCTTGCCGTGGTTTTCGGTCACGATTTCGCTTCCAGGCACTCGGGAGTGCAATTCATCGTCGATGGCGCCGACCCTAACATGGCGCAGCAATGGACCAATTATGCGCAAGGGGTCATTGCCAATGTCGACACTGGGCCTGTCAATAGCAAGATGCTCTATAACCCCCAAATGAAGTCGGCCTACAATTTTGTGCCGGCCATTATGGGCATGCTGCTCATGCTCATCTGCGCCATGATGACCTCGATATCTATTGTGCGCGAAAAAGAGAAAGGAACCATGGAGGTGTTGCTCGTCTCGCCCGTAAGGCCCATTATGGTCATCATTGCCAAGGCCATCCCCTACCTGGTTCTGGCATTTTTCATTCTCATCGTTATCTTGCTCATGGCAAGGTTTGTGCTGGGAGTGCCGATTGTCGGCTCGCTCGTGTGGATTATAGCCGTGAGTGTGCTCTACATCCTGCTCGCGCTCTCGCTGGGATTGCTCATCTCCAACATTGCCAAGACGCAACTTGTGGCACTGCTGCTATCGGCCATGGTGCTGCTCATGCCTGTCGTCATGCTCTCGGGTATGATGTTCCCGGTCGAATCGATGCCCAAGGTGCTGCAGTGGATATCGGCCGTGGTTCCCCCACGCTACTATATCGAGGCCATGCGCAAACTCATGATCATGGGTGTGGGCATCGGTGAGGTGCTCAAGGAAGTAATCATTCTCGCTGGCATGACTGCATTGTTCTTGAGCATTGCTCTTGCTAAGTTTAACACAAGACTCGAATAAGGCCATGACACTGAAATATCTCATACAAAAGGAATTCCTGCAGATTCGCCGCAATGCTTTTTTGCCGCGCCTCATCGTTGCCTTCCCCATCGTCATCATGTGCGTGATGCCCTGGGTGATGAATATGGAGGTGAAGAACATCAAGGTGGATGTAGTCGACAACGACCGCTCCACCCTCTCACAGCAACTGGTGCATAGCATCGAGGCAAGCAATTACTTCATATTCAATGGACAGAAGAATTCCTATCGGTCGGCTCTCGGCGAGATTGAGAAGGGCAAGGCCGATGTAGTGCTGGTCATTCCGCAGCGCTACAGCACCGATGTCGCTAAGGGCCTGCAACCGCAAGTGCTCATTGCCGCCAATGCCGTGAACGGCACCAAAGGTGCCATGGGGTCGGCCTATCTCTCACAGATTGTCACGGCTCATGTCATGCCTCAGGCAGCCGCCATTCAATCGCAGGTGTCCACACTGTTGCTCTATAACAAGAACCAGAACTACAAGGTGTTCATGATACCAGCCTTGCTCGCCATTGTGATGATGCTCATGACGGGTTTTCTGCCTACGCTCAACATCGTGGGCGAGAAAGAGGCGGGAACCATCGAGCAAATCAATGTCACACCCGTTTCAAAGTGGGCATTCATTCTTGCCAAACTCATTCCCTACTGGATCATCGCGCTGTTTGTGGTGACAGTGAGTCTGTTGCTCGCCTGGGCGCTCTATGGCATCACCAGCGCAGGGTCGCTTGGACTCATCTACCTGCTTGCCATGCTGCTTGCCCTCTTCTTCTCGTCGTTCGGGCTCATTGTGTCGAATTACTCCGACAATATGCAGCAGGCCATCTTCGTCATGTGGTTCTTTGTGGTGATTCTCTTGTTGCTCAGTGGTCTGTTTACCCCCACTCGCTCCATGCCATCGTGGGCCTACGCCACCACCTACGTCAATCCCATGCACTACTTCATCGACGCCATACGCACCGTGATGGTGCGAGGAGGCAACTTAGCCAGTATCGCGCATCAAGTGCTTGCCCTCGCCGCCATTGCGCTGGGCATGGGGTGCTGGGCAGTGGTCAGCTACAAGAAGAATTCCTGAAACCATCGCAAAACAATAGAGGCAATTACGCATTCAAGTGGTAATTGCCTCTATATGATTGTGTTTCAGTGATTTTGCGGTTTACTTTGCCTTGGCGGTCTTTTTAGCGGCAGCCTTCTTGGCGGTTGTCTTAGCCGCACCCTTGCTTGCCTTGCCGCGGACAGACTTCTTCGAGGCATTGGCCTCGTCGGCTACGATTTCGCGACACTGCTCAAGCGTGAGTTCCTGCGCCACATACTTGGCAGGAATCTTATAGTTCTGCTTGTTGTAGGAGATATAGGCACCATAACGGCCATTGAGCACTTGCATGGCAGGATCTTCGTCAAAGGTCTTGATTACCTTCTGTGCCTCGGCTTTACGCTTCTCCACAATCAGTTCTTCGGCCTGTTCAAGCGTCAGTTCTTGTGGCGAGGTGCTGGGAGGTATCGATACAAACTTCTTGCCGTGTTTCAGGTAAGGACCGAAGCGGCCAACAGCCACCACAATGTCTTCGCCCTCAAAACTGCCCAAGGTGCGGGGCAACTCAAACAGTTTCAGAGCCTCTTCCAGAGTGATGGTCGACACGCTCTGGTCTTTCAGCAGTGAGGCAAAACGAGGCTTTTCTTCCTCATCGGCACTGCCCAGTTGCACGAGCGGACCGAAGCGACCTATCTTCACCGACACGGGCTTGCCTGTCTTGGGATCATTGCCCAGCACGCGTTCACCCACCTTGTGCTCTAAGCGTAGCGTCGACACACGATTAATGTTAGGGTGAAAATCTTTGTAGAACTTGCTTATCTCGCTGTTCCATTTGGTTTTGCCCTCTGCTATGGCATCAAATTCGTCCTCAACTTTTGCAGTAAAGTTATAGTCCATGATGGTGGGGAAGTATTTCATCAAGAATTCGTTCACCACCATACCCACGTCGGTCGGGATAAGTTTGCCTTTCTCGCCGCCGGTCACTTCGCTCTTGGTCTTACGGCTCAACTTGTTCTTCTTGAGTGTCAATACCTCATACTCGCGCTTCTCGCCACGGCTCTCGCCCTTGGTCACATAGTCGCGCGCCTGGATGGTCGAGATGGTAGGTGCATAGGTCGACGGACGGCCAATACCCAGATTCTCGAGCTGGCGCACAAGCGATGCCTCGGTGTAGCGCTGCGGCTGTTGTGTGTAGCGCTGGGTGGCCTTGACTTTCTCGGCTTTCAGAACAGCACCCACAGCCATCTGCGGCAACATGAGGGCATGCTCTTGGGCTTCGGGCTCGTCATCTACCGACTCGATATACACACTCAGGAAACCGTCAAACTTAATCACCTCTGCGCTGGCGGTGAAGTGTTCGGGACGGTTGCTCATCGTGATGTCAATGCTGGTCTTTTCCAGGTCGGCATCAGCCATTTGGCAGGCGATGGTGCGTTTCCATATCAGGTTGTAGAGTTTCTTCTCCTGCGATGTGCCGGTGATCTCGTGGTTGCTGATGAAGGTGGGACGGATAGCCTCGTGAGCCTCCTGGGCTCCCTTGCTCGTGGTGTGGTACTTGCGCACTTTCAGGTACTTGTCACCTTTCAGTTTCTTGATTTCGGCGCTGATGGTCGACAATGCAAGAGCCGACAGATTCACCGAGTCGGTTCGCATATAGGTGATATGACCCGATTCGTAGAGCGACTGTGCCACACGCATCGTCTGCGATACCGAGAAACCCAACTTGCGCGAGGCCTCCTGTTGGAGCGTCGATGTGGTGAAGGGTGGGGCAGGCGATTTCTTCAGCGGTTTCACCGTCACGTCATTCACTGCAAACTCGGCCGTCTTGCAGTCGTTCAGGAACGACTCGGCTTCGCTGCTGTTGTGAAGGCTGCTGTTCAGCTCGGCGGGAAGCGGAGCTTCGCTACCTTCGGCCTGGAACTGTGCCGTCACGCGATAGTACTCCTTCGACTGGAATTCCTTGATCTCTTTCTCGCGTTCGGCAAGCAGGCGCACCGCAACACTCTGCACGCGACCGGCCGACAACGACGGTTTGATCTTCTTCCACAGCACGGGCGACAGTTCAAAACCCACGATGCGGTCAAGCACGCGGCGAGCCTGCTGGGCATCCACCAGGTTCATGTCTATCTCGCGTGGGCTCTCGATCGCCTCCAGTATGGCAGGTTTCGTGATTTCGTGAAATGCGATGCGACGGGTGTTTTCAGGCTTCAAACCAAGCACTTCATACAGGTGCCAGGCTATAGCTTCTCCTTCGCGGTCCTCATCCGATGCAAGCCACACCAGGTTGGCCTTCTTCGACTCTTTACGCAGTTCCGATACAATCGACTCTTTGTTCGACGGTATCTCATATATCGGTTGAAATCCTTTCTCTACGTCGATGCTGAAATCTTTTGTGTGGAGGTCTCGGATGTGACCGAAACTCGACATCACCTTGTAGTCTTTGCCCAGAAACTTCTGGATCGTCTTGGCTTTCGCCGGCGACTCAACAATCACTAAATTGTTCGGCATAGTTTAAACCTCTGTTTTTTTATGCACCATTCACGGGTGCTGTTTTTGAAATCGGGTGCAAAATTAGATAAAAAAGTTACAACCGCACAAATAATGTGTATTTTTTTAACTTTTTTCCAC
>JAEEGF010296771.1_pt1 | contig 12454 bp, 9 predicted proteins | sample 9134171 | NCBI WGS metagenome assembly JAEEGF01 (sample SAMN16246542, study PRJNA631951) | gut metagenome | biome: gut microbiome; feature: rumen; material: AP-attached | host: Bos | place: Iran: Karaj | collected 2018-10 | reverse complement strand
CTATGGCGCATGGTTATATCGTCTTCTTAGCAGGTGGTACTGGTCGTCCATTCTTCACAACCGATACTGCCGCAACCTTAAGAGCGTTAGAAACTAAGTGTGAAGCCATCTTCATGGGTAAGAATGGTGTGGAAGGTGTATATGACAAAGATCCTACAAAATACCCTGATGCAAAGTTCTTTAATAAGATAAGTTTCCAAGAAATTATTGATAAGAAACTTCAAATTATGGACCTTTCTGCTGTAGAATTAATTAAAGACCAAGATGTTGAGGTGAGAATATTCTCAATGTCTGACCCAGAAAATTTCATCAAAGTGGCCATGGGCGATACCCTTGGAACTACTTGTAAAAAAGGAGAATAATTTTATGGATGAAATCGCATTAGAAGCCCAAGGTAGAATGAATAAAACTATCGATGCATTACGTAGTAACTTAGCTACTTTAAGAACTGGTCGTGCATCCCCTGCGATCGTCGCAGGTGTTGAGATTGATTACTATGGTTCTATGACACCAATTAGTCAAATCTCTTCTATTACAATTCCTGAACCAAGACAACTTCTTATTAAGCCTTATGATAAAAACGATGTGAAATCTATCGTTTCTGCGATTAACGCATCAAATCTCGGCTTAAATCCAATTAATGAAGGTACAGTTGTTCGTTTAATTATTCCTGCATTAACACAAGAAAGACGTATTGAAATTACCAAACAAGCCAAGAAATATGGCGAAGAAGCCAAAGTGGCAATTAGAAATATCCGTCGCGATTACATGGATCTTGTTAAAGAAGATGATTCCATGAGCGAAGATTATCAAAAGAGAGTGACTGATGATATCCAAAAAGTCACTGATGAAGCTATTAAGAATATCGACAATGTCGTGAGTGAAAAAGAAAAAGAAATCATGACAATCTAAGGAGGAAAACTTATGGCTGGAAAAGTGTATCATGTGTCAAAGCGTGCTTCTGATGGCAAATGGCAAGTTTTCATTAGGGGCAGCGAAAAAGTAATCAAACTCTTCAACACAAAAGTTGAAGCCGAAGAATACTGCACACAGATGGCGAAAAACCAAGGCGCAACATTGATGGTTCATAACTCAAAAGGCGCCAACAAAGGTAAAGCCGGATCTGCAAAAGTCACAAAAGGCAAATAATAAATATTTGTAATTCAAGACCGTTGTTTATTAGCAATGGTCTTTTTTTATTTCTATTATATTTTTAATACATCGTTTTTATTGTATAATAACCGAGAGTATTATTATGGATAATCAAAACGAATTAAAACATATTGCCTTCATTATGGATGGCAATGGCCGTTGGGCAAAAGCTAGACACTTACCACGTCACCTTGGACATAAAGAAGGATGTGAAAGAGTGACTGATATTTATGAAGAATGCTATGCATTAGGTATTAAAGCCATGTCTTTATATGCTTTTTCTACGGAAAATTGGAATCGTCCAAAAGCGGAGATTAACCATTTATTCTCATACTTAGAAATCTTCTTTAAAAAAGAAATTAACCGCATGCTTAAAGATGGTTGCCGAATCATCGCTTCTGGTGATTTAACTAAACTTCCAGTTAAAACACAAAAAGTTGTTAATGATGCGATTGAAAGAACAAAAGACGGCAAGAACTTCACCTTTAACATTTGCTTAAATTATGGTGGCAAAGCGGAAATCGTCAGAGCCGCGAAATTGTTCGCTCAAGATGTTAAAAAAGGCAAAAGAGATATTGAATCATTAGATGTTAATAACTTTGAAGAATATCTCTACACAAAGGATTTACCACCTGTCGATTTATTAATTAGAACTAGTGGTGAACAAAGATTATCTAACTATATGCCATGGCAACTTGCCTATGCGGAATTTATCTTCACACCAACAGCGTGGCCAGATTTCACTAAAGAAGAATTACATAAATGTTTAGATATATATAACAGTCGAAATAGAAGATTTGGAGGTATCAAAGAATGATAAAAACAAATCCGGAATTACAACCTAATGAATTAACTCCTGAAACTAAAGCGAGTATGAAAACACGTATCATTTCTGCGATTGTCGCGGGTGTGATTTGTATTCCCCTAGTTATCTTAGGCGATTTCTTTTTCTTTGCCTTTGTGACATTCGCTATTTTTGTTGGCACATATGAAATTATTCACTGTGCGAAAAAGAAATATAATATCGCTCTTTATATCGTCGCTTGGATATTAGCACTTTTAATGGCGTATTGGCCAATGATTAGATCAATCCCTGATTTCGTTACTGGTGCGAAAGAATTTAACTGGCACTTATATACCATGTTTGATGAATTATACATTTCTATCTTAATACTTGTATTAAGTGTGTGTGGTTTGTTTGTCATGGTTATTATCGACAAAGGTTTCACTGTGAGAGATGCTTGTTTCATCTTTACAATGATGTTAACCATTACCGTCGGTTTCCAAAGTGCACTTGTTGTGAGATATTTCCCAAGTCAACAACTTCCTGCGGATATGAGAACAGCGCTAGGAGATAGTTATTTCAATATTTACGATAATTTAGAATCCTGCTTATTAATTGCTTATGTTTTACTTGGCACATTTATGACTGACATCGGTGCTTATTTTATCGGCGTCTTCTTTGGCAAACACAAACTCAATCCACGTATTTCTCCAAAGAAAACATGGGAAGGCTTCTTCGGTGGCATTATCATTTCCACAATTGTGTCATTTGCCTTTGGATTCATCTTCTCCATTACCGGACATCCATTAGCGTATGGAATTTTAGATCGTGAACATTGGTATTTAATACTTGTATTATCATTTGTTATTCCATTTGCTAGTGTCTTAGGTGATTTCGTCTTCTCCTCTGCGAAGAGACACTTTGAAATTAAAGACTTCGGCAATATCATGCCAGGTCATGGTGGTGTTTTAGATAGACTCGATAGTGTTATCTTCTCTATGTTAACCACCGCAACATTTATCACCCTTTATCAATATTGGAGTCAATTTGTTACTCACTAATTATTTATGAGAAAGATTTGTCTACTTGGAGCATCTGGTTCGATTGGCAGTCAAACTCTTGACGTCATGAGAAGAAATCCCACTGATTTTACATTAGTGGCCTTTTCTGTCGGCTCTAAGACAAGAAAGATTGCTCATATTGTAAATATGTATCCTGGTGTTAAAGCGATTTGTATCAAGGATAAAAACAAACTTAATTACTACCAAAGCAAATATCCAAACATTTCTTTCTATAGTGGAGATGATGGATTATTAAAACTTATTGACACCGACACCGATATGGTTGTTAATGCCTTAGTGGGATTTGTCGGATTAAAACCAACACTATATGCCTTAGAAAAAGACAAGATTGTTTGCCTTGCTAATAAGGAAGCCTTAGTGGTGGGTGGTGAACTTGTTAATGACATCCTCAAAAAGGGACATGGAAAGTTATATCCTATCGATAGCGAACATTCCGCGATTAAGAAATGCTTAATGGTTAACAATAAGAATGTTTCTAAGATTATGCTTACTGCCTCTGGTGGAGCGTTTAGAAAACTAAATAGAGAACAACTTGTTAATGTGAAAGCCGCGGATGCTTTAAAACATCCAACTTGGAAAATGGGTAATAAAATTACCATCGACTGCGCCACAATGATCAATAAAGCTTTTGAAGTTATTGAAGCTCATTATTTATTTGGATGCCCATATAATCAAATCGGCATTAAGTTACATGATGAAAGTATGATTCATTCATACATCGTTTATAAGGATGGCTCATTAAGATTAGATATTTCTAAACCCGATATGAGAAATCCGATTAAGTTAGCCTTATATGAATTTATGACTGACTTTAAAACTGTGACCGCAAAGTCATTAGATCAATTCAAAGACTTACATTTCCATGACTTCACATTCGCTAGATATCCGATTGTTAAATTAGCGAAATATGTCATTGAACAAAAAGGAACTTATGGTGCGGTATTTAATGCTTCTAATGAAGTCGCAGTTAATGCTTTCTTAAAGGATGAAATTCCTTTCTTAGCGATAGAAGATATCGTTACTACTTTAATGAAAAAACACACTAATGTTGTTCACCCAAGCTATGAACAAATTAGAGAAATAGATTTAAAAACTCGCGAAAACGCGAATGAAATGATTAAGAAATGGAGGAAGAGATAATGCCACAAGTACTTAGCACAATTCTTTATATCTTGTTATTTATCGTCTGTTTGTCCTTCTTAATCATGATTCATGAATTAGGACACTTTACCGCAGCAAAAATATTCAAAGTTTATGTCATGGAATATTCCATTGGTTTTGGTCCTGCTTTAATTCATAAGAAAAGAAAAACTGGTGAAACATATTTCTCCCTTAGAATTATTCCTTTCGGTGGATATGTCTCAATGTATGGTGAAGGTGTGGAACTTCCAGAAGGTCAAGTTATTGACGAATCCCGCTCTTTAGAAAAGGCTAAAGCCTGGAAGAGAGCTATCATCTTAGCGGCGGGCGTTACTATGAATGTCGTTTTAGCGCTTCATCTTTTCTTCATCAAAAATGTCGCTTGTAGTGATCAACAATTATATTTAAGAAATATGTCCGTTACTGAAGGTAGCAAAGCTGAAGCAGCGGGATTAAAGACATTAGATGTCATTGCTTTAAATGACGAGATTGATGCGAATACTGAAGAATGGTTTAGTAAAGATAATACAACTTATTATCTATTAGATAACGCTGCTACAGCGAAATTTACTGATGAACCAGATCAAACAGTTTATGCTTTCGTAGACACTAAAGATGTTAAGAATTTTAAAGATATTCAAATGAATCGTTTTATTGTCTTGTTCGCCAGTAAGGAAGCGACCGCGGACAATAAATTAAAAGTCGACTTTGGAAAACAAATTCCATACAACGAAAAATTCGTTTCTGTGACTATTGATTTTAAAACCGTCACTAAATGGGATGAGAAAAAAGAAAAAGGTGTTGAATTTGCTTCTCACCCAATTGAAGTCGAAAGAACTTCAGAAGGCAAACTTGAAGACTTTGGTTATAGCATGTATCTCCAAGTCAACAAACCTCTTCCATTCTTTAAAGCCATCGGACAATCATTCGTGGATTTTGGTGAATCAAGCACATTGATTTTTAGAGCCATTGGCACTTTATTTACAAAAGAAACATGGAACTCCTTGGGTGGTATTGTCGCAATTGGTTTTGAGTCCACAAGCGTGTTACAAAACCTAGGCATTGGAAAATATATTTACTTATGGGGCGCCTTATCTGTTAACTTAGCGATTGTTAATCTTCTTCCATTCCCTGGACTAGATGGTTATCAACTCGTAGTTTTAGCCGTTGAATCCATAACAAAGAAGAAAATTCCAAACAAAGTCAAAACAATTGTTTCAATTGTTGGACTTGGACTGCTCTTCACATTTATGATTGTATTAGTAGTAAAAGATTTGATTACTTACGTGTTCTAATTATGACTGACAAAATGATCCGCTTTTTAAATAGTATCCACGTCAACAATGTTGATGATTTTGACATGGATTTTGAAATGGTCGGATACAATCGTTTTGATAAGAAAAGATTAGATATGGTGATTGTTAAACAAACACCATGGAAGTATTCGTTATTAAGAGAATTTCAAGATTGTTTAGAAAACATTTCTTATAAATACTTATTACGCTTCTCTTACTTAGTAAGACCAAACTTTAGAGATGTCGAAACATTATTTGAAGATTGGTATCAAACGCTATATCGCTTACCACATAACCTTAATGTCACTGGTACAGATGATGGCTATATGAACATCGAATACGCCGATGAAGCGGAACAAGAACAATATAAATTACAAATCGAAGACTTTAGAGCGTTTTTAGACTTTATTAACTACGATTTTGTTATTACTGAAACAGTTAAACCTCAAGAAGAAGAAGTGGTCATCAGCGACCGCAAAATGAAGAAAATCGTTAAAGAAGCTGATGCTGCGGCAGATGAAACTATCGCCACAGTGGATGAAGTAGAAGCTAACGACGCAAGTGTCGCTGAAGAACTCATTGAAAGAGATAGAGAAGAATTAGTGAAGAATGCTTCTAAATCTTTCTTAGAACAAGCAAAGCGTAACTATAAAGCGATGCAAGAAGAAAGAAAAAGAGCGAGACTTAATAAACGTGGTAACTATCAACCAATAGATAATATCGATTCCATCAATGCCAACTCTGGTAGTGTTGACTTTAACGGAAAGATTTTCTCTATCGATATTAAAGAGTTCGGTGGTCGTAAAAGACTTAACGTCGGTGTTGGTGATGAACAAGGCGGTGCGGTCTACATTAATATGTATGAAAATAGCCAAGTGAATGATGAGGTCATCAAGAACTTGGTAAGAAATACAAACGTCCGTATCAGAGGCGTTGCCTATATGGATGATTTTAGCAAGTCCTTAATGATCAAAGGACATTACATCGATATTCTTCCTCCAGATGAAGTTAAACCTGAAGAAAGAGAAGAACACCGTGTTGAATTACATCTTCATAGCACAATGTCATCAATGGATGGCGTGGGCACAATGGAAGATTATTGTGAATACGCAAAAGCATTAGGTCATACCGCGATTGCTATTACTGACCACGCTGTTGTTCAAGGCTATCCAGACGCTCAAGCCGCTGCGAAAAAGACAGGATTAAAAGTACTTTATGGCTGCGAGTTCTACATGGTTGAAGATGAACTAAACGCTATCAAAAACCCTGTAAATACTCCATTAAGTAAAGCAAAATACGTTGTTCTCGACTTAGAAACAACCGGTTTAAGTTGCCGTTATGATAAGATTATCGAATTCGGTGCGGTAAGAATTGAAAATGGTATTGAAACAGGTAGATTAGATATTTTAATTAATCCTGGAATTCAAATTACTAAAAAGATATCTGACCTTACTCATATTACAAATGATATGGTGAAGAACCAACCAACTATAGATGAAGCCTTCCCACAAATTTTGGAATTTATGAAGGATGCCATTTTGGTTACTCATAACGCAGACTTCGATATTTCCTTTTTACAAGAAGAACTCAAGAATAGCGGAAGAGAACAATTAACCAATCCAGTCATTGATACATTAGCTTTGGCTTGGTACTTATTCCCTAAACAAAGAGCCCATAACTTAGGTGCCTTATGTCGTAACTTCGAAGTTAATTATGATCCAGAAGTAGCCCACCGTGCTGACTACGACGCCGCTGTTTTAAACGAAGCTTGGCAACCAATGATTGTTCTTTTGAACAAAGAAATTCCAGGTATTACATATGCGCAATTAGCGGACTTAAAAGTCACACAAGAACACTTAACTAACTTTAGACCTGTTCATGTCACTGCTTTAGCAAAAGATAAAGCGGGTTTAAAACAATTATTTAAATTAGTTTCCTTATCTCATATTGAATATCTTGCCGGTGTTCCAAAAGTTCCTCGCAGAGAATTACAAAATTTAAGAGATCACTTACTTGTTGGTTCAGCATGTTTTAATGGTGAAGTATTTGATACTGCATCCACAAGAAACGAAGATACATTAAAGAAAGTTATGTCTTTCTATGACTATATTGAAGTCCAGCCACTAGAAAACTACTCATGGTTAGTTAATATGGGTGAAATGGACGCTGAAAGCGTAGAAAGATATGTAAAAGATATAGTTAAAGCGGCGGATGATATTGGCAAGATGGTTGTGGCTACTGGTGACTGCCACTATGTGAGACCAAGTGATAAGAAATATCGTGATGTTTATATTTCTGCGAAAGGTCTAGGTGGTGTTTCTCACCCACTTAATCCATATAAACGTTCTCGTATTCCTCAATTCGATAATCCAAACCAACATTTTAGAAGTACAGACGAAATGCTCGAATGTATGAAATTCTTAGGTGAAGAGAAGGCTTACGAAATTACTGTTACCAATACAAATAAAATTGCCGATCAAATCGAATCATTAAGACCAGTTCCAAACGATCACTTATACACACCTCATATCGAAGGCTGTGAACAAGAATTAACTGATATGGTTTTTGAAAAAGCTCATAGAATTTATGGCAATCCATTACCAGAACTCATTCAACAGAGACTAGAGACCGAATTAAATGGTATTATCTCTAACGGTTATTCAGTTATTTATTACATTGCTCATAAGATTATTAAGAAAGCACACGAAGATGGATTTATTGTTGGTTCACGTGGATCTGTTGGTTCATCTTTAGTTGCCACAATGGCAAATATTACAGAAGTTAATCCTCTTCCACCTCATTATGTTTGCACACATTGTCACCACATAGAGTGGGTTAATGATACTGACCCAGATGTCAGAAGCGGTGATGACTTACCAGATAAGAAATGTCCAATCTGTGGTGAAGAGATGATCCATGATGGTCAAAATATTCCATTCCAAACATTCTTAGGATTTAATGCTGAGAAGACTCCTGATATTGACCTTAACTTCCCACCTGACTATCAAGCTCAAGCACACGCTTATACCAAAGTATTATTAGGTGAAAATAACGTCTTTAGAGCAGGAACTATATCCGGTGTTGAAGAAAAGACGGCATTTGGTTTTGCTCGTGGTTATATTGAACGTCTTGGTATGAATCCTGATGAATATCCACGCGCAAAGATTGCTTATTTGGCTTCTGGATGTGTTGGTGTTAAACGTACTACTGGTCAACACCCAGGTGGTATCGTTGTTGTTCCTGATGAATTTGAAGTCTATGATTTCACTCCTGTTCAATATCCTGCTGATGATATCGATGCAGCATGGAAAACAACACACTTCGATTTCCATTCTATCCATGATACTATTCTTAAACTTGACCTTTTAGGTCATGTTGACCCAATGGCGCTAAAGATGATGAGTCAATTATCAGGTGTTGATATTCATGATATTCCTATGAATGATCCTGCTGTTTTGAGCTTGTTCAATTCTTCAAAAGCATTGAATATGAAACATGACTATTTAGCAAATAAAACAGGCGCTATGGGTATTCCAGAATTCGGTACTGAAAACTCACGCCGTATTTTGGAAATGACACTACCTAATAAGTTCTCAGATTTAGTTATTATTTCTGGCCTTTCACATGGTACTGACGTTTGGGCGGGTAATGCTGAAAAACTTATTCAAGAAGGCAAAGCCACTTTAAGAGAAGTTATTGGATGTCGTGATGATATTATGACTTACTTAATTGGCAAAGGATTACCTCCAAACATTTCTTTCGCCATTATGGAAGATGTTAGAAAAGGTAGAGGTTTAAAAGCTGAATACGTGGAAGTTATGAAGGCTCATAAGATTCCACAATGGTATTTAGATTCCTGTAATTTAATTAAGTACATGTTCCCTAAAGGACACGCTGTTGCTTATGTTACTCAAGCGGTCCGTGTGGGTTATTATAAGATTTATTATCCATTAGAATTTTATGCCACATTCTTTAGTGTTAGATGTGACCATTATGATGTGCAAGCAATGGTTAAGGGTGAACAAGCTATTATTGATAGACTTGATGAACTTAAACTAAAGTCTCGTAGCAAGACAGAAAAACTTTCTCCAAAAGAAAATGACTTAATCAAGACTTTATCTATGGCTTTAGAAATGGTCCAACGTGGATATAAGTTTGAGAATATTTCCATTGAAAAGAGCGATGCCACTAATTTCGTAGTTGATAAAGAGAATAATGCTTTAATTCCACCGTTTATTACTATCGATGGTTTAGGTGCCAACAACGCCTCAACAGTCGTGGAAGCAAGAAAAGACGGACCGTTCCATTCTAAAGAGGAATTATTACGCCGCACGAAATTATCTTCGACAAACGTTGAAGACTTATCTAAAATGGGTGTACTCGATGACCTCGATGAATCCGATCAATTAACCCTTTTCTAAAAGAAAGGGATATCGGGAAGTAGCGCAGTTTGGTAGCGCGCTTGCTTCGGGAGCAAGAAGTCATGGGTTCAAATCCCATCTTTCCGACCATACACAAATAATGAATTGATGCTAAGCGTCAATTCTTTTTATTTTTTCATAATAGTTTTATAATGATTTTGTTATGAATGAATCGAAATTAATTAACACAAAAACTAAAACAATATTAGCGGTCCTTATTATCTATTTCTTATGTTTTGGATTTAGAGCTTTAGAATATTTCCTTATCCGCACTGATGAAACATTTTTTGGCGAAGCATTTATCCATAAATTAATTGGCATTGGTGTTCTTGTTGGTTGTGTGTTTTTATTCCATTACAAATTCAAAGATATTGGATTAAAAACCGGAAAAGCTTTCCTAGATATTCTTAAAGGCTTAGCATTTGGTATAGCAGTGTTTATTCTTGCTTATGGTGTTGAAGTCATTATCTTAGCAACCTCTAACAATTTTAATGGTTTAGCATTCTATGTTTCTGCCTATTCTGTTAATGGTAATTTAGGGAACAGAACTGATTTCATATTCTTCTTAATTTGTATCATTGGTAACGTTATAAACGTTCTCATGGAAGAAGGAGTCTTCAGAGGTTTATTCCAAAAAATGCTGTCCGATAAATATAAATGGGTTGTTGCCGCGCTTATTTCATCGGTTTTATTTGGCGTGTGGCATATTATGTCACCAATTAGAAGTTTTACTGATGGAAATATGACTATAGGTGGATTTATTGGACAAACTTGTATGCTAGTTGGAACTTCCGCATTAGTGGGATTCAAATTTGCCATGATGGGCAAACTAACTGGAAATCTATATATGGCAATGGGTGATCATTTTGTGAATAACACAATTGTGAATATCCTTCATGTTTTAGATAAAGAAGAAGCCGATCACCTAATGACCATTCGTATAACAATCGCCCAATCAGTTTCATTTACCGCAGTGCTTATTTGGTTCCTAATTGTTTATTTAAAAAATAAAAGGAAAGAACAAAACCAAGTGGTGGAAGAACAATAGATGATAATCTTATGATTATCATTTTTTAATATCTTCCCATTCATATAGTCTTTATATATTTTATTAAAATATGAAATGGTATATACTTTCTTTCGTATGAGCGAACAAGTATTAGAAAACGAATCAATCACTAGAAAACCAGGAGCGTTTGAGAAACGTATCCACGAAATAGATTTTATTCGTGGATTATTAATTGGTCTTGTTGTTATGGACCATATCTTTTGCTTCTTGATGATCTTCTCTTCAGGATGGAAAGGTGGCGCTGGAATATACAAAGTTACTTCTTTCTATTGGAACCATGATGCTCGTGAGATTGTGAGATTCTTTGCCCTTATTGGTTTCTGCTTTGTTTCTGGTGTTTCTACCGCTTTCTCTAAGAACAACTGGATTAGAGCAGCACAGATGCTTGCGATTGCGGCAATACTTGCTATTGTTTCTAATTTAGGAACTTTGTTCCTTTCTAAGTCTCTTAATTTAGGCACATTAAGTATTAACTTTAACATTATTGCTGTTTTGGCCTGGTCGACCTTATTCTACTGTTTCTTCCAAAAAGGAGGATGGAGAGTAGTGATCATAGGCGTCCTCGTCATGTTCTTATTAAGCTGGTTCCTATATCCACACCTTGTTAGTTATGTTGAAGAAAAAGACTTAGTCGTTCATATACCAGCTCTATTTAGACCAAATTACCCAGATAGCAACGCTGACTGGTTACCATTATTCCCATTTATTTTCTTCTTCTTTGCGGGTGCTTATTTCTCCGAATTATTCTACTTGCCAGGAAGAAAATCTCTCATCAAGAAAAGAGGCAATTGGGAAAGACCATTATGTTTTATGGGTCGTCACTCCTTAATCATCTATGGCGCCCATGTCCTTGTTATCATCGGTGTTTTATCCTTATTGAATGTATTTTTAGGTAAATAATTATGCAAAATCCAACTATTTATGAAAAATTACACGAAGCTGTTTTGGATTATCCTCACGGCTTAGCCATTTATTATCAAGGTAAGAAAATCCGTTTTAAAAAATTCGGAAAACTTATTGACCGTATGTCTGATATTTTGGCAAATCGTTTAAATGTTAAAAAAGGTGATGTCTTATTAATCGCCCAACCTAACATTCCCGAAGTTTTAATTTTGTTCTATGCTGCGAATAAGATTGGTGCGATTTGTAACTTCGTCCATCCATTCACTCCATTCAACCAAATTAAATCCATTATCAATCAAACAAATACCAAATACGCTTTCCTATTTGAACAACGTGTCGCTAAAGAAGTTGAAAGATATAGAGAAATTTCTGATATGGTCATTGTCACCCGTATCGAAGATTTCTTACCTTTAGGTAAAAAGTTTATCTATCACAACTTTATGAATAGAGCTATTAGAAAAAAACTCGGTAAATGGAGAGGTTCTTTCAAAGGCTTCAAATACTTAAAAGATTTAAAACCAACTGGTCATATTCCAGAAACAGTTACTGGCAAAGCAAATGAAACTTCTATTCTTTTACATAGTGGTTCCACAACTGGTGATCCAAAG
>JAEEGF011659885.1_pt1 | contig 12455 bp, 4 predicted proteins | sample 9134171 | NCBI WGS metagenome assembly JAEEGF01 (sample SAMN16246542, study PRJNA631951) | gut metagenome | biome: gut microbiome; feature: rumen; material: AP-attached | host: Bos | place: Iran: Karaj | collected 2018-10 | reverse complement strand
CGAAATATTCGTAACTCTCTGATTTTCAGCGTGGACCAGCCAGGGCTTGAACCTGGGACCTCCAGATTATGAGTCTGTTGCTCTAACCAACTGAGCTACAAGTCCAGAGCTTTGTACCTGTAATGAGGTATTGAAAGCGGCTGCAAAGTTACGATATTTTTTCCCGAAAACCAAATTTTTTAATGAAAAAAAGATGCTAAATGGTTTGCAGGGCAGTTACATAGCTTCGTATGGGTACAAAAAATACTCCCTGCCCGATGTGGACAGGGAGTATTTTTATGATAAGTGTGAATTTACTTCACAAGGACCTTCTGGGCCTTTCCGTTGCGGATGATGATGTTCAGACCCTTCTGGAGGCTGTTGATGCGACGGCCGTCGATGGTGTAGATAGCCTGGATGTCGCCTGTTACGCGCTCGCGGACGAGGTCGATAGCATCGGGCTGGTGCTCACTGTTCTCTCCGAAGTAGGTGAGGCGCCAGTTGGAGAACGGTGTCCAGTCGTTGGCCTTTGCGTTCTTGTTGCAAGCACCGATGCGGAGCTTACCGTCTTCAGCTACGAAGCAGTAGAGTGAGTTCTCGTAGTACTTGCTTCCCTGAGTGTGGAAGTAGAGGTTCTCACGGTTGTCGGGGAAGTAGTAGTGCTGCGGGTCGTCCTTACCGTTGGTGAGGGAGTCGACATATTCAGCATAGTTGCCTTCGCCACTGAATGCGAACTCAGACATAGCCTCGGCATCCCACTCGTCGGTTCCGATGAAGATCCAGCGATGGAAGGCTGCAGAGTCGTTGTTAGCATAGAACTTACCGCGCTCTTCAACAGCGGGAACGTCCTTCTTGGCTTCCTCGTCGAGGAGGTCGAGCCATCCGTTGGCTTCGGCGTAGCCGTACTGAGTCATCTTGCGGTCGGCATCGACACCACCGAGGCGGCAGAGACCGTTGACCTGGAGGAGATATGTACCCATAGGCATGTCTTCGAAGTCCTGATAGAGGTCGAAGCTTGCGCTTTCGTCAGTGTTGCCCCATCCTTCAGCGTAGGAGTAGTCGTAGTCACGGAGTTCAGCACCATGGCTTGTTCCGAGCCATCCGTTCAGCGAAGCAACGCCGTCGACGGTGTACTTCGGATTCTCGATCATGCTTGTCATGTCGATGGGGTTAGCATCGGAAGCATCCTTGACGTTGGCGGGCATCTTCAGGGCGTTCTTGGCCTTCTTGATGCGTGCGAGGACGTCGTTGATTTCAGAATCCTTGATGGAGCCGGCGTCGATGCCATCGAGAACTTCGTTGATGACTTCGTTGGCCTGTGACTGAGCTTCCTCAGAAGCAGTGTCCATGTAGTCGTTGAGCGTGTTCTGGAGGTCGTTGACGGCATCCTGGAGGCGCTTGTAGTTGGCAATGCTCTTGCGAGCGTTGTCGAGCTGAGTGCCGATGTTCTTGTAAGCATCGAGGAGAGACTCCTTGTCGTTGGCATCTTCAATCTGGTTGACGCAGTCGCGGAGAGCGTCGGCAGCTTCCTTCGACATGGGATCGTCGCCGTCGATGATTTCGGTAGCGGCTTCGGCTTCCTTAGCAGCAACTTCGCGCATGATGTCGAGGTCGTCGCCGAGGTATGTCAGTTTGAAGTCGTCCCAGATGATCCAGGCGTGAGAAGGAAGGTTCTCGCCCTTGATACCGAGTTTGGTGGGTTCGCCAAGGCTGAGGAAGTCAACCGACATATCCCAGTCGTTGGTTTGGTTGAACAGCGAGTTTGCAGCTGTCACGTTGTTGGGCGAGCCGCCTTCGGCTGTCTGCGGGAAGTCGCCTTCGTAGGCACCAGCCTCATAGAAGTGCTCAAACACGTTGTGGAACTTGTCCTTCGAATAGCTTGCATAGAGATAGCCGATGACGTCGCGATCGCCTGCAGCCCACTTGTTGTAAGCCTCGTTGATGTTGTCGCAACGATACCATCCCTTGGTCTCCAGACGATAAGCGCCTACGTGCATGAGGCGAACCTCCTGCCATACGTCGATGCTCTTACCGTTGTCGTTGTTGCCATTCCACTGCTCGACTACGCCAGAGTTACCAGCGTTGTTCTGGAATCCGCCGTCGCTGTCGATGGTCCAACCCTTGAAGCTTGAGTTGCCATTGTCGTCGATGAAGTGCGGGTTGATGAGCTTGTCAGTAACGTCCTGACCATCCTCGAGGTTGGCAGCGTCCTGAGCGTCCTGACGGAGCTGGCGGTAGCGTGCGAGCAGCTCTTCCAGATACTCGTTGCTCTTGGTGAAGTCCTCAGACTCGAAGAGCTCATAGATCTCAAGGTAAGCTTCCTCGAGTTCCTCCGACCAAGCGAACTTCTGCTCGTTGTAGATGTCGTCGGTGGTGTACTCGGAGAGATCCTTGTAGAGCTGTACGTTCTTGCGGAGTTCCTCGAGAGCTTCCATAGCCTTCTGATAGGCAGCCTTGGCCTCGTCCTTGGTGGAGATGTTCTCGCCAGCGAGGATAGCGTTCTCAACGCCAGTGAAGTAGCTCGGAGTGTAGTTCTCGTTCTCGAATTCCTTCTCCCATCCGTCCATGGCCACAGCGACGTAAGCCTTGAAGTCGTCGTCGGTGTTGCCGTAGTAGATCAGGTTGAAGCTTTGCCAGACAATCCAGTGGTCGCCGGTGTCGGTGGACGAAGCGGTCAGCTTGACGAGCGTCTCCTTGGTCTCATCCTGAGCGAGGACGATGCGGTTCAGACCCCAAGTAGGATCGCCTGCGAAGAGGTTCTTAGCCGTTGCGCGGTTGTTGACCACTTCGGAAGGATAGGTGACGAGTTCCTTTGTCTCGTCGCCGAACTGCAGTGTAGCGTGCATGTCGGTACGTGTGTAGGCTCTGACGTCGAGTTTGTAGAGACCTGCGGGCAGAACGGGGTTCTGCTCGATGCTCGGGCCACCGCTGATGTTCCAGAACTCCCAGCAGTTGTTCTCGTAGGAAGCGCCGTTGGCACCCTTAATGGTCCAACCGTCCATAGACTGTGTGATGCCGCAGTTACCGTTCTTGAGGTACTTGTCGGTCACGTCGACGGGGTTGTGACGGCTTGCCAGGTTCTCGATGAGGTCGTTGATGGCGTCAATGGCATCGTTGATCTCGCTAACGGTACCGCTTGTCAGGAGCGATTCGTACTCGGACACGTCGGCACCCTTCTCCTTAGCCTCGTCCATCTTGTTGGCCAAGTTGGTGCGAGCGGCGAAGAGGTCGTGCTCGTCAACGCTGACGAACAGGAACTGGCAGTTCTCGGGATGGTCAGCATAGACGATGTCGCTGTAGAGACCATAGGTTGGCTGGGCAGCGTTGCTTCCATGCTCGGGCAGGATACCTGCGAATTGACCCTCCACATAGAGGTTTTGGAATTCGAGGTAAGAGGTCAAGCCCTGAGGAACCTGCAGGGTGTAGACGTTGTTGCCTACAGAGGCAATCTGCCACACGCCGCGCTCGTCCCAGTCGCTTTGGTCGGCGAACGAGCAGCGGTATTCATTTCCGCATTGGCCGTCCTGCCAACGGTCGATGGAGTGACCAGCCTTGCCCGAGATTTCGGGGCTGTAGAGCCAGTACTGTCCTTCGGGGAGCTGGGTGAGTTCCTCGCCGGTGACTTCGTCGTAGCCACCATTGCCAAGGAATTCAATGCGAGCTCCGTCGTCGCGTTTGTTCTTCAGCATGTACTTCAGGCCTGAAGTAGTAGCACACGACTGTGTGCCCCAAGCCTCGCCCCATCCGAGGAACCTCTTCGTGGCCACGTTGTAGACATAGACTTCAACGTCGGCCTGCAGAGCCTGTGCCTTCGGTGCGGGAACATCGTAGGCCCATGCTGCTGTGCTTGTCACCACTGCCATGGCGAGCAGTGAGAAGAAACGGAAAAGTTGTTTCATAAGCAGTTTGTTTTGAATTTGTTGGACAATAGATATAAAGAATAAAAAAAGTTCAAATGGCGAGTGCCACGGCGCGCCGCACTTCTTGTCGGGCGCGGTAGAGTCGTGATTCAACGGCGCGATACGTCATACTGACTGCTTGGGCAATCTCGTCGCATGTTAGGTCGGAGAAGCGACTGAGAGCGTAGATGTGCTTGTTCTGTGGCGACATCCTGTTGATGGCGGTTAGTTCGACCTGACTGATTTCGCGCGCCATGAACTGGCTGTCGGCATAGTCAAAGCGGTTGGCGCTGAATGCATGGTGCAGGTGCTGGCGATGACGCTTGATGACGGCGCGATGGCGCAGATAGTCGGTACGAAGGCTGTAGGCTGTGGTAACGATGATACTCTGCAGGGTTTCCTGGCGCAGCATATCGATAGCCATGACTTTCAGGAAGGTGTCCTGAGTCATGTCTTCGCAGTCCTGCAAGGGTAGGCCTGCCTGCCTGAAAATGGCTATGAGCGTCGGTTGCATCGCCGTGTAGGCCTCTGCCAGCGCTTGTATAGCCGTGGTCTGCTGTTGCATTTCGCGACGTTCGTTAGGTTGTAGTTACAACATTCAGGCTGCAAACGTACTACTTTTTTTTGAAAAAACAATAAAAGTAAAGGTTTTTATTGATTTTTTAACTAAGTTAGGAGGCAAAGGGGGAGTTGTAGGAGGGTGGGATGCCGTAAAACGGCAACATATAGGACGGGAAGAAAGCAGTTCCTTTGCGGAACTAGAGCAAGGCAATGGTGAGGCAAAAGCAGGGCTCTTGAAGAAATGAAGTATTGCTATTGAGTGGGTAAAGCATTGCTGTTGAAGAGCTGAAGCATAGCTATTGAGGGTATGGAGCATAGCTATTGCAGGTGTAAAGCATAGCTTTTATGGGGTATAGAGCATAGCTTTTGTGGGCATGGAGCATTGTCTTTGAGGGTATAGAGCATTGCTTTCGCGGCGAAAACACTAAAAAGGAAGCAAAGACCTGCGATGGTCCTTGCTTCCTTGATGGTTGATCCGTGGGCTGCACGAAGGGAAATATCCTCAGGGTGCAGCCTGACGGTTGAAAGATGACTACTTCACGAGAATCTTCTGAGCCTTGCCGTTGCGAACGACAATGTTCAGACCTCTCTGGAGAGCGTTGATGCGACGGCCGTCGATGGTGTAGATGGCCTGGATCTCGCCCATTGAGCGCTCCTCGATAGCTTCGATGCCATCGGTCTTGTGCTCGCTGTCCTTACCGAGGTAGAAGAGACGCCAGTTGCTGAAGGGCACCCAGTCGGCACCTACGGCAGCCTTGTTGCATGCACCGATGCGGAGGGTCTCGCCAGCAGCGATGGTCACGTAGAGCTCGTTAGCGTAGAATCCGCCCAGAGCGTGCTGGTAGACAGCAGGACGCACGTTGGGGAAGTAGTAGTACTGCGGTGTGTTGCTGCTGATAGAGTCGATGAAGGTGATGTGTGAGTCGTCACCAGTCGAGAACTCGAACTTAGCAGCATCGTCGAAGTTAGCCACGTCGGCCCAGCGATGGAATACGGCAGTGTCGTTGTTAGCATAGAAGCGGCCACGCGGGTCGTAAGCAGGAATTTCGGCACGTTGCCAGATAGAAGGATCAGCATCGGGGTTGGTCACGTAGGTGTCGTAGTCCTTGCCCAGCTTGTCGGCCTTGCCATACTTGTCGGCAAGTTCCTTCTGCGTGATAGCGAGGTCAACCGTGCTGTTCTGCTGACGATAGAGACCGTCGACAGTTACGCGATAGGTTCCTTCGGGCAGACCCTCGATGTCCTGATAGAGGTCGAACGAGGTGTTCCATCCCTCAGCATAGCCGATGACGTCCTCGCAAGTCATCACGCCAGCCTTACCGTCGACGTTGGTCCATCCGTTGAGCGTGGATGTGAGGTCTTCGAAATAGGTCGGGTTGGTGATGAGCTGAGTAACCTCGATAGGATTGCTGTCAGAGCCTTCGTCGATGTTGGCAGGCATGAGCAGGCCCTTGCCAGCCTTAATCATCTCAGCGATAGCAGCGTCGATGTCCTCGTCCTTGATGCTACCGTTCTCGTACATGTCGTTGTACTTGTTGTAGACCTCGTCGGCTTTGCTCTGAGCCTCAGGTGTGGCAGCGCTGCCATACTTGTTGATCAGGTCGTTGAGCTTGTCGAGTTCCTTTTGGAGCTTCTTGTAAGCCTCGATGCTGGCTTCGGCAGCTTCCTTGGCGGCACCGATGTTCTTGTAAGCATTGAGGAGTTCCTCCTTAGTAGTACCATTGTTGATACCGTCGATGCAAGCGAGCAGGGCGTCGCGAGTAGCTTCAGCCATCTTCTCGTCGAGCAGGTAGTTGGCATCGTCGGCAGCAGTCTGTGCGATTGGACGCATCACCTCAGGAGTATCGCCAAGATAGATGACCTTCATGTCGTCCCAGATAAGCCATGCATAGCCCGGGATGTCCTTACCCTTGACACCGAGTTTGATAGGCTCGCCAAATGCCAGGAACGGAGCTTCCATGTCGTACCAGTCGACATCGGGATGGTTGAAGAGCTCGTTGGCACCGGTGCAGTTGTTCGGGTAGATGTAGCCATCAGCCTCGAACTGGTTGCCATTGGGGAAGTATTGCTCCTTCTCCTCAGCGGTGTAAGGATGGTCGTAGATGTCGTGGAACTTATACTGCGAAGCAGCAGCATAGAGATAAGTGTTCACATCCATGTAAGCAGGCTCGTTGTCGTGAGTGGTCTTGTTGGTGGACGAACGATACCAACCCTTGGTGACCAGCTTGTAGGCACCCTGGAACGGGATGTTCACCATCTGATAGACATCGATGACACCCATGCTGGAAGAACCATTCCACTGCTCGATGACGGGCACTGAACCAGCGTTGTTCTCGAAGGTACTCGAACTTGCAACTGTCCAGCCTTCGAAGCTCGACTGTTTGCCGGTCTTGTCCTTGAAGCTCGGGTTGACGAGCACGTCGACCTCGCGTCCTTCAGTAGGACGGTCGTTCATGTCGTTGATGAGCTGCTGGCGAGCTGCCACGTAGCGGTCGTAGAGGTCTTCCAGATACTCGTTGGTCTGAGTGAAGTCGCTGGTGTCGAAGATGTTGGTAGCCTCGAACCATACCTCAGCGAAGTCCTCGAAGCTCTCGAAGCTGTCGTCGTACTTGGTTGAGTTGTAGATGTCGCCATCCTCGTCGAGCAGATCCTTGATCTTCTTGTAGTCAGCAATGTTCTGGCGCAGGTCGCGCAGAGCGTCCATTACCTTGTTGTAAGCAGCCATGACTTCAGCCTCAGAGTTGAAGTTGCCAGCGCTGGCAGCGTTGAAGGCAACGTCAACAGCATCGTAGTAAGACTCGGTGTAAGTGGCACCATCGAACTCGGGCTTCCAGTCGTTGGAGCAGTAGTCGGCAAGTGCCTTCTTGTAGGAGTCGATGCTTGCACCGCAATCCAGGATGTGGAAGGTGCGCCATACGGTCCAGTGGTCGCCAGTGGTGGCATCGCTGGTGATGCTGATTTCAACTTCCTTCTCTTCGCCTTGGAGCAGCATGATGTCGTTGACACCGTTGCCTGCATCGAACCAAGCAGCAGCCCCTTCGCGGCTGTTGACGCTGTTGTCAATAGTTACGATGAGCGTGCTGGCATCACCGGCCTGGAAGGTCGACTTCATGTTGGTACGAGTAAGAGCAATGGCGCGCATGCGATAGATACCTGCGGGCAGGGTGACCTTGGTGCTGAGCTTATAACCTGCAGCATTCCAGAACTCACCAATCCACAAGTTGCCATGCTTCGAGCTGCTACCGATGTCGGCCTTCTCACCAGAACCATCAACGACGGTCCATCCATCGCTACCACCCTGATAGGGGTTGTTGTTGAAGAGATAGTCCTTGGTCACGTCGGTCGGATGGTTGTACTGGTCGGCAGCTGAGATGCGCTTGAGGAGCGAGTCGTATGCGGCGTTGAGCTCGGCTAGTGTAGCGTCAGGATTGTTCACGAGGGCAGCCTCGGCTGTAGCGTCGATGCCCAGAGGCTCGGCCTCTTCTTCAATCAGTTTGGCCAGCTTGTGCTTGGCTGTGAAGATGTCGAGATCCTTTTTGTTGATGAACTCCCACTGGCAGTTAGCCGGCTGGTCGGCATAAACCACATCGTAGTAGATACCGTAGGTTACGCCCTCGGCATTGTTGGCAGCCCAAGAAGAGGGGTGATCGAGCTGAACACCGAGCACTTCGCCTTCAACATAAGCCAAAGCTTCAACTACATTGAGCTCTTCGGTGCAAGTGGCAGGTACAGAGATGGTGTACTTGTTGGTCGACACCTCGGTGATAGTCCAAGCCTTCTGTGTGAAGGGCTTGGTGGTACCGTTGTCGACGAAGCAACCCTTGATGCCATTACCCATTTGGCCATCCTCAGGCTGGCGCCAGATACAGTGTGAGTAGGTGCCCCAACCCTTCGAGTTGTCGTAGAGCACGTAACCAGCTCCGAAAGTGTCGTCGCTGGTAGCTTTCGGGCAGACATAGTAGAACTTGCCATTGGCAAGTGCATTCTCATCGGTGCTCACAGTTGCCTGTGTGCCCCAAGCCTCGGCCGAGTGGATGAACAATTGCATGCCCACGTTGCGCACGGCAAAGGTGTCGCCCTCAACGAATGCAGATGGCTGCGGAGCGGGAATGTTCCAGTCGCGTGCCTGTGCACTCGTGCTTGCCAATGCCACTAAGAGCAGCATGGCAAAGAAACGTAAATGCTGTTTCATAAGAGTTTTGTTTGGTTTGTTAGACATTAAAAAGTAATGATAAATTCGTCTTTGTTATATCGCTAAGCGAAAGGTTTTCATTCCTGTAGGGTAGTTGATAGGCACGTTTCGTGCTGTATAGCCATCTTTTCAAGATTGGATCAGGCCGCAAAGATACGATATATTTTTGAAATGTGCAAACCTTTGCGTTTTTTTTTCGTCTTTTGGACTAAGCTTTGGATTTTTGCAGCACGGGCATCGAGTATCTGGATGGGCAAAAAAGCCCGGTTTTCCGTATGTGTGTGCATGTTAATAAATGTGTAATAAGGACACTTTTTCAATAAAACATTTGGAGTTTATTGTGAAAAATACTATCTTTGTGGCCTAAATACCTGATGGTCGGTTCCCGATGAAGGGGCTGAATAAGGCTTAATAATGGAGAATTCTTTAAATAACTTTTACTAACTAATCAAAAAAATCAAATCTTATGAAGAAGTTTTTACTCTTTGCTCTTGTGGCTATGATCGGCATGCCGGTCCTGGCACAGGATGAGATTGGCGATGACGTCACCAAATACGTCATCAATGCCGGCTTCGAAGACGACCTGACGTTCCAGGCTGACGGTTCGATGAAGGAAGCCATCAAGACGACCTACTCGCTGAGTGATCGTAGCTGGGCCTATGAGTGCGCCGACAGCACCGTGTATGCCCGCCCGAAGTCAACGAGTGGACAGAGCCGTCCCGACGGTCGTAAACTTGAGGCCGTCAACGGTTTCAAGGGCCGCGTACAGGGTTGGACGCTGGAGACCAACGGCGCGTACCCCAAGTGCGAGTGGACCTATTTCGGCACCGTTCCTTATGCTCTGAAGAACGAGGCCGTCTGTATCTCCGACGACACCAACGGCTACATGACCGTTCCTGAGCGTCCGACGGAGTTCGACGGTGGCGAGGGCTTCCTGTATCTGCGTGCTGGATGGACCAACCAGGCCATCTACAAGCAGGTCGTTAAGCTGCCTTGCGCCAAATATCGTCTGGAGTATTGGACCATCAACCTTTCGCCCTCTGCTACTGCCGTGGCTAAGGACCTTTCGCTGATCACTTGCCGTAAGGACGTGTTCAAGGACGAAGAAGGTGTGGGCGTGATGGGCACAGTGTGGACCAAGCACGAGTTTGAGTTCACTCCTACTGCTGAGTTCACCATGCAGTTCGGTTTCCAGGCTGCCAACAACACCTCGAACTCGAACCCCATCGTGGCTCTCGACGGTATTAAGCTCGTTAAGATCGACGAGGCCGACGAGGTGGAGATTCGCCAGAGCGACTGCTTCGACCTGATTGCCGAGATTGAGGCTTATGCCCTTGACTCACTGGCCGACTACGCTGGCATCGGTACCCATTGGTCCGACGTCCAGGGCGACTGGGAGAACGCAGCTTCGAGCGACGACGTTGAGGAGCTGAAGACTGTTGAGGCACAGCTGAAGGAACTGAAGGCTAAGTATCAGCAGGCTATGCTCGACGTGGTGACATTCCAGAACCTGATCAACCAGGCTGAGGACATCATGAGCAGCACCGACTATCCTGGTAAGGATGCTCTGAGCGCAGCTGTTGACAAGGCATCGCAGACACTTGACGAAGGCGACATCGACGACATCGCAGCTGGTATCGCCGAGCTGAGAAACGCTATGGTTGAGTACTACATGAGCCAGGAAGGCATCTCTGAGGACAATCCTGTCGACATCACCGACATGTTCGTCATGCACCCCTGGTTCATTGAAAAGAGCCCGACCTTCGCAGGTGGCTACTGGGACTTCGAGCACGCTGACGAGTACACCGAGGGTAGCGCTCCTTCCGACACCAATACCGATGGCTGGTACATTGGCCAGAGCGGTGGCGACCAGCGCACCAACTACATTGGTGGTCTGACCTGCTGGAATGCTTGGAACAACAACTTCTCGAGCGTTTCTATCAATCAGGACATCTCTGGTTTGCCTCAGGGCTTCTATAAGGTTTCTGCCCAGATGGTAACTCAGGACGGTCTGGTTACTGACCAGCACGTCTTCATCAAGGGTCAGATGGGTACTGCTAACAGCCCCGTTTTGAATCCCGACAACATGAGCTGGGACGGTGGTGTCTATGAGACGCTGACCACAACCTCGTTCGTCGTTCCTGGCAACACTACCGTTACAATCGGTGCATGGGGTACCGGCGGTGAGGGTGCTGCAGGTTGGTTCTGCGTCACCAACTTCCGTCTGCTCTATTGCGGTCCTGCTACTGACGAGCAGGTAGCCGAGGCTCTTGCTGCACGTATTGCCGAGGTGAACAGCACCATCGACGGCATGCACTTCGCAGCCGACAAGGTTGCCGCTAAGGCTCTGGTCGAAGAGTACAACAATACGAAGGACATGGCTAAGCTGGACGAGGCTGCTACACTGGCTGAGACCTCCGAGGCTAAGTACGACGAGATCATGATGGAAGGCAAGACCATTCCTACCGTTGAAGCTGGTCTGGCCGAGGGCACCTATGGCGAAGCCGCTCCTATCGCACAGTTCGCACTCAACTACATCAACAACTGGATTGCTTCTGCCGACGCTACCTATACTGAGGTAGACAACCAGCTGAACTTGGTGAAGAACTATGTGAACAACTACATCCCCGCTTACCAGAATGCTGAGCAGGTTCTGGCCGAGACCAACAACCAGACCGCTAAGGATTACCTGGCTAACACAATGGCTTCGCAGAAGAAGGCTCTTTGCGAGGAGATGAAGGATGGCGCTGCCGTTCAGGAGTATATCGACGAACTCAACCGCGTCGTGAATGCAGTGAATAACCAGAATTCTTACGAGGCTAATCCCGATGCTACCGACTACACAAGCTTCATTCGCAACCCGCAGGCTCAGGCTGAGGCTGGATGGAACCTCTTCAAGGGTACTGGTAACAACAATACCAACGTTGGTGAGTACTTCAACTCGAACGACTCGCAGCACCGCTACTTCGACTCCTACAATTCCGAGAAGGGCGCTCTGAACTTCTACGGCTATCAGGAGGTGATTGGCCTGCCCAATGGTTCTTACAAGGTGAAGGCTGCCGTCCGTGGCAATGGCGAGGGCTTCTTCCTGTTCACCAGCAATGGTGGTACTGCTAAGGCTGACACCACATGGACCGAGATGCCGCTCCAGTTCTTCACTCACACCGATGATGAGACTGGCGAGGAAGTGACCGATACCGTCACCAACTACTGGGGTGCTATCTGGCAGGATGCCGACGAGCGCTTCAAGGACATGCTGACCGACGATCCCGACTACTACGAGGTTCAGGGTATTGCCAACGCTCACGACAGCCAGGGCTTCGGTTGGATGTGGATGGAGCTGCCTGAGGCTGAGGTGAAGGATCACAAGCTGGTTATCGGCTTCTCCACCGATCAGGCTCGCACAGGTAAGGCCTTCACAGGCAACTGGTTCTCAGTGACTGACTTCACGCTGACCATGACCAAGAAGGGTGACAACTCTGGTTGGGAAGGCCCGATTGTCGATGGTATCGATGAAGTTGTCAACTCGCAGAGCATTGCTATCGATGGTATCTACACCGTAACTGGTGCACGCGTCAATAGCCTCCAGAAGGGTCTGAATATCGTTGTCAGCAACGGTAAGGCCATGAAGGTTCTTGTGAAGTAAGCGCTTGTAGCAGAACTTAAGTAGGAGGTACAGCCTTTTGATGTGCCAACTGCTGACAAATAGGGCTCCCTGCTCCCATTGTGGGGCAGGGAGCCTTTCATTAAAACAATCATTGACGATGAAAAAAATCCTTTTCCTTGCCCCTATGTTTGCCACTACGATAGTAGCAGCGGCGCAG
>JAEEGF010975603.1_pt1 | contig 12456 bp, 9 predicted proteins | sample 9134171 | NCBI WGS metagenome assembly JAEEGF01 (sample SAMN16246542, study PRJNA631951) | gut metagenome | biome: gut microbiome; feature: rumen; material: AP-attached | host: Bos | place: Iran: Karaj | collected 2018-10 | reverse complement strand
GTGATGGATATCCCCGTCCAGGCCATCGAGGCCGAGGAGGGCCAATCTTACCGGAATGCGTGGAATGCCGCTATCAACAATTAATTGAAGGAAAATGAAGACGATCGATAAAGCTTTGATGGCCCTGGTTGCCGTATTCTTGTCGGCTTTCCAGGTTTATGCCCAATATCCGGGCCATGAGAAATACAATGTGTATCCTGACCAGAACGTCGCCGTCAACAAGTATCTTGTGAGCGACCAGGTGGGTGAGCATAACGAGTACACCCTCCGCCTGGAGACCTTCTGCACCGGCTCTGTCACCAAGCGTGCCATCCCCACCGATTTCGTAATCGTCCTGGACAATTCCGGATCGATGCTCGAAGATTGCCTCTATGGCAAAGACCGGCCTGATTATGTGACGGCTGCGCAGATGGCCGATCCCGAAGACCCTTATTACAAGTTCCTCCGTCCCGCCCATTCCCCGGAAAACCTCTTCCTCAACCGGCACTGCTATTCGTATGCTAAAGGATATAGCATTGGTGATCCCGGACAGGCGATGGGCAGCGACGATAATAACAACGTCGGTACCGGTTGGTCCTATTTCAACTCAGATTCACATCAAGGAGCCTACTCGTCACTCTATTACTATCTTGCCGAGGATGCTACCTACTACAAGATAACCCGGGAGAAATCAGGGCGTTACTGCTTCCTCTGCTTCCAACGGAAGGATGGGGGGCCCAAGATGTATATCCATTCTACCTCGGCGACCGATATCGTCGTCAGTGCGGAACGGCCGCCGTCGGATACGAACAACGATGCGGAAAACAAGATCCTCCTGGTCGGGTTCAACGGGGACAATATCTATCGTCCGGTGACGCGCGTGGAGGAGTTGAAGCCGGGTTTCCAGGCGTTCATCCAGTCCATCTTTGAGCACAACCGGGACGATGCCTGGGCTCCCGGTGTCAAGAAGCATCAGGTGGCCATCGTGTCCTTCTCCCAGGGCTTTGCAAGCGGATCTGTCTCAAATCCGAGTATTACCCCTCCCAGTGGCACCCTTACCTACTCCCAGAAGCATCAGACGCGGGTTATCAAAGGTTTTAATGAGATAACTGAAGAGAATCTGTCATCCTATAAATCCGTGATTGACGATTACTTCAGTTTCAGGATGGGCACCATGACTTTCTATGGCATGCGCCTTGCCACGCGGCTGCTTCAGGCCCTTCAGACCCAGCAGGACATGGGCCCCATCAACTCCGTGGGGCAGGTCAACCGGAACAAAGTCGTCATCCTCTTCACGGACGGCGAGCCGAAAGAGGTGTATGAAAACGGGAACATGGGGACTGGCAGCCGGTTCTATACAGTCAGGTATACCCTGCAGGAGTCAGAGTTGATCAAAGCCAAACGGACTTCTTCCTCCGGCACCGAGATCAACGGAAAGGTTTTCTGCATTGACTTTGCCGGCCTCGAAGGTGCGGCGAGATTCCTGCAGTATACTTCTTCCAACTATTACGATACCAACGCCACCCTCCCTGACGGGAATCTCAGCAACAACCCGCCGATCATGGACAGGATCTCCTACACGGGTACAGCCATCACTCCTGCCGAGAGCCAGATCTACTATATGGACGCCAATCAGAGCGGCGGTCTGGAGAAGGCGTTTGCGGATATTGCGGATGCCAATACCGGTGATACCAGTGCCCAACTTGTCGCCGTGGATGTGATCTCCAACAATTTCGACTTGCCCGAGGGCGTTGAGACCAGTGGAGAGATCAAATTGTACACCGCGCAGTGCATCGGAGTAAAGAATATCGACGGGCAGGATTACTTCGCTTTCGCCCAGCCGGTCCTGGCCAAGAACAGACCTGCCGTGGATGAGATATGGTATAACAGCAAGGATGATGAAGGCCATACCGTCTGGACCCGGCAGACCGACATCGACATAGACGAGGATGTCGCCTGTGTCATCACCGGCAAGCAACTCGTGTTCAAGGGTTTTGATTTCGCCAATCTTTGGTGCGGCAAAGACGAGGATACCGACCACCACAATACGCAGCAGGTCGCTTCCGATGATCCGAACGCCCCTTATCAGGATCCCCTTTACCGCGGATTCAAACTCATTGCAGAGTTCCCGATCATCGTTTCGCCCCATGCGGTCGGAGGACCTGGGGTTCCCACCAATGTGTTCAGCATGTCCGGCCTGTTCGGATCCGATGACTCCGGTGAACCCCAAGGCCAGCCCATCGTCAATTATCCTTCGCCGTCCCTGGTCATTTCGGTCAAACTCGTGATCCAGAAGGAAGGCCTGTCGAAGGGTGAGAGTGCGAGTTTCACCATCGAGCGTAAGCTCTATGACGATCCGTCCGCACAATATGAGGAGTTCACCTCTTTCGTCCTGACGGGTGGTGACACGACTCCGGAAATCCGGTTTGTCAGCCTTGACCCGAAATATTACTACCGGGTCAAAGAGACGGGCTGGAGCTGGACCTTCGATCAGATTTCTCCCTCGACCGCCCCTACGACCGAGGATACGACGCTATCCAACCCGATCGTGTTTGTCAACAAGGCCAAGAGCAACGTCACGACCAAACACGCGGAGGCCATGGTGTCGAATCATATGAAGAATAATTAATCCCGCCTGCCTATGGCATCGGTTCGAGGGTGACTTCGTAGAAGCCGCCCTCGGCGTTTGCGGGGGTGACGAACTGCGGCCAGCCGTCCACCACGCTGGATGAGAGGCGATGGATGTGACCGGCGAAGGTGGCGAGGACGCGGTGTTCCCGGCAGGCCTTTCCGACGGCTTTCCACATCGCGTAAGTGGTCGCGGTATGCCCGGCGGCGGGCCATTTGGGCCTTCTCTCGGCCCGGAAGCCGCGGTCGTGGGCTTCGTTCCAGTCGGGGTTTCCGCAGCCGTAGGATACGCCGAAGCCCGGGGCGTAGAAAGGGATGTGGCTGAAGAGCAACTTCGGCTGTTTCCCCTTGGCCTCCCGCTTGAAAGCGGCGAGCTGCTCGGGTAGGATCTCATAGACGCCGTTGTCAAGGAAGATCAGCTTGATACCTTTCACTTCGACCGAATACAGCAGGTGGTCGTGTCCTTTGTACAGGGGCGCGAGCCGCTCCTGCGTCCATTTCTCGCGCAATTCGATCTCCGTGCCTTCCATCCCTTCGTAGTGCCAGTCGTGGTTGCCAGTGGTGTAGAACCAGGGAATGCCGGTCTCATCCAGGAGCTTGACGGCCAGCTCGATCGCGGCCTCGGAGGGGTAGCTGACGATGTCGCCGAGCAGCGCGATGGCGTCTGCCCCGTGCTCTTTCGCCAATGCCAGCGTAGCCCGGAGCGCCTCTTCGGGTCCGGTCGGTGCTCCCGTCTGGAAATGCCGGGTGCCGTTGTAGGCGGCTGCCATGCGTTTCGAGTATTCCCGGAACGGATCCTCCCGCTCATCGCTGAGGTAGAGGTGCGTGTCGGAGATGACGAAGATGCGGACCGGTTCCTTGACTTCCGAAGAATACAGTCGGACCTGCGTCCCGTTCTGTGAAAAGGCGAAAGGCACCCGTCCCAGCAGATCGGGTGCATGGGACGGGGCTTCGGGTGCCTGTGCGTACGCTGCCATCCCTGCACCCAGCAGGATGACGGTGAGAAGGATGATGCGTCTCATAGGTTATGGCCCGTGTATGGCGGTCTAATGGATGACCGGTCGGACCGCCATACCGATGCTTCGCTCATCCGAGCCCAGTCCGCTCCCAAGATCGTTCACGGAGAAATACCAGGCCTGGAACCGATTCTCAGGGTTGCCCTTGTCGGTGTACAGTTCCTTGGTCCAGTAGAACCCTTCGTCATCAAGAAGCCATTCGTCCGTCTTGCATCCGTTGGCCGGGAAGAAGATGCTGGTCTCGCCATCGAAGGAAGTGAACCAGCAGCCCGGGACGGGCATCGTAACCCAGGTTTTGGTACAATACCATTCCAATTCGTTGAAGTCTTCCCGGGTCGGCATAGACCAGGCGGCGTTGGCCTTATGTGCCACGTCGTCGGCATCCTGGAGGACCAGCAGGTTGTCTCTGGAGTTGTACTTGGTCGGGTTGTCCGCATCGCCGAAGCGGTAGTTGTTCCAGGTGTATTTCGACTTTGACGAGAGTTCACCCCAGGCATAGTAGGTGCCCAGGTTGTATGCAGTCGAGGCCCCCAGGTTGCATTCGGCCCAGAGTGTTCCGCCCGGGAGTCCCATGTCGACGAATCCCTCGGGGATATCCCGGTTGCGGCTCTGCGTGACGCGGGAAACGATGCTGAGGTTCCCGTATTTGAAGGTGATGCTGGTGGATCGCTCCGTGGTCCGGCGGTTCTTGCTGAACGCAACCTTGACATCATAGAATGTGCTGGAGGTCTGGGTAACGGATTGGACTGTGGCCCATTGGTCCGCTGTCGTCGCTTCCACTTCGGTCATGCTGAGCGGGTCGGTGATCTTGACCGTGAAGGTCAGCTCCGTGGGATTCTCGGCGATGTATTGGTACTCCGGGTTGACCATCATTTCGGTATGGGACGTGCTCTGCGTGATGTGCAGGCGGACCTCTTTGGATATACCGCCGTAGCCGATGATCGCGAACGTGCTGCGGGCATCTCCGGAAGTGTTATCGGATACGTTGAAAACCGGAATGCCGTCCGAATTCGTCGCGGACCAGAACCAAGGCGTGTCGCCCTCCTCCACGATGTACAGGGTAGCGTTCTCACGCGGGTTCGTAATCTGGACCTCGACGGCCCGGCTCTGCCGCGCGTAGTTCAAGAATATCTCGGTCTCGGATACGGTGAGGACAGGGGCTTCGTAGGTCTGGGTCACGTGGAAGACGGACTGGGCGTCGCCGTAGCGGACGATTACGCCCGACGTCCTTTCTTCACCGCTGTTATTCTCCTTCATGTCGAAGGAGACCGTGCTGCCGCTACGCTGCAGGTTTGTCAGGAACCAGGATTCATGCTCGTATTCGACCTGCAGGTTGTCGTAGTCGAAGCCCTCCGGAAGGCTGACGTCGAACGCCACGCTGCGCTTCTTGTAGTCAAAGGTCATGTCGCCGGGGTTCAGGATGATGAATCCCTCGTCGGCGAGCTGCATGAACGGCACGGAGACGCTCAGATCCTGGTAGGTGAGGATGATGTTACCGTAACGGGTTTTGCCCGTCGTGTTGCGGCTGGCCGTGAAGCGGTACAACATATCGTTTTCCTGCCGGATGTTGGTGATCCAGGACACGTCCGGCTTGAGTTCCATCTTGACGCCACCCACGGGATTCCTCACGTAGGCGATGAGGGATACGTTGTCCTCTCCGGCTCCTTTGATGGTCTCCGGGCTGTCCGGATTGAAGTCGGCGATGATTTCCGGCGGGCCGGCGGGTTTCCCGAACTGCCGGATCCGGAGCGTATCCCGGTTGGGCGTACCCGAATACCGGACCAGAAGTTTGCATTCCCGGACGGATGACCCGGTGTTGGGCGAGACCGTGTAGGAGATGATGCCGTTTGCATACGTACCGCTTACCCAATCATGATGGATGACGTTCGCGGTGTTGTATTCGAGCGTGATGGTGCAATCCGGATAGGGGTGAGTGATGGAATAATCCAGCGTGAAAGAGCCTCCTTCGTGGGAAACCTCTTTCTCGTGTTCGGCTACCTCGATGACGGTATAGCGCTCCAGCCATTCATGCTGCGTGATCGTGAATACCTGACTCTCGGCATTCTTGTAACTCAGCGTGAGGGTCCCCGTACGGATCCCTCCGGTGCCGTTGCCTTCGGCATAGAACGAAACATGGTCGTCGCCGATTTCCGTAATCTTGATCCAGCTGGCCGAGGGCGTAACGGTCAGTCGCTCTCCGGCGATGGGATAGTCGAGCGTATAGCTGAGGAAACCGGGGACTTTCTGCATGCTGCCACTCATTTCCAGGGACGTCTGTTCCAGGGTGATGACCGGGTTGGCGATGGCTGTCCAGACGGAGACGTCCCTGAGGCTGCCGAGTCCGATGGCCAGGTTCTTGCTGATGGTCTTCCCCTTCACGGTGCGGGTAAAGCGGGCCCCGGTGGTCTCGTCGACGATGTTGAACGTATAATCCTTCGCCTTGCCTACGGCGCTTTCGTCCAGGACGCCGGAGAAACTGACGATGCCCCGATCCTTGTCGATGCGCCCGGTCAGGACCGTGCCTTTTTCTTCACAATAGAACAAGGGACGGGCCATGTCGCTGAGCCGGGCCAGGACCATCGGCTTTACATATTCCTGGGTAAGCGAATAGACGTGGTCCTCGTTAAAGCCGGTGATGTCGAAGTGGACAACCCTTTCCGACTCGGGAATCGCGGGCACGCTCAGATTCAGTTTGCCGTGCAGTTCCTGATCGTAATAACGCCACCAGGCCCAGTCCTCTTGATAGTACAGGCCTTCGTAGTTCACAAGCTGATTGCGGGCCAAATCCTTGAAGTAGAAATCGCCCTGGGACGAAGCAACGTCATAGTCATTCGCATACGGGAGGAAGATGCCCGTCATGTTCCAGTTCCCTTCGTCCCAGGATTTGGCCAGGTCGGCGCTGGAGAATCCGTTTTTGGGCGTAGCCACCCAGCCGTTCCGGGTGTATTTCATCTCCAGGTACTTCGGAGCTTCGATTCCGTTGAAAAAGACGTAGACGACATCTCCGACATTCCACTCGTCCTTGAACGTGGCGCGGGTGTCGGGCCCTTCGGCGAAGCTGTCGGCGCGGGAGATGGTCAGGTCGACCTTGAAATCTTGCTGCACCTCCTGGGGGGTGAGGGTCTCTTGGAGTTCGATCCGCTTGCAAGCGGCAAGCGCGGCGATGGCGCAAAGGATGATGAATAACTTTTTCATGACCAATCCTCCTTTACCAGTCTTCGCGCCCGTCAAACGGGGGATTAATAAAAAGCTCACTGACGGCGAGCATGCCCCCGGGCCGCATGTCGACGGCCTCCGCCACCGGGGCTTCATACACTACTTTCTGCACCTTTGTTTCCATATGCTGTGAAATGTCCTTTGGCAAAAAACAGGGTGACCGTCGAGGCCACCCCGGGTAAAAACTATGCTTCGATGCGTTTCTCACGGGCTCGCGTGAGTTTCTCCTTCATGGCGTCCGCACATTCGGTGACGGCGTCCTCGAAGGTCTTGGCGTTGCGTTGGATGATGAGTTCCTCGCCGGGAATATGGATCTGCAGCTTGCAGTCCTTGTTGTCCGGCTCGTGGAGCAGGGTCAGCGTCACGTCGACTTCCTTGACTCCTTCGTAGAAGCGCTCCAGTTTCGCCACTTTCTTTTCGACGAACGCGATCAATTTCTGGTCGGCGTCGAACTTGAGGGATTTGATGTTAATGTCCATTGTTACCTCCTCTTTTTGCCCTGGGATGGGCGGTTTGATACACAGTTTTCAGTTTCTCGATGGAGTTGTGCGTGTACACCTGGGTCGCGGCGAGCGAAGCGTGTCCGAGCAGTTCCTTGATGGAATTGAGGTCCGTACCCTTGTCCAGCAACTCTGTCGCCAGCGTGTGCCGGAGCACGTGGGGGGATTTCCTCCCGTTGATGCCCTCGACCGCTCCGAGCTCCTGCTTGACGGCCCTGTCCACATAGACGGGATAGAGCGGCCGCCCTTTCGCCGTCAGCAGCAGGGCCCTCCCGGGCGCAGCCTGCACTCCTGTCATCGTTTCAACCGATTGTAAATATAGTGAAATTTCTTCACAAAGACCAGCGACCAGCGGAATTTCCCGCATTTTGTCTCCTTTTCCGTGTACGCTGAGCGTGGAGCGCCCGAAATCGACGGATCCGACGCTGAGGGAAATCAGCTCGGAACGGCGGATGCCGCAGGCGTACAACAGGGAGACGATGAGCCGCCGCAGCCGCCGCTCGTACTTGTCGATGGCGGTCGGGTCGGCGGGATTCGCCTCGAAAAGGGTCTGGAACTCGCAGAGTGCCTCTTCGTCGACATCGGGCTCCGTGTCCTTGAAATAGTTCTTCATCGACTCCTCACGATAAAAAACCGGGAGCCGCTTGGACGTCTTGGGACGGCTGATGAGCCGGACGGGATTGGAGGGAATCAACTCCCTGTGGATCAGGTATCTGCAGAAGCCGCTGAGGACCGAAAGATGCAGGTTGACGGTACGGGAGTCCGCCTTCCGTTCGTCCAGCAGGAAGACTTCGTAGTTGCGGATGACGGCCGGCTTGAGCGCCGCCAGGAGTGCCGCATCAGGAGATGGCCGGTCGGAGCCGGCCATGACGTCACCTCCGTCGGTCCTTGCCGAAGCGTCACCCCCGACCTGATCGGGGGTCTCTGGCAATGCGAAGGCGGCGAAACCGTCCAGGACCTCGCGGTAGATCTCCTGGGTCCGGGGCGAATAGCGCCGTACCGTCCGGATGTATTCTATGTATTCGTCGCTCAGCATACGGGCGTCAGGCCGAGTCCGGCGGCCAGTTCGCGCATCAGCGCGTCCGCTTCCTCGAAATTGTTGCCGATCTTGCCGTCCAGGATGGCTTCCTTGATCGCCTCCTTGATCACGCCGATCGTCTTGCCCGGGCCGATGCCGTACACCTCCATGATGTGCTCGCCCGTGACGGGATTCTTGAAGCAGCGGATCTGGTCCCGCGCTTCGACTTCGGCCATCTTGCGCAGCACGAGTTCGAAATTGGAGTGGATGCGCGCGACCTTGGCGGGATTCTTCGAGGTGATGTCCGCGTTGCAAAGGAGCATCAGGTCGTCGATGTCGTTGCCGGCGTCGAATAGCAGGCGCCGCACGGCGCTGTCCGTCACTCCGTCGTCCACCAGGGCGATGGGCCGCAGGTGCAGGCGCACGAGTTTCTGGACGTATTTCATCTTTTCGTTGAGGGGCATCATCAAGCCCTTGAAGATGCGGGGGACCATCTTGGCGCCGATGATCTCGTGGCCGTGGAAGGTCCAGCCGGTCGCGGGGTCGTAGCGTTTGGAGGCGGGCTTGCCGATGTCGTGCAGGAGGGCGGCCCAGCGCAGCCAGACATTGGGTTCGGTGCGCACGGAAGCGATCCAGCCGTCGCCGTCCAACTCGGGCGTGAAGTCTTGCAGCCGGCCCTCGGCGATGGCCTGCGCTTCGGCCGCGGCCACGTTGTCCAGCACCGCGAGGGTGTGGGAGAAATTCTCCTTATGCCCCCGGCCCTCGATGGTCTCGACGCCCTTGAGCGCCAGCAGGTCGGGGAGAATGTATTCCAACAGGCCCGTCTCTTCCATGAGCACGAAGGCCTCGGAAGGGCGGGCGGTGACCAGCATCTTGTTCAGCTCCTCGACGATGCGCTCCTTGGAAAGGATGGTCAGGCGGTCCTTCATCCGCCGCATCGACTCCAGCGACTCGGGCACGATGGTAAAGTGCAGCCCGGGCGTGCTGAGCTTGGTGGCGAAACGGATGGCGCGCAGCATGCGCAGGGGGTCGTCGGAATAGGTCGTGTCCGGCTCCAGGGGTGTGCGGATGATGCCCGCGGCCAGGTCGCGGATGCCCCCGAAGGGGTCCACCAGTTCTCCGAAACTGTCCGCCTGCAGGCTGAAGGCCATCGCATTGATGGTGAAGTCCCGGCGCAGCTGGTCGTCTTCGAGCGTGCCGTCCTCGACGATGGGCTTGCGGGACTCGCGGCGGTAGGATTCCTTGCGGGCGCCGACGAATTCGATCTCGTCGCCGTGGTATTTGAGCATCGCCGTGCCGAAATTCTTGAACAGGGACACCTGCGTGCGGGTGTGCTCCGTCTCGCGGATGCGGGCGCCCACGGCTTCGGCCAGGGCCATCCCGTTGCCTTCGACGACGATGTCGATGTCGTTGCAGGGGCGGCCGAGGAAGCAGTCGCGCACGTATCCGCCGATGACGAAGGCGCGCACGCCCGTTTCGCGGGCGACGTCGGACACGATCTTGAAAATCGGGCGGTCGAGGTATTCCTGGACGATGGTCATTTTTTATGTCTGTTCCTCTGCAAATGTAATCATTTTTCGCGTATCTTTGCGTAGATGGCACCGACACCGCGAATATGGGACCCGCTCCGACGGAAAAGAGTTGCACTGACGCCCGAAGAACGGGTGCGCCAGTGGATGATCGGCGTGCTGGAGGAAACTTCCCGCGTGCCGCGGCACCAGATGATGAGCGAGGTGGAGTTGCATTTCGGTGAATCCGACAAGGTCTGGCGGGCCGATATCCTGGTCTATGGGCCGGGCGGCGTGCCGCTCTCGGTCGTGGAATGCAAGCGGCCGGAGGTCGCCCTGACGCCCGCGGTCTTGGAGCAGGCGCTGCGCTACAACCTGGTGCTGGGCGTGAAGTGCCTGATTATCAGCAATGGGACCGAGACGCGGGTGTTCATACGCTCGGAAGAGGGCTGGACCGGGGCGGACCATTTCCTGACTTACGAAGAAATGTTACGATTATGAGACGTTTACTTGCTGCGGCGCTGAGCGTGCTGCTTTGTTTCCAAGCCGGGGCGCAGATTCCCGAAGTTCCTGCCGACGGTCCGGTCCTGGGCCCCTTGCCGACCGACTTGCCGGCCGTGCTGGACATCAGCAGCGGCGTGACCACCCACGTACAGGGGATTGCGGTCAACCGCGAGAAGGGGGAACTGTATTATTCTTTCACGACCCGCTTCATCCGCACCGACCTGAAGGGGAATGTCCTGGGCACGATCGACCGCATCCAGGGGCATTTGGGCGCGATGACCTTCAACCCGGTGGACGGCTGCGTGTACGCTTCGCTGGAATGCAAGGACGACGAGATCGGCGCGGGCATTGCAAAAAAACTCGGCGTGCCGATGTGGAAGACGTCCTATTTCTATGTCGCCATCATCGATGTGGCGAAGGTAGACAAGATCGGGATGGTCCCCGAGAATGACCCCGTGTTCCGTACGGTCTGCATCAAGGAGGCGATGGACGACTATGCGGCCGAAGTGCCGGCTGCGGGCGTTCTCGCCCTGGATCCGAACGACGGAAGGCCTGCCCCCGCTTCGCTGAAGCACCGTTATGGTTGCGCCGGCATCGACGGCGTCACGCTGGGGCCCGCCCCCGGCAGCGCCTCCGCCAAGACCTCCCATCCCGGAGCGCCGTCCTTCCTTTACGTGGCCTGCGGACTGTATGGCGATGTGACCCGCAGTGACAACGACTACCAAATCGTCCTTTGCTATCAACTCACGCAGCTGAAACGTTACGCCCAGACCGTTTCCTTCGGCACGATGCACACCAACGGGCCCTCCAAACCCTGGCGCAAATTTTTCGTCCGGACGGGAAATACGACCTACGGCGTCCAGAACCTGGCCTACGACCCGTTCACGGGCTATCTGCTGATGGCGGTGTACAAGGGCAAGAAGCCGTCCTGGCCCAACTATTCTTTGTATGCGGTCGACCTGACCGGTAAGCCCTTCCGGGCGCGGCTGGAGGGCACCCCATATGATACCCGACGGCTGTGGCAGCTTCCGCTCGCCGCCGACGGTCTACCTCACGAGGCGTCCGGCGTCTATGGTTGGAACAACAAGTGGGGGACGACGGGCCTGTTCCCGCTGGGCGGGGGCTATTATATGATTTCCGAGAATTACCGGGGCATGGAGACCGGTATCGAAGGCTGCCGCATGCATCTGATGCGCTGGACCGGCAATCCCGAGCGTCCTTTCGCCCCTGCCGCCCGCTGAATCATTCGTCCCGTTGATAGATGAAATCGTCGAAGACCGCCGTACCGGCGGCCGAGAGGGTGTTGTAACTGAAGAGCGCGACGCGGGCTCCTTTCCAGAAGCCGAAATGAGCTTCAAACGGAGTTCCGATCTCAGAGAACCGTATCCCATCGGTGCTCCAGGCGAAACGGAATACGTTGTTGCGTGCATCGAAGTCAAGCCGGAGCCAGAGGCAGTCTCCGGCGTATTCCTGAATCATTTCCTCTCCGGCGAAAAGGACTTTCCGACCCTCCTCCATCCGCACGCCTGCAAGGTCATTCTGTTTGCCCATGCAAGCCATACCGGCGAACTGCCCATCTGCCATCTCCGACAGGTCGAGGCCAACCGTGCAACTGCCTTTGAAGCCCATCAGTTTCTGGGATAGGGTGTTGCGCGCGAGCTCGAAGCTTTCCGCCGGCAAGGCGCCCAATGCCAGTTTCCCGGGGTGGGAGGTCAGCGACCAGGCGCTGTCCACCGGATTGTGGTTCCATTGCCACTGAAGGCCCAGTTCCGGCGCACTGAAGTCATCGGAAGCGGCAGGCAGGAAAGGCTTGCGCACGCGGTGGCGGGCCTTGGGCTTGGTCCAGCCTGGCACCGGCTCCCCGATGCCGTTGCCGTCATAGTCTTGTCCGATGACGGGCCAATCCTCTTCCCAATGCATGGGTTGGAGATGGACGACGCGTCCCAGGGGGTCTTGGAATTGGAAATGAAGGAACCACCATTCGCCTTCCGGCGTGTCCACGATGGCGCCCTGGTGGGGGCCGTTGATGCCGGTCGAGCCGGTCTCCAGGACGATTTTCCGCTCATAGGGGCCGTAAAGGTCCCGGG
>JAEEGF011462149.1_pt1 | contig 12457 bp, 7 predicted proteins | sample 9134171 | NCBI WGS metagenome assembly JAEEGF01 (sample SAMN16246542, study PRJNA631951) | gut metagenome | biome: gut microbiome; feature: rumen; material: AP-attached | host: Bos | place: Iran: Karaj | collected 2018-10 | reverse complement strand
CCGAGCCGACGAGCGCCGCGAGACCGCCGCGCGGGCGCCCCGGCGCGCGGCCCGGCATTCGCGATCCCCGCCACCGTAGCCCGAGCAGGGAGGAGAACGAGCCGAGCCCGGCGCCGAAAAAGTGGGGAATGTCCAGCATGGAAACCGCTTGCGGTCCCTCTGGCGTTGTGGTAGTGTCGACGCCGGACGTCTTGCTGACCTGGAACTGCAAGCACATGGCTAACATCGTTGAACTGCCGAAGACCGTCGCCATCGTATCGCGCTGCGGATACGATTGCCCGCTCATCGTAACGCCGAAAGACTTTCTGGAGGGGATCCATGTCTGAATCTCGCGAAATCGACAGAACCTACGACGATCCGATCGTAAAGGACCTTCACGAAACACGCCACAAGATCATGGCTCGGTTCGGGAACGATCTACGCGCGTATTTCGATTATCTTCAATCGCATCCGGTTCCGGGTGCAAAGTATGTGAACGCCGGAAGCACTGCAAGGCCTGGCGTCGCCTATTCCTCTATGGTTTCCCCGGAAGGGACCGGCGTCCTGCTCGCCTGCGAGCCGAAGCCCTGAAGCATGCTACAGCCGGAGTCCGTCGGCGCACGGAGGTCGTTCGGCATTCGACTGTCGGCATTGTCCGCGCACGCGGGCAATGCGGTCGCCGTCGCTACCGTGGAGGGGTGCACACCCCGCCACGGCGACGGAGAATGCTCCCCACGGTTGCGGGACGGCGTCCGAACCGCCGAGGCAGCGGTCGAGATACGGCAGCAGCGCGGCGGTCCAGATTTCGTAGCCCTTCTCGGTCAGATGGACGAAGTCGTGCGCGGTCTCCTTCGCGAGGGTGCCGTCGGGCTCGAGCAGCTTCGGCCCGAAGTCGCACCACAGGACGTTCCGGCCGTCCGCGAGAAGACGGATCCGCTCGTTGACGCGGGCGTCGCGGAGGCGCTTGGCGTCGTCGGGCCTCTCGCCGCTCGGCAGGATGGCGTGAAGGACCACCCGGGCGCGCGGGCAGCGCTCGCGGATGGTGCGCACGACCTCGGCGACGGCGCGCGCGGTGTCGTCCGGCGGCTCCTCGCTCTCGCTGCGCAGGAAGGAGTTGTTCGTGCCGACGAGCAGCACGACCGCCGCCGGGTCGAGCCCGTCGAGCTGTCCGTTCCGGAGGCGCCAGAGGACGTTCTCCGTGCGGTCGCCGCCGAAGCCGAGGTTGATCGCCCGGTACTTCGGCCCGGCGAAGACGCGGTCCCAGACGTTCTTTCCGGCGGCCTCCCAGTGCTCGGTGATGGAGTCGCCGACGAAGGCCACCTTGAACGACGGCCCCTCCTCGGCGGCCAGCGCGCGGAGCCGCTCGAAGCGCCCGAACCACCATTCGGCGTACTGGAAGTCGCGGCGGTCCGTCGGCACGATCGCCGGAATGTCGGGAAGGCTCTCCATGGCTACAGGGACGGGGCGACGTCCGATTCGACGACGCGGTAGAACGCCGCGGGCTCGTTCTCGTCGAGGGCGATCGAAAGCTCGCCCGTTCCGGCGAGGAGGTCCGAGCCCTTCGTCCACGTCGCGACGTCGACGGCAAAATCGACCGCGAGGTCGGTCGTCTTCTCGAGCGCGTACCAGCGGTCCGCCTTCGCCCCGGAGACGCCGACGCGGACCGTCGAGGCGCCGACCGAGATCGACGCGGGCTCCGGCGTCGCGGCGTCGCCGGTCACCGTCACGGTGACCGTGCCGTCGCCGTTGTCCGTCACCCGGTAGGCGAGGCCGCCGCCCACGACGAGGGCGTGCCCGTTCGTCGCGAAGACGTAGTCGCCCGCGGCCGCCGGGCTCCAGCTCGCGTCCCAGAGGAGCTCGACCGGATCCGCGCCCGATGCGAGCGCGTCGGCGACCGTCGCGTATTCGGTCCCGCCTGCCCGCGCGAGGTTCGCGTCGAGCCCGTCGAAGCGGTACGCGCCGTCGAGGGAGACGACGTCGGTCGGACCGACGTAGCGGACGGTCGAGACGCCGGTCTGCCGCTCGGCCAGCGCGTACGTGCCGAGCGAGGTGCCGCCGACCGAGTAGGAGACCGTGTGCGCGGCGTCGTCGAGCGTCACCGTCACGGTCACGGCGGCGCTCACGTCCGCGACGACGGCGAGGTTCGTCGCCACCCCGGCCGCCGTCAGGACCGCGTAGCGGTTGGCGCCGTCCGCCCGGACGACCGTGATGCCCGCGCGCGAGCCCGTGTCGAACGGCTCGTCCGAGGGGTCGCCGAAGCGGAAGGTCGACGAGATCGTGACGACCGACGCCCGGGGCGCGGTCGTCGCCGCCGTGAAGGTCGCGTTGGAGACGGCGATCGCGCCGTCCGCGACCACGGCCTTGTCGCCCGACCACGCGCCCGTCTCTCCGAACGCCGACGCCGTCTCATGGATCCAGGCCGCGTTCACGTCGACCTTGATCGTGCCCTGCGCGAGCGTGACGCCCTTTGTGTAGGCGACGCCGTCGACCGTGAGCGAAACCGTCCCCTCGTAGGCGTTCCCCGCCGTCACGACGCCGGCGGGAACCGCGAACGACAGGGTCCCGTTCGCCGCGTCGATCGTGCCGGCGTAGCCGACGCCGCCGATCGTGAGCGCGGCCGACGCGACCGCGCCCGCGGGGATCTCGCCCGTGAAGGCGACCGTGACGGCGCTGCCGTTGTAGTCCGTCCCCGGGCGCGCCGCGGGTTCGCCGAGCTCGATCCCGGGAGGCGGCGGCGTGCTGCCGAACTCGTAGCAGCCCATGGAGGGAGGATTCGCGAAGTCGCAGCCCATGAGATCCTTGGCGATGCCGGAGTACGTCGCGCCCGCGGCCTTCGCCGGGGAGTCCGAGGCGAGCGAGTAGTCCCCCGCGGCGGCGTCCGCGAACTTCGGGTCGCCGACGAGGCAGTGCGCGCCGACCTGCTCGCCCGACGTTTCGATCGTCACGCAGTCCGCCGCGTCGAAGAGGCAGTAGTCCACGTTCGTCGCGTGATGCAGCTTCACGTCCGCATCGGCGCCCTCCGTGGCGTTGCCCGCGACGATGCAGTTCAGCATCGTCAGCTTGGCGCTGTAGTCGCTGCCGACGGAAAGGGCGCCGCCCTCGGATGTCCTCCCCTCGACGCCCGACACGTTCGCCACGATCGTGGTGTTGCGGATCGTCACGGGGCTGCCGTAGTTCTTCAGCTCCATGCCGATGCCGCCGCCCTTGCTCGCGCCCCAGGCGTAGGCCGCCCGGTTCCCGAGGACCAGGCAGGCGTCGATCGTGACCGGGCCGGAGTAGTCGCCGTTCACGCCGATGCCGGCGCCCTTGCCGCCGTTGCCGTCGTTCGTGTTGAAGGCGACGATCGAGTGGTCGATCGTGCCCTGCTTGATGAAGACGCCGCCGCCGTAGCCGCCCTTGCCCGAAACCGTGTTGTTGCTGATGCAGCACCAGGAGACCGTGCCGTTCTCGACGTATACGCCGGCACCGTGCACGTACTGGTCGGCCAGCGTTCCGCCCGTCGCCGTCAGGTCCTTGAGCGTCGCCTCCCCGGCGAGCGTCGCGACGCGCCCGGATCCGACCTGCCGGATGATCGTCCGCTCCGGGCCCTGGCCCTCGAGCGTGACGCCGTTCGTGACCATGAGCTGCGCGTCGATGTAGAAGACGCCGCTCCCGAGCGTGACGGTCCCGCCGGTCGGCGCCGCCGCGTCGATCGCGGCCTGGATGGCGTTCCGGTCGCCGGCGCCGGTCGCGTCGCCGCTGGGGACGATCGCGCCTTCCGGGTCGATGTGCGTTCCGCCGCCGCCACCGCCGCCGCCCGTCTTGGGGATGACCACGTCCTTCGTCTGCGTCGCGAACGGCGCGTCGAAGGCCGCCGTGTAGCGGCCCGTGCCGGTCGCCTCGGCGGTCGGCGCCTGGACGACCGCGTAGGCCGTCGTCGCGGTCTGCGTCTTCCGGTGGGCGGAATTCCCCGTGCAGACCGCGGTCGCCGTGCAGGTCGCGTTGTCCGCGGACCAGACGTAGGACGGCGCGCCCCATGTGTGGGTGTGAGGGGTCCCCGAGACGTCCGTCGCCTCGCCGGCGGTAAGGAAGGAGGCCGAGGACTGGTCGTACTCGGCCTTGACCCAGTCGGCGGAGGCGACCGCGTCGCGGAGGCGGAACTCGTCGAAGAGACCGGTGAAGTGCCCCTGCACGACGTCCTTGTCCTTCGCGCCGAAGATCAGCTTGTTGTCGGAGTCCTGCACGGCCGTGATGGACGCGTCCGCGAGCTTCACGCCGTTGGCGTAGGTCGTAAGGGTCGTGCCGTTGAAGACGGCGGCGATATGGACCCAGCTGTTTTCCGCAGAAGGCACCGTGCTGGAAACGGCCGTAAGCGAACCTGCGTATCCGTTGAGGGTCGTGTAGTTGGGAAGCGCGAGCTCCCAGTCCGGCGCATAGCCGCCGCCGCGGTTGCGGCTTGCGAAGCGCGCGAGGCCGTCCACCGTCGTGAGCGCCGTCATCTTGACCCAGGCGGACATCGTGAAGTCGCCGCCGACGTCGAGGAGCGTCGAGTCGGCGACCTTCAGCATGGACTGGCCGTTGTACGACGCGGCGTTCGCGGAATTGACGCGCGCCTTGCCGAAGACGCCGTCGGCCGCGACCTGCTGCGTCGCCGCGGCGGCGCCGATGGGCTCGGCGTCGAGGCCGTTGACGGAATCGGAAACAGTGCCGCTCGCCTCGGCCATGTGCCAGACGCCGACGTAGTCCGCCTTCCAGGTCCAGCGCGGCTCGACCGCGTCCGCGGGCTCGCCGCCGTAGTACATCGTGAACGAGGCGCCCTGCGAGAGCGCGGGGACCTTGACCCAGACGAGCGAGGCGCCGTCCGGGCTCCACCGCTCGATCTCGTAGGAGAGGGAATCGCCGGAGCCGTCCGCGAAGCGGAGCTCGCTTCCGCTCGCGGGGTCCGCCATGTCGGCGTAGCTGAAGCCCGAGGGATTGCCGGGGGCGAGCCGCACCGCGACCGGGAAGTCGGCGAGCGTCGACGACCCCGTGTAGCCCGAGACCGTGAACTCGACCTGCTTCGAGAAGACGGACGTATCGACGGCCTCCACCGGCTCCGTCGGAAGGTCGGCCGCGGTCGCGGCGGGGAGCTCGTGCACCGCCGCGAGCATGGCGTAGTTCGCGATGGCGGGCACGCTGTCGTGCGTGGACATCGCCCGCCCGCAGTCGATCATCTGGTCGTACGTGACGAGGGAGGCGAGCGGCGTCGCCGAAAGCTTCACCGTCGCGCCGCTCGTGGCCGCGACCCGGGCGGGGTTCTGCTTCATCAGCTCCGCGCCCCGGTAGAAGAGGTCCCTGTGGTACTCGCCGAGCGACTTGCCGGCCCGGCCCGCCGCCGCCTTGACGGCCATGTATTCGGCCTCGGTGATCTGGACGCTCGGATGGAACTCGATGAACGGGGCGTTCGCGTTCCACGCCGCCTCGGCGTTGGCCAGCTCGGTCGCGTCGAACCCGAACGCCTTCAGCACTTCGCGGGCGAGGATGCGGTTGCCGACCACGTCCATGTGGGTGCCGTCCTTGGTCGCCTTGTACCCGAACTGGTTGATGACGGGATTGGCGGCATCATCGACGCATGCACGGAAAGCCTCGTAGGTTTCGGCGTATGGGATGTTCCGCGCCTGGGCGATGCCCTTGACGGCCGCCGCGTAGTCGCAGACGTTCTGCTTGAAGCCCTCGCCGTTGACGCCCGTCGGCGAGAGCAGCACCGGCTTGATTCCATTGGCGATCGCCATGTCCGCCATTGCGGCGACGTCGTTCGGCGTGCTGTTCGTGTTGTCGGGCCAGTTGCTTCCGCAGTCGTTCACGCCCGCGAAGATGGTGCAGACATCCGGGTTCTTGGCGACCACGTCGTTCTGGAAGCGGTTCTTCATCTGGACGGCGGTCTGGCCGCTGATGCCGACGCCGTACCACGTCACATTGATGTTGTTCGCGGCAAGGCCCTGGACGACCAGGCGCAGGTAGCCGTCGACCGTATCCTTGCCGAACTGGGTGATCGAGTCGCCCATGAAGACGAGGGTGTCGCCGTTCTTGATCGCCTTCTCGCCGCCGTGGGCGGCGAGGGCGAACGCGGCCAGGAAAAGCGGGAGGACGTGTCTTGCTTTCATCGTTCGTTGCTTCTTTCGGAAGACGGTTCGTGACGATGATCAATCGACGAGGAACGCGACGCGGGGGCGCCTGGCGCCGCCCGTGACGTCGGTCGCGGGCCCGGCGGAGAGAAACGACGCCGAGGCCTGGTCGTACTCGGCCTTCACCCAGTCGGCGGACGAGACCGCGTCCCGGAGGCGGAACTCGTCGAAGAGCCCGATGAAGTGCCCCTGCCAGCAGTCCTTGTCGTAGGCGCCGAAGACGAGCTTGTCGTTGGTATCCTGCACCGCGGCGATCGTCTGCTCGAAGACCTTCGCGCCGTTGGCGTACGCCGTCAGCGTCGTGCCGTCGAACACGCCGGCGACGTACACCCACGCGTCCTGCGCGCTCGGAATCGCGCCCGAGACCGCGGTCTTCGAGCCGGAATAGCCGTTCAGCGTGTCGTGCCCCGTGATCGCGAGCTGCCAGTCCGGCGTGTCGTGGACGGCCGCCACGTAGCGGTTGCGGCTCGCGATGCGCGCGATGCCGTCGCCCGGGGTCGCGCCGGTCATCTTGACCCAGCCGGAGAAGGTGAAGTCGCCTCCGAGGTCGAGGATCGTCGAATCGCCGACCTCCAGCATCGCCTGCCCGGAGTACGCGTTGAGGCCCGGCACCCCGTTGATCCGCGCGTTGCCGAAGACGCCCTCCGCCGCGGCCTGCCGGGAGGCGGAGTTGCCCTTCGGAACGGCGTCCATGCCGCTGGCGGAATCCGCGACCGCGCCGCCGTCCTCGGCCATATGCCAGACGCCGACGTAGTCCGCCGCCCAGGTCCAGCGCGGCTCGACCGCGTCCGCGGGCGCGCCGCCGTAGTACATCGTGAACGCCGTCCCCCGCGCGAGCGAGGGGAGCTTGACCCAGACGAGCGACGCGCCGTTCGGGTCCCACTGCTCGACCTCGTACGAGAGGGAGCGCCCGGCGGCGTCCGCGAAGCGGAGCTCGCCGCCGTTCGACGGATCGGCCATGTCGGCGTAGCGGAAGCCCGAGGGCGAATCGGCGGCGAGCCGCACCGCGACCGGGAAGTCGGCGAGCGCCGAAGCCCCCGCGTAGCCCGAGACCGTGAAGACGACCTGCTTGGCGAACGCGGACCTGTCGACGGTCCGGACCGGCTCCTTCGGCAGGTCGGCCTCCGACGCGGCGGGAAGCTCGTGCACGGCGGCGAGCACGGCGGCGTCCAGGACGCCCGGCAGGCTGCCGAGCTCGGACCGGATGTCCGTCTCGTTCGCGCGGAGCGCGCGGCCGCAGTCGAGCGCCGCGTCGTAGGTGGGGAACCCGATGCGCGCCGACAGGGAGAACTCCACGTCCGCCCCGCTTGTCTCGGACACCTCCGCCGGCTGCTGCGACAGCCGCTCGATGCCGCGGAAGAACAGGTCCCGGTGGAAGTCGGCCAGGGTCCTTCCGGCCCGGGCGGCCGCCGTCTTCACGGCCCGGTACTCGGCGGCGGTGATCCGCACGCTCGGGCGGGCCTGGTAGAACGGCTCGATCTCGTTCCACGCCGCCGCCGCCTTCGCCAGCTCCTCGGCCGAGTCGAAGCCGAGCGCCTTCAGCATCTCGATCGCGATGATGCGGTTCCCGACGACGTCCATGTGGAGGCTGTCGATGGTGGCGCGGATGGGGAACCCCTTGTCCGTCTTCCCGATGACGGGATTCACGGGATCCTCCACGTACGCCCGGAACGCCTCGTGGGTCGTTCCGTACGGGACGTTCCGCGCCTGCGCGATGGCCTTGACCGCCGCCGCGTAGTCGAGGATGCTCTGCGGGAAGGACTCGAGCGAGCTGCCCGTCGGGGAGCACAGCACCGGCGTGATCCCCGCCGCGATCGCCATGTCCGCCATCGCGGCGACGTCGTCCGGCGAGCTGGCCGCGTTGTTCGGCCACCCCTGCGCGCAGTCGTTCACGCCGGCGAGGATCGTGACGACATCCGGGTTCTTGGCGACGACGTCGTTCTGGAAGCGCGCCCGCATCTGCGCGGCGGTGTTGCCCGCGATGCCGACGCCGTGCCAGGTCACGCGGACGCCGTTCGTCGCGAGGCCGCGCGCGACGAGCGGCAGGTAGCCGGCGGCGCTGTCCTTGCCGTACTGGGTGATCGAGTCGCCCATGAAGACGAGCGTGTCGCCGTCGTGGACCACCTTCTGGCCGGCGCCCGCGGCGAGCGCGGCGAAGGCCAGGACGAACGGGAATGCGCGTGTCGTTTTCATCGCTTGCGTGTCGCCTCCGGCCTCAGTCGATGCAGAACACCACGCGGGGCCGCGGCGCGGTGATCGTGAGCGTCCGCCTGAGGACGTAGATCGTGTTCTGGTGGTCCACCTCCACCCGGGCCTCGTACGTTCCGACCTGCACCGGCGGGCCGGGGAGCTTCGTCGCGCCCCGGTAGTACTCGAGCATGCCGAGCGACGAGGACGTGAGCGCGGCGAAGTCGGTCCCGACGAGCGTCGCCGCGAGCGGCGTGCCGTCGTAGGCCTTGGCCGTCTCGCCGCCGATGGAGAACGTCGGCGTGCCGGCGGTGCAGTTCGCGTTCGTGCAGGTCGCGGTCAGCGTGTCGCCGGACGCCGTCAGCCGCCAGCCGTGCTCGTGCACGTCCTCCGACTGCGACTGCAGCTTGAAGCTGTCGGTGCGGAACGCGCCGGCCGCGTTGCCCTCGGCGTCGAAGAAGTTCACCGGATCCGTGTTCGCGAAGCCGTACCGGACGGCGAGCGGGTTGGCGAAGGTCGCGCAGGAGACGGCGAGCGTGTCCGCGTCGACGATGCGGACCGTCCCGTCGAAGAACTTGGTCGTCCCGTAGTAGTCCCCGCCGACCTGGAACCCCCGCAGCGCCTGGCCGTCGCCGCTCGTAATCGCCGTGTGCGTGTCGAAATGGACGAGGATCTCGCTCGCGTTGCCGGGGTTCACCTCCGAGCGGAGATAGACCGGGCCCTCCGGGTAGAGGCCCGGCTCGCCGTAGACGTACTTGCGCGCGAATTCGCACAGGCGCCTGCCGAGCTCCGGCTTCTTCGGCGGGTGGATGTCCGCGAGGTCGCCGATGTCGAGCGTCGGGACGACGTGGACGCCCTGCTCCTGCCGGCCCACCCAGTTCTGCGAGTCGCGCACGTCGCACCACTGCCCGTAGGCGCCGTAGAACGGAAGCTGCGCGACGAGGAACGGCATGTCCGCGTCGTTCCAGAGCGCGCGCCAGTTCCGGACCAGGGCCTGCAGCTTGAAGCGGTAGTTGTAGCCGAACCCGAACATGCCGTCCGACTCGCCCTGGTACCAGAGCACGCCCCTCACCGGAAGCGGCGGGACGGGCTCGAGGTTGTTCAGGATCATCTTCGTGTAGTGGTCCTTCGCGCTCGTGCAGCCGGGGAGCCACTCGTCGATCAGCGAGCCGTCGACCGCCGCCGTGACGATGCCGACGGGGACGCCCAGCTTCCCCTGCAGCTCCTTGGCGAAGAAGAATCCCATCGCCGAGCACTTCCCCGCCGTCGCGGACGACGCGACCTGCCAGGCGTTCTGGTTGAGCTGCCACTCGAAGTGGTTCTCGGTCGCCTCGATGAAGCGGATCGTCGGATAGTCGGCGTCCTGGAGCCACGCGGCCGCGTCGGCGAAGCGCTCGATCGGATAGTAGGCGTTGGACTGCCCGCTCGCGAGCCACACCTCGCCGACCAGGATGTTCGTGGCCGTGAGCGTCGTCGTGCCGTCCGTCGCCGTGAGCGTGTACGGGCCGCCCGCCTCCATCGCGGGGAACTCGACGCGCCAGCGGGCCTCGCCGTCCGAGGCGTAGGGGCTTTCGAGATCCGCGGTCGCCGAAAGCGTCCGCCCGGCGAACGTGACCGTGACGGTCTTGCCCTGGGGCGCGGTCCCGGAAACCGGCAGCGCCACGCCGCGCTGGAGCACGGCGTTGCTGTCGTAGTACTGGTTGACGCGGAACTTGGGGATCGTGTAGGCGGCGTGGCCGGCCGGCGCCAGGCCCGCGGCGATTGCGGCGATTGCGGCGAAGCGTTCGATGGCGTTCATGGGGAGCAGGGGGTCGGTTGCGTGGAGGAAGGGGCTTTCCGTACCGCGCAGACTAGCACCGATCCCGATTTCCGGTCAATGCCTCTCATTGCATTTTCCGACAATAATTTATTGACTTTTTCGATACGTTTGCGATAGAATCCCCGCCATGAAGAAAGTCCTCGTCGTCTCCTCGATCAACGGCATCGCCGGCCGCAACGGCCTCACCGGCATCTTCAACTTCGTCAACGAAGGCCACGACTGGAGCATCCGCTTCCTGCAGAATCCGGGCGATTCCGCCGACGGCATGCTGCCGGCGGCGCTCCGGGACGGCGTGGACGGCATCATCGTGAGCCCCCGGGCGATGACGCCCGGGATCCGCCGGCTGCTGGACCGGCCGGTTCCGGTCGTGATGGTGCACGACCCGAGCGGCGCCTCCCCTCGGCACGGCCCGCGCTTCGCGCTCCTGAAGAACGACGACCGCGCCGTGGGCCGGCTCGCCGCGGAATACCTGCTCTCGAAGTCCCGGTTCCGCTCCTACGCCTTCATTCCGACGCCCTCGCCGACGACCTGGTCCGACGAGCGGCTCGCCGGATTCGCCGAGGTCCTGTCCGGGAAGGGCATGGCGCCCGTCGTGTGGAGCCCGGAGCGGGGTCCGCTCGCGGACTTCCTCAAGTCGCTGCGCAAGCCCGCCGCCGTCCTGGGGGCAACGGACCTCGAGGCCATCGACGCGCTCGCCGCCTGCCGCAAGCTGCGCATCGACGTCCCCTCGCGCGTCGCCGTGATGGGCGTCGACGACGACGAGATGATGTGCGAGGCGACGCAACCGACGCTCTCGAGCGTGAAGACGGACGACGTCGCGCTCGGCCGCCGCGCCGCGGAGGAGCTGGCCGTTCTGATGTCGGCGAAGGGCCCCGTGCCGCCGCGCAAGGCGATCCTCGTCCCGCCCGCCGGGGTCTCGGAACGGAACTCGACGCGCACCGTCCCCCCGGCGGGGTATCTCATCCAGGAGGCGCTCTCGTTCGTCCGGCGGCACGTGAACGAGGGCATCGGCGTCGACGACGTTGTGAGGCACCTCCACGTCTCGCACTCGCTCGTCCGCGCCCGGTTCCGCCAGGTCTACGGCAAGTCCCTCCGCGACGTGATCCTGGACCTGCGGATCCGGACGGCGGCGTCGATGCTGCTCCGGACGAAGGCGTCCGTCCACGCGATCGCGCGGAAGACCGGATTCGCCTCCGACGCCCATTTCGTCCGCCTCTTCCGCAAGAAGACGGGCTCGACCCCGTCCGACTACCGCGCCGCGGGACGCCGGTCCCCGCGCCGCCCCGCCGCGCGGGGCGGCTCCGGGAAACGCACGGAAGCGTAGTTGCAAACGCGAACGGAACTGCTAGAATCGCGCGCAGTCGTCCGCACGCGCGGAGAAAGACGAGCCGAATCCCACCATGAAGACCAACGAGCTGTCCGTCTTCCACCACCACGTCCTCGAGTTCGCCAAGGCGCGCGGCATCCCGCTCGCGGAGGCCCTCGCCGCGACGCGGGCCATGGGGTTCGACGGACTCGTGACCGAACGGGCGCTCCTCTCGGACGGCGACGCCCTGAAGCGCCTCCTCGGCGCGAACGGCCTGCGCATCGTTTCGGTCTACGACTGGATCGACTTCGTCCACGACGACCCCGCGGCCTGCGCGCGCCGGACCGAGGAGCTCCTGCGGACCGCAAAGGAGTTCGGCGCTGCCAACGTCCTCGTCCTTCCTGGATGCTTCCGCGAGGGCGACGACGAGGCCGCCGGACTCGACCGGATCTGCGGCGGCCTCTCGGACGCCTGCCGCCTGGCGACGCCCCTCGGGATCGACGTCACGATCGAGGACTTCGGCCTTCCCGGCTCGCCCAACGGCACCGTCGCCGGCTGCGCGGCGATCCTCGAGCGCGTGCCGGGGCTCGGCTTCGCCTTCGACACGGGCAACTTCGCCTGCTACGGCGAGGACCCGCACGACGCCTGGCCGCTCCTCCGCGACCGCGTCGTCTTCGTCCACCTGAAGGACCGCGCGTCCGGCCCGGACGGTCTCGACACGACCGCCGAGGTGACGATCGGCGACGGCGCCCTCGACCTCGGTCGCCTCGTCCGCCGGATGCGCGCCGACGGCTACGCCGGCGGCTTCGTCGCGGAGCACTTCGGCCATCCCGACCAGGGGACGGCCATGCGCCGATCCGCGTCCTTCTTCCGCGGGATTGTCAGTCGATGCTGAACACCACGCGCGGGGGCTTGGACGCCGCCGGCGCCGGGACGAAGAGGAGCTGGTTGATGACCTTGCGCTCCGTACCGACGGGATCGATGATGATGGTATTGCCCAAAAACTCCGTTTGCCTTCCGGAG
>JAEEGF011403774.1_pt1 | contig 12457 bp, 3 predicted proteins | sample 9134171 | NCBI WGS metagenome assembly JAEEGF01 (sample SAMN16246542, study PRJNA631951) | gut metagenome | biome: gut microbiome; feature: rumen; material: AP-attached | host: Bos | place: Iran: Karaj | collected 2018-10 | reverse complement strand
AGCCGGTGTTGTTGCCCATTGGCTTCGCGGCCTCGCCGGCGTAGCTCTTGTGCACGTGCGCGAGAGTGGTTGAGACGTACGGGCAGATGCCCTTGAAGCCCTTCATCGCATTGAGGTCGGCAAGCTGGTCGGTGTTGAACATCGCCCACTCCACAAGGCCCTCGCCCTCGATGGAGAGCTGCGCGTACGCGTTGGGCGCAAGCGTGAGGCCGCCCGCGAAGCCCGCCGCGCCGGAGAGGTTGATCGGCTGCGCCGCCGCAACGTACCAGTGTCCGAGCGGGATGGACTGCAGCGCGGCCGCGCTCGTGAACAAGCCCTGGCCGGAGATCGTGACGTCCGCCGTGCCCAGAAGCGGCGCGTTCCAATCTACGTTCTGCCCGTTGAGGTCGATCTCGTATTCGCCGCCCTCCATGGGCGACGAGCCGAACTGGATGTTCATGTAGCCGTACTTGTTCGCGAAGTTCTCGCGCGCCTTCAGCACGCCTCCCTGGAGGTTCGCGTGCGGCTTCTCCCAGTTGGGCCACGTGGAACGCATGCCGCCCCTGCCGAGCGCGAACGTGCCGCCCTTCTGCGTGAAGAGCTCCTCATGCGCCTTGCCCCAGACGCCCCTGTAGTTGTTGCGGTGGCGAATCTCGATCTGCCTCGGCGAGAAGTAGCCGTCTATGAGGTCGAAATAGTTGTACGAACAGTCCACGCCCACGAGCACGGTGCCGTTGTCCGCATTGAGCGTGCCGCCCGTCACGGCCACGCGCTGCGGCTTGCAGGTGGTGTCGTTGCTTGTGCCGCGGCCGATGTGGAAGCCGTTCTTGTCGGCCTCAGTCCAGTTGAGTGTGCCGCCGCGCGCCACCTCGAGGTACGTCTCCTGCGGGGCGCTGTTGTTGTAGCTTGTGTACAGAACGCCCGGCACCGTCACCGTGGCGCCCTCGCCTATCACGAAGTGGCCGGAGCGGTTGTACGCGCCGAGATAGAAGTCCTTCTGCAGATTCCAAGTGGCATCCTTCAAAGTGACCGGAGCTGCGGCCTCGACGCTGTCGATGGCCACGAGATTGACCGCCGCGCCAACGACTTCGCTGTACAAGTCGCCGTCGACAGTGACCGACGCGCGCGGCATGATGCGAACCTCCCTCACGGTTGAGGCGTTGATCTTCGCGAGCTTCGGCAGGCCCGTGCCAGGCGCCTTGTTGTCATCACCGAACACGACGATTCCCGCGCTGTCGCCCAGCGTTATCTCGCTTTCCGGCGAGTTGATGGATCCAGCGAACCAGAGGTGGTTGCCGTTCGCCGTGTAGGTGCCGCCGGAGGAAAGCGACGGACCTGCGAAGTAGATGTTTCCGCTCGCCTCCACGAACGTGCCCGCGCTCACCACCGGACCATAGAACACAAGCGGCTGCGCGGCCGTGGCGTTCACCGTGGCGCCCTCGCCCACCGTGAATGTGCCGTTGACGCTGTTGGCGGCGCTGCCGGCCTCAAACGTCACGGCGGCGCCAGGCTCCACGCTTAGCGGAATCGTTTCGGGCACCGACGTCGTCCAGAACCGCAGATACGACCCGTCGTAGAAGTTGAAGCCCTCCTCAACGGTGCCGCTCAACGGCTGCTCGAACTGCGCTTTGCCGGTCACGTTCACGCGCTTTATGTCGAATGTCGTCGCATGGAAGTTGAACGGCTTCTGATTGTCGACCGAGAAAGTGTACGGTCCGGACATCTGGGATCCGCTTACCGCCGAGTTGGCGATGTCGCGCACGGAGAGATGTCCGCCGCCAGCCTTCGTGTCGCCAGTCAGCGTAACCTTGCTGAAGAAAGCGCCCCAGGTGTCGTCAGCGACGGAGTTGTAGAGCGCGCCAGTGCCGTACGGACCCGCACCCTCCACGACAACTTCACGTCCATGCGTGGGCTCGCTCGCGGCGAAGACGCCGTTCCCGCCGCTGACGTTGACGTCGAGCCGCGCGCCGTCCTTGACCGTGATCGAGTAGGGCGTTTCGCCGGCGCGCTTCGTGGTTTCGTCGCCAGTGTGCTCGTCGATTCTGAGCGTGCCCTCCTCCACCACCACGTCGCCCGCCGACATGAGGCCCCTGTCGGGAATCGCGAACGTGCCCGCGCCCTTCTTCACGAGCGTAGATGCCACCGTGACCACGTCGCCCGTGAGCACTAGGTCGCCCGCCGTGTTCACCTCCGCCTCATGCCCTGAAACGCCCAGCGAGACCGGCATCTTGAAGGTCTGCACGTTCGACGAAAGATTCGTCACCGCGCGCGTTACGCGCAACGAGTCGGTGCCTTCGTGCACATACTGGCCAGCGGTCGCGGGGAAGTGCACGCAGCCAAGCGCGAGACCGATCTTGTCGAAGAGCGTGGTGCCCGATCCGGCGAGATTGAATACCGCGGTGTCGCCGTTCAGGGGCGACGTGCCGCCAACCCAGTTGCCGCCGGTGGACCACTTGCCGCCGTCAGACGCCGCGCCGTTCCATTCCACGCTCACCTTCTCGCGTCCGGAGTTGCTCATCACGAGCGCTCCATCCACCACCGCCAGGTCGGCGTCGACGCCCGCCACCATGAACTTCGCGATGTCGGCGTCGCCCACGCCCGACGCGATCACGGTGTAGGTTGCGCCCACAGGCAGTTCTGCGAAGCCCACCGGCGAAACGTTCACCACGATTGGCGAGGACACGCTTGCGGCGGAAATGTCGAGGTTCGCCGCAGCGAACGTGTCGCCACCCTCCGCCGTCGCGTCCACCGCGATCACCGCCCCTCCCTCGAGAACGAGGCTCTGGAGCACGAACGTGGCGGCGGCGCCGTCCACAAGGCTGAGCGTTGCGCCCGGCGAAACCGTGGCCGCCGTCGCGGCGAACGTGCCCGCAGGCACCACGAGCGAGCCCTTCTCGACGGCGACCGTGCCGGAGATCGTCTGCGCCTTGCCCGCGGTGAGCGCGCCGTCGCCGCGCTTCACGAATCCGAAGTTGGCGCCGCCCGCGTCGTCCTGGAGCGTCGTGCACCACGTCACGTTAAGTCCCTCGGTGTCGACGATTGCGTTCTTCCCCGCCACCACGGTGAGGTTCGACGTGGCCTCAAGCCACGCAGCGGAAGTCGCGTACGGCGAGAGCGTGCCTCCGTCGAAGAGGAACTCGGCCCTTCCGGGGAACGTGACGATGTCGGCTGCGCGCACTTTGCCGCCCTTCACGCGCAGCAGGCTCCTGGAGCCCACGGCGTTGGGGAAGCCGATCTTGAGCGAGGTTCTGGCCTCCAGCTCGCCGTCGGTGATCTCGCCGTCGAACACGGCGCTGTTCTGCGCGGCCGCCTGGAAGTTGTTCACGCTGATCTTGCCGCCCGTCAGGCGCAGACGGTGCATGGAGCGCGCGTTGATGGTGGTGTTGTAGTCGCTTGCCAGGGTAAGGGAGCCCGCGGACATGTTGAGCTCGCTCAGCGCGTCAACGGAATATCCGAACTGCATGCTGCTCGAGAGATTGAGCGTGGCGCCGGTGATGTCCACTCGCGCTACGGTCTCGTATCCCGTATTGCTGGTGCCGTTGACGTACATCGTTCTGAAGCCGTATGTGCCGCGGCGGAACTCCATCCACCCCGCGCATCCATTGCCCTGAACGCCGTGGAAATAGTCGCCGCCCGCGCCGAAGTCATAGCCGTATGCGTCATCGGTGGCGTCGAAAACGAGCGGCTCGTTTATGCCGCTTCGAACGTAGAAGTGGAGGTTGGCGGAGTTGGAATATGCGCCGTTGAAGACGAGCGTGCCAGGGTGGTTGAAGAGGATGTTGCCGTCGCCGCTCTGCGGCGTGTGGCCGCGCACCCAGTTTGCGGCGGTCGTCCACAGGTCGTTGCCCCGCAGATGCGCCGGCTTGTAGTAGTTGTTGCCGGACGGCTGCACGTTGTAGAGATGAAGGTACACTGCCCGGTCGGTGGTGACAAGCTCGGCCTGGTATGCATAATTTGCGTTTGTCTCGGTGTCCAAGAACCGGCAGTTGGGATCTAGCACGAAATACGCACCGTTCTCGAGCGTCATGGATTTCGCCTCGATGATTTTGAAGTAGCCCTCTTCGGTGGTGTAGGAGTTGGGCAGCGTTATCGTGACGGGGCCCCTCACGGAGAGCGCGCCGTCAACGCGCAGCGAGGGAAGAAATCTATCGGCGTAAGTCGAGATCGTAGCTCCGGAAGCGAATAGGGCGTCGCCGTCGATGAAGCTCTGCGCCGGAACTTCGGCCGTGCCGGAGAAGCAGGTGACTTCGTCGATGATGCTCCAGCCGGGCAGCTCGACGCGCGTGAAGTGGATGTCGTCGATCACGACGCTGCGGTCGCCGCCATCCGGCGACTGGTGCAGGAACTCGAGTCCGTAGCTGCCCGCAGCGCCGATGGAGATTATGGTCGCCTTGTTCTGCAACGCGGTGTTAGATATCTCGGTCATCTTCATCGAGTGTATCGCAGCGCCCTCCTTGAGCACCCTGGCGTTCCAGATACAGGACGTGTGGCCGGGGCGCGTCGCGTAGTTGAACGAGAAGCGGTACACGCCGGCGGGCGTGGCGCCGAAGTCCTGCGAAAGCAACGGAACGCCCGCTATTTCCCCTTGCCCATAGAACGAATAAACGCCGCCGTTGGTCTGGCCTGTCGCGAGCCACGTGCCGGTGGCCGAGGTAATGCCCGCGCAGTAGCCGAATTCTTCGTATGACGGATAGTTCCACCACGGAACGACGAAGCCGCCCGTTGCGTACGAATAGCTCCATAGAGGCACCATGTCCTGCCTTGTTCCCGCAGAGGTTCCGGGGAGGTCGAAGTCGCCGTTGATCACCATCTCGGTGCGGTTGGGGTCTAGGGCCACTTCGAGAGTCACCGCCGTCGCGCCGACCGTGAGCGTGCGCACGAGGCCGTCCGTGACGGGCGTGTCGAGCGCGAGCGTAGCGCCCTGCGCCATCACGATCGAGCCGGCCGAGAAAAGCGTGTACGTGCCGGGATGGGAGGCATACACCGTCAAAGTGTTCGCGCCGCTGAAGGTCAGCGTGCCGACGGTATGGATGGTGGGCATGTGGCCGCTCCAGACTATTGTCGCGCCCGACAACTCGCCGTCGTCGCTGCCGTAGGCGTGGTAGGATATCGTGTCGCCTATTTCGCATACAGTCATCGCGACTGCAAGGTTGTCGTAGCCGGTTTCGCCGATCGCAACCACATTGGAGAGGAGGCGCAGCGACACGTCCTCGAACACGTTGGCCACGTCCTTGTTGAGGGTGTCGGACTGCCTGAACTGGAAATAATACTCGCCGGCCTGCAGCGTGACGTCCCCGAAGAACACCTGGAGCCCGGCAATAGTGCTCGTCACGCTGCCCACTTCCGTGACAACCCCGTTGCCATCGACGAACTCCACGCATGTGGTGGCGCCGAGGTACGATCCGGGACGGCCCGCGTACTTGAACGACGCCCGGTAGCGGCCTGCAGATTGGATCGTCACCTTCTGGCGCACGATTACGTCCGGCGATCCGCTGACGGTCTGGATGAAGAGCGCGAAGTCCCCCACTTCGAGACCACTTGCCAGCCAGGTGCCGTTCGGCTTTCCAAGGCCCGCGCGGTCTGGCGAGAGGAACTCCCAGTCAGCGCAGCTGAACGACGAATGGTTCGCGTACGCGCCCCAGGCCGCCTGCGAGGCCGTTCCTTCGAACGTGCCGTTCTTGATTAGATTGTCGTCCGCCATCGTCTGCGCAGCGATGCAAACAATAACGGCCAAACACGCTCCAATTCTCTTCATGCCAACCTCGACTTTCGTTTTGCGCGGAATGACTTCCGCAGTTTCAATGATAAAACAAAATCATGCCTTTTCAAACACTTTCATTTTACCATTTAACGCCACCTGATGTCAATTTGAAACGGGGCAAGTCTGACGGCCGCCGTTGCAAGCGAATCGTCGTTATGATATACTCACGGCATGAACAACTGCAAACGCAACCATGCAATGCGGCTCGCCGCCGCGCTTCTGGCGACTGCCGCAACCCTTCCGGCGGTCTACGCCATCCCTTCGCAGTACGCCGCCATGTTCCCGCCCACCAACGCCTCCTGGCGCGTAGCATACCCCGCCCATGTGGCCGAGACGCCTCCCCTGCGCGGCGTGATGCTGCCGGGCGGACCCTGCACCGAGGACGACTTCAGGACGCTTCGCGAATGGGGCGCCACCCTCGCCCGATACCAGATGATCCGCGGCTGGCACAAGCAGAACGACAACCAGGACCTCGCCGACTTCGACCGCTGGCTCGACGGCAAGCTCGACCACCTCGAGCGCGACGTGCTCCCCTGGGCGAAGAAATACTCCGTACGCATCGTCGTGGACCTCCACGTGCCGCCGGGCGGACGCGACAGCGGCGAGATGAACATGTTCCACAACCCTCTCTGGGCCGACCACTTCATCGCCTGCTGGCGACGCATCGCCACACGCTTCAAGGCCCGCCCCGAGATCTTCGGCTTCGACCTCATCAACGAACCCACGCAGAACAAGCCATCGCCCCCCGGCCTCGACTACTGGAATCTTCAGCGCCGCGCCGCAGAAGCCGTGCGCGCGATCGATCCCACCACCTCGATAATCATCGCTGCCAACCAATGGGATTCCGCACCGGCCTTCGAATATCTCTCTCCCCTCGCCCTCGACAACGTCATCTACCAGGTGCACATGTACCAGCCCTTTGAGTTCACGCATCAGGGCGTACACGCCGCGAACGCCGACTACAAGAAGTTCTCGTACCCCAACGCCGAGAAAGGCTGGAACCGCGACTACATCCGCAAGTGCCTTGCCCCTGTCGTCGAATTCCAGAAGCGACACAACGCCCGCATCTACGTGGGCGAGTTCAGCGCAATCACGTGGGCGGACGGCGCAAACCGCTACATCGCCGACTGTATCTCCGTCTTCGAGGAATACGGCTGGGACTGGACCTACCACGCCTTCCGCGAATGGCCCGGCTGGAGTGTCGAGCACCAGGCCACTGCCTGGCAGAAGTTCTCCCCGTCTTCGGACAATCCCCGCCGCCGCGCCCTTCTAGCCGGCCTCGCCCGCTCTCGCCGCAAGCCGGTTGCCGACATCTCCATCAAGCATCCCCCTCTCTTCGCCGAACGCCCCGCAAAGATCACCGCGAAGACAGTGAGCCCGAAGCAGCTAGACGTCTCCCACCTGCGCTACTGCATTCTCACAAGTGACGGGCGCACCGTGGTAACGTTCCGCGACGCCCCATCCTCCAAGCCAACTGAGATTCCCGTAAGCCTCCCCGCCGGCGACTACCAGCTGCGCACCACGGACGGCACATGGTTCTACGGCTGCGCCGCCTTCACCGTGCGCCCCGCATCCGAGGCGCCGCCGGAGAAGAAGAAGTCCGCAAAGCCCCTCGACGGCATGCGCCGCTTCTGGCACGACGTCCGCAGCCTCTGACGGACGTGAGCTCATTTTAATCGGAGCCAAATTTTTGCAACTTCTTGAACGGTACGCGAGTTTCCGCCGTCGGAACGAATCTTCACACCGTCTTGAGCGTGAGTCCCTTGAGGTCGTGCCCCTTCTCGCGCAGGACGAAGGAGGCGGCGTAGGCAACCGCCACGCAAACCACAAGCCCGATTCCGCCCAAGAGGAACGGGTGGAACTTGAGCCCGAACACGTTGCAGTGCAGAATCTCGCAGCTGAAGCAGACGAAGTAGTTCGCGACAAGCCCAAGAACAGCCGCGACGCCTTTGATGCGCGGCATGAAGACGCCCATGAAGAAGAGTCCCGTGAGACCTGCCGTGAGCATCGCGATGTACTTGTTGAAGTTGTCGAAGAGCGCGCTCGACTCCATGCGCGCGAGCGTGAGCGCGGCCATGATGCCGATCGCGCCCACGACGTACGTGAACAGCTGCCCGCAGCGGATCTGCGACTTCCCGGATATTCCTGGATTGAAGCGCTTCACGAAATCCGTCACGAGGGCAGTGGACGCGCTTGAGAGGTTCGCCGAAAGCGTGGAGATCGTCGCCGCGAAGACAGCCGCGATCACAAGCCCCGCGAGCCACGACGGCATCTCCGTGGCCATGAATATCGGCAGCACAGAATCGCCCTTCGGCATCGTGACGTCCATCGCCGCGGGATTCGTGCGGTAGAACGCGAAGAGCGCAGTGCCGATTCCATAGAACACGATCTGCGCGAAGACGCTCATCGCGCCGTTGAACCAGAGCGAGCGCTTCGTCGCATTCTCGTCGGGCGTCGCGATGTAGCGCTGTATCACGCACTGGTCGCTCGTGTAGCTGGAGAGGTTGGAGATGAGCCCCTGCACCGCGACGACCCAGAATACGGGCTGCGAGAAAAGGAGACGGAAATCCCACATACGCGTCTTCTCGCACGCGGTGGCGACGTTCCAGAACGTGGAGAGATGCGCGCCATCCGGACCCGTCTTCATGATCAGCAGCACAAGCACCGAGACCGCGCCGCCCATCAGGACGATTCCCTGCACGAAGTCGCTCCAGATCACGGCCTCGAGTCCGCCCAGCGAACAGTACACCATCGTCAGCACTCCGCAGATGAGAATGCACGCGTCGATCGAGATTCCGGTCACAGCATTGAGCGCGATCGCCGGGAGAAGCGTGACCACCGCGACGCGGCACACCATGAACACCACGAACGCCGCCGACCCGAAGAGCCGCACGCCGAGGTTGAAGCGCTTCTCCAGGTATTCGTATGCGGAGGTGATTCCAAGCCTGCAGAAGAACGGCAGATAGCAGTATATCGCAACGGGCGCCATGCCGATGATGAAGAACGCCATCACGAAGTATCGCCAGTCCTGAAGATACGCCTGGGTCGGAATCGCGATGAATGTGATCGAGGAAAGCATCGTCGCGAAAATGCTCATTCCGGCGACGTACCACGGAATCTTGTTGCCGCCGCGGAAGTAGTCGTTCTCGTCCTTCTTCTTGCGGATGAAGTACACCGCCATGCCAACCATCAAGAGCGCATACACTCCCACCACGGCCCATGCGGTCGCGCCGAACTTGCCGGTCTTCTTGAAACTCGCGACGGAAACGGCGTCGGTGCGCTTCATCGGCGCGACTTCACCGCCCGCAAGAATGAGCGTGTACTGCTCCGGCGTCTTGCCGGGACGTATTCCCGCCGCTGCGCCGCAGCGCGGCTTGTCATTGGGCGCGAGCTCGCCATATTCGCACCAGGCATCGGTAACGCAGTTGTAGGCGAGGATCTTGCGCTGCCAGCCGAGCTTGACCGGGTCGGTTTCCTTCGAGCCGTTGATTGCGCGGTCGATCCAGCCCTTCTCGCCAAAACCGCCCACGAGAAGAATGTGCTGGTGCCCGCTCGGCAGAAACGCCGCGCCGATGGTGGTCACGCCCTCTGGTAGGTCGGCGAGCTTCTTCCATTTCATCTGGGCGGGATGGGAAATAAAGTCGGGATCGTCGCATGCATCGTCAAGTCTGACTTTGGGGTTGTCTCCCTTGCTCTCGCTCCACGGCAGGCTTATGCTTGAAAGAACAACCCCATAGACGTCCCTGAGCGGCTTCTTCGTCTCCTTGTCGAAGCCACCTGCGACAATTAACATCTTCTCCTTCTGATCGCCATTCTGGACGGCCGCCACAATCTGCTCGCGGGCAGGTCCTGGCATTTCGCCTATTTTCACAAACCTGCTTGCACCCCTCTTGAGGTCTATGCCATAAACGTCTTTCGACGCAATTACGAAAAACAGACCGTCGTGATATGCAGCCGCCCCCATCTTGACGGGTTTGGGCAACCGCAGTCCCCTGACGACATCAAAGCCATCCTCGGCGAGCTTATTGACGATAATCCTAAATGTGTTGGTGAACACCGTCTCGCCGTCAGTTCCGCCCGCGCAAAAAAGACCAAATGGCGTCTCGCAACAGACGCCTTCGGCGATGGGATGCGGCAGTTCGCCGACCTTCGACCACTTGCCGTCCAACTCTCGGGCATAGATGCCAGAGCGGTAAACCTTCTTCCCATCAACGAAATCGCTGCCGCCGGCAACCACAAACCGCCCATCCGGCAGAAAACCGGCGAACGGCCGCGCCACCTTCGCGGGCATTGTCTCCTGGGCCTTCCAGTCCACCGCCACAGGGGCGGCCATGGCCGCCGCGCAAGCGGCACCAATAACTGTCAACAACAGCCGTCTAATCATTTGCCCTTTCCTCCGGCCAAAGTCTCTGCGATGTTGAGGTAGTAGGCGCGCACGCGTTCGCAGGCGTTGATGACGTCAAGCTCCACGAGCACGCGGAGCGACGAGCCTGGGTCGTCTGGGCCAACGCGCCCGAGCTGCGTGCGACGGCATTCGCGTACAAACTCGTGGATGCTCGCCGACTCCTTCTGCACCTCCTCGATCGCGATCTGCGGACGCGGCGAGCGGATCCAAGGCGTCACCTTCGCGGCGAACTCGTACACTCTGTCGTGCGCGGAGAGAAGCACGGCCTTCGACACGTCCGATATCTTCTGGTTCTGCTTGCGCAGGCGCTTCACCGCCTTCAGGATCGCCGCCGCCTCGTCGGAGACGCTCTCCAGCTCGTCCGTGAGGCGCAGCAGGCGCTGCGCGCGCTCCGCCACGTCCTGTGCGAGGCGCTTGGACATTATCCCGCCAAGAAACTCCGTCACCTCGCACTGTACGTTGTCGAGGATGCTCTCGCGGTGCACGATGTGCGCCTCCGTCTTTTCGTCCGACTCTCCCGCTATCACCTTGCGCGCGCACTGCAGCAGATCAAGGTTGCTCTCGCGCATGAAAACGATCTCCTGCAGCGCCTGGTCGCAGGCGATCACCGGCGAGAGGCGCGCGCCCTCCTTCAGCGAGGAAAGGTGCGGCTTCTCGTTCTCGGGCTGCGGGACAAGCCGCTCGACCAGACGGCAGAACGGCTTCACCACGGGGAAGAACAGAAGTCCGCGGCAGACCGCGAAGAGGGTGTCCGTAACCGCGATAGGCGCCATCATGTTGACGAAGGTCTTGACCTCCTGTCCGGCGATGACCGTGGTCTCGGCGGCGTTCCAGTTCGGGAAGAGCGCCTGCCCGAACTTGACGAAAAGCGGGAAGAACCAGATGAGCGCCAGCGAACCCAGCAGGTTGGACAGCGTGTGCGCGAGCGCGGTCCGCCGCGAATCGGCGGTCCCGCCAATGGCGGCGATCCAGCCAGTGGCGGTGGTGCCGACGTTCGCGCCGAAAAGCACCGCGACCGAAACCTCGTAGGTGATGAGGCCCTGCGCGGCCAGCGCCATGGCGATGGCGATCGTGGCGGCGGAGGACTGGATCACCGCCGTCACAAGCATGGCGACGAACGCAACGGAAAGCACGCCAAGCGCCGAATCAGCCGAAAGGTGCGTGAACACCGCGCTGAACTCGGGGTTCTCGCGGATGGGGGAAACGCCCTTGGACATGAAGTAGAGGCCGAAGAACACAAGCCCCAGGCCGATGACCGTGAGGCCCAGGTTGTGCACGCGCTCGCCGCGGAGGAAAAAGTACAGCACACCGCCAATCCCGAGCCCGATGAACCCCAGCATCTGCGGGTCGGGCGCGTATGCGATGATCCAGATCGTGGCGGTTGTGCCGATGTTCGCGCCGATCAGCACGGCGAACGCCTGCGGAAGTGTCATGAGCGCGGTCGAGACGAAGCCCACGAGCATCACGGTGATGATGGAGGACGACTGAACGATCATCGTGGAGACGATGCCGGAGCCGACTCCGACGATCCGGTGGCTCGTCGCCTTCTGCATGAACTTCCTCAGCCCGCCGCCAGCGGTCGCCTGAAGGCCCTCGGAAAGGTGCTTCATTCCGAGCAGAAATATACCCAGGCCGCCTGCTATCTTGACGAGGACGAGTATAAGGTCTTTCATAAGTGGCGCTATTGTACCAAAATCCCCCGCCCGATGGAAGTGGCCGTCATCGGTGGGCAGAGATTATGAGGCGGCTGGGGGTGGGCTCGTACTTGAGCTCGTACACGTACCCGCCGCCCTTCCACGTGTTTGTGCGCGGGAGGTCCTGCTCGCCGTTGAACCCGCCCTTGGGTATCACGTCCTTGTTGGCCTGGTTCACGCCGTATTTCTTGTCGAAGACGGGCTTTGCCCAGTCGCGGAACTTCCTGAGCACATCCTCCCCGCCTGTGAACACCGCCTGAAGCTGCTCCACGCGGTCGTTGCGCAGCAGGACCGAGAGCTGCCCCACGCGGTACTCCGTCTGCGCGCCGCCCTGCGGCCCAACGCGCCCTACGAGGATGCCCTTGGTGGGCGAGCCGAGAAGCACCATCTCCTTCACCAGCGGCTGGCCGTCCTTCTCCTCCAGGACCCGCTCCTGTATGTTCACGGCCCCCGACTTCGGCGCAGACGATATCACGTCGCGCCGCATATCGTTGATGTGCACGCCTCCAAGGGTGAAGCGCCCGCTGGTGAAGAAGTCGAACGCCGGGGTGGCGTCCCTCCGCTGAATCAAGCCCGTGCCGTTGTTTGAATAGTTGCCGCCGTAGTTCCGCGCGTTCA
>JAEEGF011645772.1_pt1 | contig 12458 bp, 8 predicted proteins | sample 9134171 | NCBI WGS metagenome assembly JAEEGF01 (sample SAMN16246542, study PRJNA631951) | gut metagenome | biome: gut microbiome; feature: rumen; material: AP-attached | host: Bos | place: Iran: Karaj | collected 2018-10 | reverse complement strand
AACTTCTTCGCCCACACTCTTCGCTGACAGGATATTACTGATATTACAGACCCCACCCCTAACCCCTCCCCTTGAAGGGAGGGGATGGCTGCGCATGAATAGGTCAACTGCTATATCATTGCCTTCTTTTATTTTTAACAATGCCTCTGAAATGGATACGGAATCAGACTCGCGTTTCTAATCTCTCCCTTGCCTCTTGCAGCAGCGATGATGAAAGTGATTCAACTTTCGCAAGTTTTGGAGTTAAAGGAGTTAAAGGAGTTAAAGACAATAGCTTTGCTATGTATTTCAACCCAGAGACAAAGGCTTTATTATGGAGAGTCATTTGTCTTTAACTCCTTTAACTCCTTTAACTCCTTTAACTCCTGAAAGTTGAGCGAATGCGAAACTTGAATGAAAGTGATTCTATTTACACTTTTGGGCTCTCATCTGCCATTAACGGTAATTCACCTTATTTAAGATGGCAAATTGCCGGTAATTAGTAGGAATGTTGTACTTTTGCATCGCAATTGCTGGTAAACGGCCATTTCATGAATGACACGTATCAATGCTTTGTTTACGAATTGCATGAGTTTGAACAGACAATGAACCAGAAAACCATCATCACCCTGCTGCTCGCCTTCGTCTGCATGACGGTGAGCGCCATCGACGAGTATCAGTTCCACAGCGGAACGGCAGTACTGAAAGGACGCATACTGAACAAACCCGCGGATGAGTGGAACATCGTCTCAGTGCGCGCATACGACGTGTTCACAGAAAAGGAAATCATCAGCAACATTCCCGTGGCTGCTGACGGCACGTTTGAGGGGCGTATTGATTTGCCCCACTCCCAGAGCGTGCTGGCATTGGACGTCTCTGATATCTTCCTGGCCGTGGGCGACACGGTGGAAGTGACCAAGGACGCCACGCACGACGACTACCGCGGAGTAACCTTCGGCGGACACGGCAATAGCGCAGACGTCAACCGGCTCTGGCCAGAGGTGCGGAAGCATTACTTTGGCGACAAACCGCTTTTCATCAATGGCTTGGCCAGAGAAGACATGCGCAAATGGAAACAGGACATGGTGAAGCTGATGGATGCTGTCATTGCCGACATGGAGACCGACCGCCTGCCCCTGCCTCCCGCCACCAATTCCTACGTCAAGGAAGTGATGGGAGCCAGTCTGCTGGGCGAACTGCTCATGGCCTTCATGGAAAACCACCGCTACAACATGACTGGGAATAGCTATGCCAAGCTCAACGTCTCAGACCTCGCTGACTACTACGACTTCCTTGCCGGGCGCGAGCGATGGTTGCTCGACAACCCTGCCATGCTGCTGGTAGCGAAAGACCCGCTGTCCCTCGTCAGTTACGCAGGGGTGTACATCATGATTGACGTCCTGATGCTGCGCAACAAAATGCTGCTCGGATACCACGCAGACGACAGCCCGTTTGACTATGATTACAAGACGAAGATGGTGTTGCCCCGCGACTTCAATGCCGAACAGCACCGCCGCATGCTCGACATGCGACAGGACACGCTGTTCACCATCGCTGACTACTACCGTCAGGCCTCGCAGATCATCACGTCGCGCTATGGGCTTCAGCACGTAGGATTCATGCAGCAGATGGTCATCTGTCAGGATGTCTTCCGTGAAGACCGCATCGACGAGGACTCCAATCCCGACCATGTCGCCGCCTCCTTCGCCGCAGCCATCCCCCTGCTTACCAATCCCATTGTGGCCTATCACGCACTCGACCGCTATCGTCAGTATGTCAAGCAGAGAGAAGGGAAAGTGGCAGAGACTGCATCCGCCACACCCGAGGCCGATGCCGTCTTCCAAAACGTCATTGAGCCTTACAAGGGGAATGCGCTCTACATTGACTTCTGGGACATGAGCTGCGGCCCCTGCCGACGCACTATGCTGGACGACCGCGAACATGTGGAGCAGATGAAAGACTTGCCCGTGCGCTTCCTCTACATTTGCGACGAGAAGACCAGTCCCCGCGATAATGCAGAGAAATGGATGACAGAGAATCGCGTCAAGGGCGAGCACATCTACTTGACTCACGAAGACTGGCTCTTGCTCTGTGGAAAGTTCCAGTTCAACGCCGTCCCTTTTCAGCTTGCCGTGGATAAAGACGGCATCGTCGTCACTCGCGATGTCATCGACCAATACGTCAAGGAATTGCAGAAACAATAGGACAAAGTTGCTTGGCAAAATGATTTTTCTTGATTCGATGGGCTTGTTTATCGTGTTTTTTGTGTAAATTTGCAGCCGGAGCGGCAGCTGTTGCCAGCTAACCGATAAGAAAAGTTATCAACCTATGGCTATATTATATATTGTACCCACGCCCGTGGGCAACATGGAAGACATGACCCTGCGGGCCATCCGCGTGCTGAAGGAGGCCGATGTGGTGCTGGCCGAGGACACGCGCACCAGCGGCATCCTGCTGAAGCACTTCGGCATCAGCAAACCGCTGTTGTCACATCACAAGTTCAATGAGCATGGCACCAGCGCCGCCGTCATCGAGCGGCTCCTGGCAGGACAGACCGTGGCCCTCGTCAGCGATGCGGGTACTCCCGGCATCAGCGACCCCGGCTTCTTCCTCGTCCGCGAGGCCGTGCGCGCCGGCATCGAGGTGCAGACGCTGCCCGGCGCTACCGCCTTCGTGCCGGCACTGGTCAGCAGTGGACTGCCCTGCGACCGTTTTGTCTTCGAGGGCTTCCTGCCACAGAAGAAAGGACGCCAGTCGCGCATCGAGGCCCTCAAGGACGAGACGCGCACCATCGTCTTCTACGAGTCGCCCTACCGCGTGCTGAAGCTCCTGCAGCAGTTGGCCGCCGTCTTCGGCCCCGACCGTCAGGCATCGGCCTGCCGCGAGATTTCGAAGATACACGAGGAGAGCGTGCGCGGCACGTTGCAAGAGCTGATAGCCCATTTCACCGAGACAGAGCCGCGCGGCGAGTTCGTCGTCGTAGTAGGCCCGCCCGCCTGACAGCGCCGTAACTTTGCCGCCATTTGTTACGCATTTTATCCGTTTTGGATAATCTTTTTTGGATAATTCTTGCGCATGTCGGAGTAAATACGTAATTTTGAGTGCTGTCCTGATGGTAAAGACATAGTTTCGCCGCTATCTATATGAGTTGATACCGCGAAGCGGCCTGAGAAAAAACCAATAAAAACAAATAAAAACAAGAAAAACAAATTGGGATAATAGCTATCGCCTTGCCCACCGCATAGCTCAATGCGCAGCCATCCCCTCCCTTCAAGGGGAGGGGTTCTTGCCTTGCAAGCGTCCTTCGGCCGAGCGAGGGGTGGGGTCTGTAATGTCTGTAATATTCTATCTGCGAAGAAGGGACAGCGAAGAAGGGACAGCATGGCTAAGAAAAGAATAAGCTGATGATGTGGCAGAAAAAAATAACAAAAAGAAAAAATGATTTTTCCTTTGCGTTTCGCCCGCTTATTCGTAACTTTGCAGCGCAAATATCAATTCAACTTTCATAAGTTGTGGAGTTAAAGGAGTTAAGGAAGTTAAAGGAGTTAAAGACAATAGCTTTGCTATGGATTTCACCCCGGAGACAAGGGCTTTTCACGGAGAGTCATTTGTCTTTAACTCCTTTAACTCCCTTAACTCCTAACTCCTTTAACTCCTTTAACTCCTTTAACTCCTTTAACTCCTTTAACTCCTGAAAGTTGAGCAAAACTTGAATTATTAACCTAATATCATAATGATGAAGAAAATACTGTTTGCAGCACTGCTGGCCTTCGTGATGGTTGGCTGCGGTGACAAGAAGGGCGGCGGAAGCAGCTCTTCGGAAGATAACGATTCCATTCAAATCCTGTTGCAGGAAAACGAGCAGCTGCGCAACGACCAGGATGAGCTGTTGTCCACCCTCAATGAGATTCAGGAGGGCTTCCGGGAAATCAACGAAGCACAGGGACGCCTGTCCATCGACCGCCAGCGTGAGGGCGATAATGCCAAGGCACGCATACGCGAGGATATGAAATATATCCAAGAGACTTTGGCGCAGAATGCTGAACTCATAGAGAAGCTGCGCAACCAGCTGCGCGACAACGGCCGTATGAGCGAACAGTTGCAGCGCACCATCGACAACCTGACAGCTGAGATGGACCAGAAGAACACTGAAATCAACCAGCTGCGCAACGAGCTGCAGGCGAAAAACATCCGTATAGATGAACTCGACGCGCAGGTGGCCGACCTCAACGAGAGCCTGACCAACATGCAGCAGCAGAACGAGAACCAGGGGCAGACCATCAGCCGGCAGGACCAGCAGCTCAACAGCGCCTGGTACTGCGTGGGAACGAAGCGGGCCTTGAAGGACCACAGCATTCTGAAGAGCGGACGCGTGCTGCAAGGCGATTTCGACGCCAGCTATTTCACCCAGATTGACATCCGTCAGTTGAGCGAGCTCAACCTCAACTCGAAGAGCGCCGACATCCTTACTTCGCACCCTGCCGGCAGTTATCAGCTGCTGAAAGACGACAACGGTTTCTACACCCTGCAGATCACTGACCAACAGCAATTCTGGAGCACCAGCAAATACCTTGTGGTGCAGGTGAAGTAGGTCAACGAAAGACAGGGTAAAAAAAAGAAGAGGAATGGCGCGTTGCTCATTCCTCTTCTATATATATTGCTGGATGGCTTCCAAGCACTGTTCGCGATAAATTGGCTTGGCCAAGAATCCGTCGCAGCCGGCAGCTATGGCATTTTGGCGATCCACGTCGAAGACATTGGCCGTCAGAGCTATGACGGGTAACGACGGCAACATCTTCTTGATGATTGTCGTAGCCTCCAAACCATCCATCAACGGCATCTTCAGATCCATCAGAATCAAGTCGTAGCCTTTGGTCATCGCCATTTCCACAGCTTCTTTGCCGTTGCGCGCACGCTCATAGTCATAACTGCCTTTCAGTACGTAGGTCATCAGGAGGTAGTTGCTGTCGTTGTCCTCAGCTACAAGTATTTTCTTCATTTTGGCACCGCTTTTTGGTCTTACTTCGTTAAAGAGTTACAAAAGTACGGTTTTTATTCCACATTCTTTTGTATGGTTGATTTTTTTTAACTAATTTTGCATGTCGACTAACTAACAACTCTTTACAAACTTACAAAAACATGAAACTGAAAACGATTTGCTGCGCCATTGCAATGACAGGCGCACTCACGGCTCAGGCACAGCATGTCATGGACGTGCAGACACTGAAGCCGGGCGCTCCCGTGCAGCCTACCATGTACGGACTGTTCTTTGAAGACATCAACTACGCTGCCGACGGCGGCCTCTACGGCGAGCTGGTGAAGAACCGCTCCTTCGAGTTTCCCGACCACCTCATGGGCTGGGAAGCCTTCGGCACCTTCGAGGTGAAGGCCGACGGCCCCTTCAGCCGCTGCCCCCACTATGTCGAGCTGCGCAACCCCGGACACGGCGAGCGCCGCTCAGGTCTGTCGAACAGCGGTTTCTTCGGCATAGGCCTGAAGCAGGGCGAGGACTATCGCTTCAGCGTGTGGGCCAAGGCTCCGCAGGGACAGGGCAAGATCATCGTGCAGTTCATCGACCGTGCATCGATGGGCGAGAACCAGCAGTTTACCGAGGCCAAGATCGACATCACGTCGAAGGAGTGGAAGAAGTATGAGGTGGTGATGAAGTCGGCCAAGACCATCGACAAGGGTCAGCTGCGCATCTATCTCAGCGGCACGCAGACTGTCGACCTCGAGCACATCAGCCTCTTCCCCGTCAACACGTTCAAGAACCGCCCCAATGGCATGCGCCGTGACCTCGCACAGGCTCTGGCCGATGCCAAGCCCGGACTGCTGCGCTTCCCCGGCGGCTGCATCGTAGAGGGTGTCGACCTCGCCACGCGCTACCAGTGGAAGAACACCGTGGGGCCTGTTGAGAACCGTCCGCTGAACGAGAACCGCTGGGAGTACACCTTCCCCCACCGTTTCTATCCCGACTACTTCCAGAGCTACGGCCTGGGCTTCTTCGAGTTCTTCCAGCTGGCTGAGGACATCGGCGCCGAGCCGCTGCCCGTGCTCAATGTGGGCATGGCCTGCCAGTTCCAGAACTGGAACAACGAGAGCGCCCATGTGCCCATGGACCAGCTGCAGCCTTACATCCAGGACTGCCTCGACCTCATCGAGTTTGCCAATGGCCCTGCCACCAGCCAGTGGGGCAAGGTGCGCGCCGACATGGGCCATCCCGAGCCTTTCAACATGAAGTTCATCGGTGTGGGCAACGAGCAGTGGGACGACATGTACTTCAAGCGTCTGGAGCCTTTCGTGAAGGCCATCCGTGCCAAATATCCTGACATCAAGATTGTAGGCACCAGCGGCCCCGACTCCGAGGGTGAGATGTTTGAGAAGGGATGGAAAGCCATGAAGGGCCAGAAGGCCGACCTCGTCGACGAGCACTTCTACCGTCCGGAGGCCTGGTTCCTCGCCACGCCCGAGGCCAAGGAGCGCTATGGCAACTGCGGCGCCCTGCGCTACGACAGCTACGACCGCAAGGGTCCGAAGGTGTTTGCCGGCGAGTATGCATGCCACGGCAAGGGTAAGAAGTGGAACCACTATGAGGCCAGCATCCTTGAGGCCGGATTCATGACGGGCATGGAGCGCAATGCCGACGTGGTCTATATGACGGCCTATGCTCCGCTCTTTGCACACATCGAGGGCTGGCAGTGGCGTCCCGACCTCATCTGGTACGACAACCTGCGTATGTTCAAGTCGGTGAGCTACTATGTGCAGCAGCTCTACGCCAGCAACAAGGGCACCAATGTCCTCTCGCTCACCACTGCCAATCCTGCTGGCGGCAAGAAGCCGGTACCCGTGGCCGGACAGGAGGGCATGGACGGTCTCTATGCCTCGTCCGTTTGGGACGCTGCAACAGGCGAAGTCATCGTCAAGGTGGCCAACACGTCGCGCCAGCCGCAGAGCATCCAGCTCAACCTGCTTGGCGTGGAAGGCCAGCCCACAGCACAGACCCTGACGCTGAGCTACAACGGAAGCTATGACGACGAGAACACGCTGGACCAGCCGGAGCGCATCACGCCGAAGGCCGGTAGCGTCAGCACCGAGGCAGGCAAGAAGATGGCCGTGCTCAACGACCAGCTGCCCGCCATGTCATTCCGAGTCTATAAGATTAAGAAGTAAAAGCATCAGCGAAAAGCCTCGACGGGGCGACAGGACAAAAATGTCTTTGTCGCCCCGTCCCTATGATACCTACTTCACCTACATTACCTACATTACCTACTTCACCTACCTCACCTACCTCACTCACGACAGCAGCTGCGTCAGGAAAATATCGCTGAAGAGGATGAGCATGCTCGACGCCACGACGGCGTTGGTCGATGCCTTGCCCACATTGATGCTGCCGCCCTCCACGGTATATCCGTAGAATGCGGGCACGCTGCTGATGATGAAGGCAAAGAACTGGCTCTTGATGATCGACATCCACAAGAACCACGGTACGAAAGCATGCTGCAGACCCACGGTCAGGTCGTCGGGCGTGATGATGTGGCCGATGTAGGCAGTGCCGTAGGCGCCGACAATGCCCATGGCGCTGGAGAAGATGACCAGGATGGGCATGATGGTCAGCATGCCTAATATCTTCGGCAGGATGAGGTAGCACGCTGAGTTGACACCCATGATGTCGAGGGCGTCAATCTGCTGCGTCACACGCATCGTGCCCAACTCAGACGCGATGTTCGAACCCACCTTGCCGGCCAGGATGAGACACATGATACTGCTCGAAAACTCCAGCAGCATGATTTCGCGGGTGGTGTAGCCGGCCACCCAGCGCGGCATCCACGGGCTCTCGATGTTCACCTTCATCTGGATGCAGATGACGGCGCCGATGAAGAACGAGATGAGCAGCACGATGCCGATGGAGTTGATGCCCAGCTGCGCCATGTCCTTCACATACTGTTTCCAGAACATGCGGAAACGCTCGGGCATGCTGAATGTGCGGCCCATCAGCATCAGATAGCGCCCGAAGGTGGTCAAGTATCGTTGCAGCAGTTTCATTTTCTTCTTTTGCCTGCAAAAGTACAAAGAATTTGTGAAACGCCGCCTCTTTTCGTTGAAAACTTTGCAACCAGATTGCAAAAAGAAGTGCGTACCTTTGCACGCAGAACGAGAAAAAACGAAAAGAACTATGGCACATCATCATCAACATGAACACTGTGAGCACTGCGCTCACGAACACCATCACGAGCACGGAGAGCACCACCATGAGCACGGTGAACACCACCACGAGCACGAAGAGCACCACCACGAGCACGAAGAGCACAGCCTGCGCAGTCAGCTGACCCTGATTGTCGTCACCGTTTTGCTGCTGGCTGCGGCCATGCTGGTTGAGAAGCACGCAACGCTGACCACCTGGCAGCTGTTGCTCGTCTACCTCGTCCCCTACCTTGTTGCCGGCCATGATACGCTGCGTGAGGCTGCTGAGGGCATAGCCCACGGTGACTGGTTCAACGAGCATTTCCTCATGTCGGTGGCCACCATCGGCGCCTTGGCCATCGGTTTCCTGCCCGACGCAGAGCCGCAGATGGCCGAGGCCGTCTTCGTCATGCTGTTCTTCCAGGTCGGCGAGCTCTTCGAGGGCTATGCCGAGGGAAAGAGCCGCCAGAGCATTTCGCACCTCATGGACATCAGGCCCGACGTGGCGTATGTAGAGGCCACAGCCCCCCAAGCCCCCCCTTCGTCCCCCGAGGGGGACACAAATGTGCTAAAGAGTAATGAAGCCCCCTCAGCCCCCCTTTCGTCCCCCGAGGGGGACACAAATGTCCTAAAAAGTAATGAAGCCCCCTCGGGGGCAGTAGGGGGGGCTTTTGGGGCTTCTGTGGCTTCTGCTGTTCACCCCGACGATGTGGGCGTGGGCTCCATTATCGTCGTGCGTCCCGGCGAGAAGGTGCCCTTGGACGGCGTCATCATCGAGGGCAGCACGTCGCTGAACACCGTGGCGCTGACAGGCGAGAGCGCACCGCGCGAGGCAGCCGAGGGCGACGAGGTGCTGTCGGGCTGCATCAACCTGAGCGGCGTGATACGCGTGCGGACGACGAAGACCTTCGGACAGAGCACCGTATCGAAGATCATCAGCCTGGTGGAGAGCGCCACTGAGCACAAGTCGAAGAGCGAGACCTTCATCACCCGCTTTGCCCGCGTCTACACGCCCGTCGTCGTCGTGCTGGCCTTGCTCATCGCCATCCTGCCGCCGCTGTTCATTTCTCTCACCTCTCACCTCTCGCCTCTCACCTCCTTCTCCACCTGGGCCTATCGTGCCCTGCTGTTCCTCGTCGTGTCGTGTCCCTGCGCACTGGTCATCAGTGTGCCGCTGACGTTCTTCGGCGGCATCGGCGGCGCCTCGCGTAAGGGCATCCTCATCAAGGGTGCCAACTATATCGACGCATTGGCCGAGGTGGACACGGTGGTCTTCGATAAGACGGGCACGCTGACGGAGGGTGAGTTTGCCGTCAGCGCCATCCATCCCGACACCTGCAACGAGCACCAACTGCTGCACCTTGCCGCCCATGTGGAGCACTACAGCACGCATCCCATCGGCGCTGCCCTGCGTGCCGCCTTCCCCGAGGAGGGCACCGATGGCTGTACGGTGACCGATGTCGAGGAGGTGGCGGGCCAAGGCATACGCGCGCGTATTAATAATAATAATGTGTGCGTGGGCAATACGAAGATGATGGATGCCGTGGGTGCCCGCTGGCGTGCCTGCCATCATGTGGGCACCATCATCCATGTGGCAGAATGTCCCAACTCCGCTGATGAGAGAAGTCCGAAGGGTGGGGTAGGGGCTGTTTATCTCGGACATATCGTCATCAACGATCGTGTGAAGGCCGACAGCCGCGAGGCCATCGACGGTCTGCGCAGCTTGGGTGTCAGTCGCATGGTGATGCTCACCGGCGACCGCCAGGATGTGGCCAAGAACGTGGCCGAACAGTTGGGCATCGGCGAATGGCACGCCGAGCTTCTGCCCGCCGACAAGGTGGAGCTGATGAAGCAGGTGACAGCCTCTCGCCCCTCATCGCTCACCTCTCATCCGTCTAAGACCGCCTTCGTGGGCGACGGCATCAACGACGCCCCTGTGCTGGCCTTGGCCGACGTCGGCATTGCCATGGGTGCTATGGGCAGCGACGCCGCTATCGAGGCCGCCGACGTGGTGCTGATGGACGACCGTCCGTCGAAGCTGCCGCTGGCCATCCGCATCGCCCGTCGTACGCTGCGCATTGCCCGTCAGAACGTGTGGCTGGCCATCGGTGTCAAGGTGGCGGTGCTCCTCTTAGCCGTCGTCGGTCTCGCCACGATGTGGATGGCCGTCTTTGCCGATGTCGGTGTCACCGTCCTCGCCGTCCTCAATGCCATGCGTGCACTGAGATAAGATGATGTGCGGTTGTGCTTCCATGCAATTTCCTTCCATCCGCACAGCACAAAAAAGTCCGAAGGCTTCGGACTCTCCGTCCGAAGGCTTCGGACTCGTTGTCCGAAGGCTTCGGACAAATTTTTCCTCCTTTGGAAATAGGTTGGGACATCTTTGACAAACCACCCCTGACCCCTCCTTTGGAAATAGGTTGGGACATCTTTGACAAACCACCCCTGACCCCTCCTTTGGAAAAGGAGGGGAATGGCTGCGCCGTTTTGCCTGCCGAAGGGACTCCGTGAGGCCCTCCCCTCCCTTCAAGGGGAGGGGCCAGGGGTGGGGTCTGTAATGTCTGTAATATTCTATCAGCGAAGAAGTTTCGTCGAAGAAGTCTCAGCGAAGAAGTTTCCACAAAGAAGGGACAGCGAATATGAGGCAGCGAAGAAGTTACAGACCCCACCCCTAACCCCTCCCCTTGAAGGGAGGGGATGGCTGCGCATTGAGCTACGCGGCGGGCAAGGAGTGGCAAAAAGCCCCATGGAAAAGGAGGGGCAGGGGTTGGGTCTGGGGGGCAGGGGGAGAGTCTTCTATTCCGCGTCTATACGGACGAAGTCGGGCCGTGCATCGGGTTGGACTGTGGAGATGTCGATGTTGCGGCAGGTGACGTTGTGGGCATGGCGTATGAAAAAGCCCTTGGCAGGCAGCACGCCCCACATCGTGGCCTCGGGATAGTCGGCCTCCTTCTCATCGTCGGGCACCGCCACCTCGCCGCTGCCGCCCTGCTGACGGATGGTGATGTTGGTGAGCCAGATGTCCTCCACAGGATGGCCGGGCAGACCGGTGATGCTGCTGCCCGTCGGCCCGGCGCCGTTCACCGTGATGTTCGAGAGATGCACGCCGCGGATGCTGCCCACCTTCGTCACCGGCACGTCCTTGGCATAGCCACGGGCACGGTTGCCGAGGCGGATGAAGATGGGCGACTCGGTGCCTTCGGCCACGATGTTGCTCACATGCACGTTCTCCATCGTGCCGCCGTCGGTGATTTCCAGTGAGATGACCGACGTGCCGCGCTTCGACGGGTCGCCGAAGAACTGGCTCGACTGGTCGGCCGACGGATGGACGACGCAGTCGCTGATGTTGATGTTGCGGAAGCCGCCATTCGTCTCCGTTCCCAGTTTGATGGCGTTGCAATGGCTGCTGACGATGCAGTTTTGTATGACGATATTCTCGCAGAGCCGCGGCGATGTTGACTTCAGCGTGATGCCGTCGTCGTCGCTGTCGGCCATGACGTTGCTCACCACCACGTCGTGACAGCCGTCGAGGTCGAGGGCGTCGTTGTTGTAGTTGTTGCGGTTGAAGACTTTGATGCCCGTGATGCGCAGACGGTCGCAGGCCAGGTAATGCTGCATCCAGCAGCCGCTGTTGCGCAAGGTGATGTCGCTGATGATAATGTCTTGGCACTCAATGAATCGCAGCAGGTGCGGCCGCGTGATGCCCTCGTCGTTCCACGACAGTTTCTTGAACGCTGCCCCGCGCCCGTCGATGGTGCCGAAGCCCGTGATGCTGACGTCTGTAGCGCGGTCGGCATAGATGAGCTGCACCGTCTCGCCCTGTGTGCGCAGCGACGCGTAGGCCGGTTTCAGCGGTGTATAGTCCTCCAGGCGGGTGCTGCCGTAGAGCGTCGACCCTGTCTCCAAGTGCAGGTCGACATGACTGCGCAGCACCAGCGTGCCCGTCTTGAACATGCCCGTCGGCACGACAACGCGTCCGCCGCCATCCTTTGAGCAGCGGTCGATGGCCTGCTGGATGGCCTGTGTGCTCAGCACTGTCGTGTCGTTCTTCGCACCGAAGTCCACGATGTTGTAGTCTCTCGCCGTTGCCGCCACGCTGAGCAGCAGCAACATCTTCATCAAACAGATTTTCTTCATCATTCACAATTTTGACTGCGAAGATAATCATTTATTCTGATTATTCCAATGACTTTCCACATTTTTTTTTAGGCAATGATATAGCAGTTGACCCTTTGCAGAAAGGATTTATGCGCAGCCATCCCCTCTTGAACCCTGCCCTTACGGGGAGGGGCAGGGGT
>JAEEGF010451333.1_pt1 | contig 12458 bp, 7 predicted proteins | sample 9134171 | NCBI WGS metagenome assembly JAEEGF01 (sample SAMN16246542, study PRJNA631951) | gut metagenome | biome: gut microbiome; feature: rumen; material: AP-attached | host: Bos | place: Iran: Karaj | collected 2018-10 | reverse complement strand
AGGTAATACATCTCATAGATATTTAGTACTAAATGGACGATATAGGTGAACTTCTATTAAACCACCTTTTTCACCTTTCTCCATTAAGTCTTTTACTACTAGTTTAGCTGTATCACAAACACTACCCATAGCAACCACTACATTAGCAGCATCACTACTACCATAGTAATTAAATGGTTTATAATCTTTACCAGTTAATTCATTAATCTTACCCATATAATCATTAACTATATCTGGCATTTTATCATATAACTCATTTCTAGCTTCAACAGATTGGAAATAAATATCTTCATTTTCTGCCATACCTTTTTGAATACCAGCATCAACATTTAACATTCTTTTTTTGAATTCTTTAATCTTATCAAAATTAACTAATTCTTTTACTTTTTCTTCATCTAATTCCATTACTTTATTTACTTCATGACTAGTTCTAAAACCATCAAAGAAATGTAAGAATGGTAAACTGCCTTCTATAGCACTTAAATGTGCAACAGCAGCTAGATTATTAGCATCTTCTACATTAGTAGAAGCTAACATACAAAATCCAGTTGATCTTGTTGCATATATATCTGAATGATCACCAAATATTGATAAAGCATGAGTAGCTAAAGTTCTTGCAGCTACATGAATAACAGCTGGTAAACATTCTCCTGCCATTTTATACATATTTGGAATCATCAAAAGCAAACCTTGGGATGCTGTAAATGTTGTAGCTAAACTACCAGCAAGCATTGCTCCATGCATTGCTCCTGCAGCTCCAGCCTCACTTTGCATTTCTACTACTTTAACACTATCATTAAAAATGTTTTTCTTATCCGTATGACTTATTACATCTACTTCTGTAGCCATTGGACTACTAGGTGTAATAGGATAAATACTAGCTATTTCTGAAAACAAATAAGCCGCATCAGCACATGCTTTATTACCATCAATAATATTATACATAATCATCTCTCCTCTATATTCTTCTATTATTAACTTTATCGTTATTATCTGACATTATTTCTAATAATTCATCTACATAACCTTCATTACCATCTTCTGCTGGTGCATGTATTTGAAATATCTTTTCTAATGTATCTTTTGATACATCCATTGGATCTTCTCCGATCATACGATAATATTTTCTAAATTCTAAACAAGCTTCGATATATCCAGCATCTTTAGTTGGAAACGATTGCCAACCATCACCATCAAAATCTCGTATCCCTACTGGATTATTGTTATTTCTATATAAATTACTACTAAAACCAGTTTCTAATTGAACTACCGAATAAAACATATTAGGATCTATACCAAAGATATTAGCATATTTTACTATTGTATCTTTTTCTCTATCTCTTGGTCTAAAATCGCTATGATATTGCAAATCTTTTAATCCAAAATTCTCTGGTAATTGAAAAAAAGCTCTAATTGCACATATTAATGCTTCTTCCTCACTTTTAGCTTCCATATCAACCCCCTTAGTAGTAACACCTTTTATCCTTCCATCTAAATAATCCATACTACTAAAATCATCCGTTAACTCTCTAAGTTTGGCACGAACAATTCTTGGATCAACTTGATAAGCCGAACATATATAATCTATAAAAGAATCTCTTCCAACTGATTCAATACTTAAAACATCAGCTGTTTCTAATGGAGTATTAATATCAACTACCTTTACAACTTCTCCACGATCTGTCATTTCATATTCTGCAGCTACTCCAACATCTGGAGGAGTATCACCAAAGCTAATATCATTATGTATTGGTAATGCTAAAAATATACTTAAACATATAGCACAAGATCCAATAATAACCGTCTTACTAGTAAAATGTTTATTCTTATATTTATTACCAGCATATTTATTATCTCTTTGTAATGTTCCTTGAGCTATTCTACGATTATGAGCTATCTGTTCATCTCTCGGTGTCATAATTCTTCTATTCTTAGCTACTTTATACCCATAATGTTTTCTTAAACCTTGAATAGTTTCATCTCTTAATCTATATCTTTTCCCCGTATTAATATCCAAAAAGATACCATTATCATTTATATTTTTTAAATCCCATTTTGATATCTTCATAGTATCACCTATTATATTATAACATAAAAAAAGAGATTATTTCTCTTTCTTAAACACAAATATTTTACTAATAATATAATTTAGTACTATAACTAGTATTTGTGAAACCAATGTCCATACAATTACCCAACCATCACTATCTAGTTTTAGTAATGATACAAAGAACCACATAATAAACATATCTAATAATACAGTGAATAATCTACCACCACAAAATGTTGTAAATTCTCTAAGTATTTCTTTGCTACGACTTTTAAATACATATATTCTATTAGTAACATATGCAAATAGTACAGCAATCACATTAGCTATAACAACAGCTATTTGTAATTGTATCGGATTACTAGCATCTAATACTGTAAATAAAAGACCAAACTTAATAACAATACAGACAACAGTAGTAAGACCTCCTACTATTAAATAATTCCACAATTCTTCATTTTTATGATATATTCCCCAACCCCATCTCCAAAATCTTACAATAAAGTTAGGTTTATATTCATAGTAGTTATATAATTTATCCTTCTTAACTAAAATACCTTCTTTAGCTTCTTCAATTAACGGTAAATCATTAACTGAATCAGTATACATTTTCATTATCTTAGCTTTAGGATATTTATCATAGAATAGTTTAACTTTTTCCCTACCATGACAATTATTACCAATTATTTTACCTGTCTTCATATCAATATCTGTAGCAAATAAATCATGAACTTTATACTTATCAGCTATTGGTTGTAACCAAAATCTACAACTAGCAGAAATAATAATATCTTTACTATGATCTTTCTTCTCTATCCAAAAAGCTTTAATTTGATGTTCATGTTCTTCCCAGAAACCTTTAACATACTCATCTATATTATCGATATCTTTAACAAATCTAAATATTTTATTTTTCATTTCTTCTTTAGTTCTTAGTTTTAAGATAAATAAAATAACTGTTCCTATAGAAGAAAGTAAACATTTTAAAGTACCTTTGTGATGTTTAATAGAATACTTAACAAAGTCTACTCCTGAATCTCCATCATATATTGTTCCATCAAAGTCGTATAAATCAAATTTCATTATTTCACCTACAAACAAAGATATTATACCACAATAAAAAACTAATTAAGAAACTTAATTAGTTTTCTCCAACAATTTCTTTGATTTTTTCTTTAGCATTATTTATTGAAGTTTCATCTGGAACCATTACATATGCTTTAGCATTAGGAATTGAATAAGTATATTCAGAAGCTCCTGTACCATCAACACTAATACTTTCTACATTCCATTTAGATAAATGATTTAACTGATCTTTTACTAACGCTTGAATATCATCCATTGAAACATTAGTATAAATATATTTATCTAATTTCTTTAATACTTCAGTATATCTAAGTAAATATGATTTATTTTGACTAACTTTATTAATGATAGCTGTTAAAACCGCTTGTTGGTTTTCTCCCCTATGTCTATCACCACTAGCATATGCATATCTTTCTCTACTATATGCTACAGCTTGTTTTCCATCCATATGGTTCATACCTTTATTAACTGTCCAAGTTTTCATATGGGTAGATTTAAATGATATATCACTATATACATCTACTCCGCCTATTTCATCTACTATTATCTCTAAAGTAGAATAACAAACTTTAACATATGCATCTATCTTTATTCCATATAAGTCTTCTAACGTATTAGCTGATTCCATAACTCCATAAATACCAGCATGAGTTAGTTTATCTCTTAAACCTGGTCTACCATTTAATTGAACATAGTAATCTCTAGGAGTATTTACAAGTAACACATGTTTAGTTCGAGGATTAACTACTGCTAACATATTAACATCACTTCTACTACTCTTAGTAACTGCACCATTAATATCTTGACCACTGATATATATGACAAAAGGATCATCAATAGATAACTGACTATCTTCTATCGTATCTTCTACTTCACCATCTAAAGTAAATGTTTTAATAATATTTACTTTATCTTTAAAATCACTATATTCATCAGATAATACTTCATAAACACTATTACTAATTACCATAGATTGTATTTCCTCTGTAACTAAATCAATATACATAACACCAGGCGCTGAAAAATCTTTATAAGCAACATCTGCTAGTTTATCTACAGAACTAACAACTCTATCCTTATTATCGTCTAAAACACCCATTGTTGTATCATCTAATTTTGATACTTTATTATATGTTGATTTCTTTAAAGTAACTATATAATATTCATTCTCTTGTAATAGATTATTAACTATATTCTTAAGCCCTACATAAGTACCATTAGTATAATAAATACCTAAACCAGCACCACTTATCATAAATATACCTATTATAAAAGCCACTATATTTAAGAGTATCTTTTTCGATTTAGTAAATAAAACATTAACTAAATTAATCAATACTAAAATAGCACTTATTATAATAATGTATTTATTAGGTATCATCTTGATTCTAACTACATGATATATCAATAAAGCACTAAGTACTAATACGACAATAACTAATAACCATTTAACCGCCTTGTATACCTTGTTGTTCATTTTATCACCTACTCTGTATTAACAATTATACTATAAAAATAAAAAAGGATAAAGTATCACTCTTTATCTTTTTTTTCGTGTGCAAATAATATATCTGTTTTAACTACCAATATAAATAATAACACCATTAATATTATATATACAGCCAGTGCTGCTTTAGCATCATCTATTGCATATAGTATAGAAACAGATGCAAATAATATATCAATACCATATATTATCAATACTGTAGTTGGTACACTAAACTTCATTTTTAACAACTGATGATGGAAGTGCTCCTTATCAGGTGCCATAATCTTTTCACCTTTAAGTAACCTTCTACATATTGCAAGTACTGTATCAAATATAGGTATTGCAAGTATCAATATTGGTATTATCAAAGATGTTAATGTTGTTCCTTTAAATCCTAATAATGCAACAACACTGATTGTAAATCCTAAGAATAAACTACCAGTATCTCCCATAAATATCTTCGCTGGATGGAAGTTATGTACTAAAAATCCCAATGTTGATCCAAGCATTATCAATGAAAGTATTGTATCTAAACCTTGCATCTTATTTAGCATATAGGCAATAACTGCAATTGTTGCAAAATAAATTGAAGATACGCCAGCTGCCAAACCATCTAAACCATCTATTAAATTAATAGCATTAGTTATTGCTACAATAAACAATATAGATATTATAAAGTTGATTGGTTCAGGGAAATTAATAACTAAACCAAACACCCCTATTTTATTTAACGCAATATGTCCATAAAATACTACGATACATGATGCAATGATTTGTAATAAGAATTTAATCTTAGCAGGTATTGGCTTAATATCATCAAATATACCTGTTAATACTATTACAAAACCACCTATTAAAATGGATAACATAGTCGTAGACATTCTAGCAAATAACATATATCCAATTAAGAAAGCTCCAAATATTGCTAAACCACCCATTCTAGGCATTGGTTTTTTATGAACTTTTCTTTCATTTGGAATATCCATTGCTCCTGTATGTATAGCTGCTCTCTTAACTAATGGCACTAATGCTGCGCCAGCTAAAAAAGTTATTAATACTATTAAAAAGACATTATGTCCGTTTACTTGTATGTCCATATAATTCACCCACCTAAATTATAACATAAAAAAAGGAAGAAACTACTTTTTCTTCCTCTTAGTACGTCTATAATCAATCTTCTTAGTTGTTTTCTTTTTTCTTGTTTTAGGTTCTGGAGCCGGTACTTCTTGAACTGACTCACCATCTACTTCTAATAATTCTTCTAAAATATCAGTATCACCATCTATTACATTGTTTTCTCTAGTAGATAAGAAATCTTCTTGCATTTTTCTTATTTCTTCTGTCTCTGATAGTTTTTCTTCGATTTCTTCTTTTTTAGTCTTTTTTTCAGTTTTTGACTTTTTTGGTTCTTCTTCAAAGTCTTCTACTTCAAAATCATCTACTCCATCATCATCAAGATCTAAATCTGGAGCAACTTTTTCTTCCTTTGGAAGCATTTTTATTAATCTACTATTCTTTTTTCTTAATTTAGAATTCATCGCTATCAAAGATATAACTAGTATTATTGATATACAACTAAGAATAGCAAATAACACTGTTAAATAGAAATAGATATTCTTTTCATTTTTTGATTCTGCTGCTAATACGTTTCCTTTACTATCAACAAATCTTTGGAAAGTACCTTCCTTAGTATCATACTTGTACCAATCGGTTTTACCAGTTGCTGCATTCATACCATAGATTAAAACAAATTCACCATCTTCATCAACATTATATACATCAACAGTTGTTTCTTTAATATTGATTGTCTCTTTTTTATCATATCCATCTAATTCTTCTTTTGCTTCTAAAGGTATAAAAGTAAATGCTTCAATAGTTATTTGTTTATATGATTTATAACTACCATTATCATAAATGAATAATCCAATATTTCCTTCTTCATCTTTTAAACCAACTAAAGTAAATTTAGTAACATCTGATACAAAAGCAGGAACACTCTTACCATCTATTTCTACAGTAGATCCAGTATAGTAATTAGGTGCAGTTATAGAATCTGCTTTTTGAATAACAGTGTAATTCTTACCATCAACTGTAACATTAATTGGATCTAATTCTTTTCTATTTACTACAAGAGTATATGTTTTTGTATTACCTTTTTGAGCAGTAACTACTATTCTAAATACATTAGATCCTTCAGATAAACTACGTTCTCCAGTTCCACTTACAGAAGCATTACCATCTGCTTTAGTAGCTCTAATTACAATACTTTCAACATCATTTTCAACTTCTAATGAATAATTAGTAACTGAACTACTAAATGATGGAGTAATAGTATATCCTTCTACTCTAAGTCCACTTAAATTGGCATTATTACTATAATTAGCTTCAATTTCTGCTTGGGTTTTTGCACTTACACTAACAGAACCTTTTGAAGAACTAATAGTATCACCATCATCATTATAAGCTTGGGCACCACTTAAACTAAATGTACCACTACCACTTTGTCTAGCTTTAAATGTATAAGTAACATTACTATATCCAGTCATTGTACTTCCAGTTTTAACACATTTACCACCAGTATCAGAACCAGCAGATGTTAATGTAAATAATGAACTATCATAATTTACACAATATTCCCATCCAGCAGCACCAGATACTTTAACAGTTACTTTAACTGTATTACCCACTACTACACTACTCTTATTAGCACTAACACTAAATGACGCAGCAGATACAGTAAATACAAATGCTAAACTAAGTACTACAGTAAACACTAAATAATTAATTTTCTTCTTCATAACATCACCTATAAGTTACCCTTTCCTAAAATATGTTTTTGTATTTTAAGTAAATCTACTATCGTAATCTTACCATCATAATTAGTATCTCCACCATACATATATGCTCCAGATAAATTACCTTTACCTAAAATATGTTTTTGTACTTTAAGTAAATCTACAATTGATATCTTAGCATCACCAGATGCATCTCCTCGTACAGCTATTACAAATGTTTTATTATCATTAGTTCCTTTAATTGTAATCTTATCTCCCGTTGCTAATACCCCTGATGTTTTAGCTTTACCAGAAGCATTAACTACATTGGCATTTCCGCCATTACTAGTAACCGTTTTAATTAATGTAGAAACAGCTACATCAGGACTAATTCCATACATATAATTGCCTGATATCTTAACAGCCATTTTACTAGTTATTTGACTCACCGTTAACACACTAGATACTTTATTTACAGTAACCTTGTAAGTAGCTGTAGCTCCACTTTCTGCAGTAGTTTTAATATTTACAACAGCACTATTATTATTGAAATTAACAGTACCAGTTCCAGTTACTTTAGTCGAACTAGCTTTAGGAGTAGCTGCAATTGTAAATGAATTTGAAGCTGTCATTACATTGTAAGTATACTCTAATACATCAGGATCAAATCCATTTATTACAGTTCCATTAACAGTAATTGAATTCAATCTAGTATCTGAATTATGATTATTTGGTTCACTACTATCAGAACCCATATTATTGTATACAGGTATTACAAAATTAAATGTTGAATTCTTTAAATTACCTGCGTTATAAGCTTTATTAATTAAACTTGCTTCACTAGTTGGAGCATATGCATTCGTCATATATTGATTAGCATATCTTGTTGTAGTTGCATAAGAAGATACATTAAACTTTTGGAAATATAAAGTATCTTGACCTTTTTTAACATATCTATTAGCTATAAAATCAATTCCACCAGTTATAGCTTTTGGTCTAGTATTCCATGGTCTTGAATACGATAAAGCACCACACTTATTTGAATCATAATAAGGAACATTATTGCTATTCCTACTAATACATGAAGCATTTTCTAAGAAACCAGCCGCATAAGCAAGACCTCTTTGTACTGTATAAGGATAATTTTTATCAGCATAAGCACCAATATTAAAGAAGTTATAATATCCATCTAAAGAATAATTTTGTGCTGAATAATGACCAGTATCAGTAGTATAAGTACCTGTTACTCCAGAAAAAGATGCTCTATTAGTTCCTTCTTGAGTACCTCTAGCTAAAATATGAATTACTGATATGCCAGCAGCATTAGAAGCATTAATAAAATCATTTTTATAACTATAATAAAAACTTCCACTTCCTGCACTTGATGCAATTGCTGCATCATTATATATTCCTTTTGATTCTTCTAAATCAACAAATTGAAATATTAAACCATCAAATAAACTATTACGTGGATCCATAAATGATTTAATAGTTGAAGCATTAATATAATAATAAGATCCTTCAATCTTCTTACCGTTATAATAATAATTTGAATTGTTTGTTTCTAATACTACTTTACCTTCTTCGTTACTAGAAGCAACATCTAGAGTAACTCCTACTCTATCTGCTGTAAAAGTCCATTTTGGATATTTACTATGTAAATAGTAAAGATAAGGACAATAAGTTTCATCAAATCCTTTATTTTTCAAGCTATTACAATAACCACTATAAGTATCTGTATTACTAATATTATTAGTTTTCTTATTAGTATCCATGTTAATTATATAGTTAGTAGAAACATAACCAATATTATTCCCATCATATTTTATTTTATATAAAGAACCGCTAGTACCTTGAACTTGTATTTTAGATCCATAAACTAATTCAGTTACTGTCGAACTGCTTAATGAATTAGAACTATGTACTTTTAAAGAATCGCCAGTGACTATTCCATTAAATGGATAAGACTCAGCAGCTCCTACATCTACTTTAGTATTCATTGAAAGAAGTAATACTAAAATAAAAAATAATATAAATAATAAATATTTAATCTTTTTCATATCATTACTCCTTTCCATAGTTTACTATTATTATTATACCATCGAAATCCCCTTAAAAAAACAGAAGAACCGTCTATAAATGTAAACTTACACCCTGCTTTTTTACTTCATTGTTTACCTATTTTATTTATGTTATAATTAGGAATAGAGAAAAAGCCAGGTGATTTTTTTGAAAGTTTTAAAAAGAAAGTTGAAAAAAGTTAATAAAGTCAAAAGATTTTTTTATAAATTTATTCAAATACTATATTTAGCAACATATATCTATTTTGTATATGGAATACTAAAACTAAGTAGTATTGAAACAGGTATTAGAATAGCAGCAATAATCTTCTTTGGAATATGGTTTATTATCTATTCATTATTTGGATTAGTAACCATGCTAACAAAAAAGAACAAAGCGTTCGTTATTTTAGCTATAATAACATTCCTATTCTGTCCCCTATTTGCAGGTTCATCATATGTAATTAATAAAGGTTATGGTTCATTAAGTATAATGAATAAAAACAAAGTTACATATACTACAAACCTAATTACATTAAAAGAAACAAATTGGGCTAGTTATTTAAAACTAGGTATGATTGATAATGAAAATGATATTGAAGGTAACATACTAGCTAAAAAGTTGATTGAAAAAGAAGGACTAAAAAACAAAGTCGAAATGTATGAAGATTATAACAGTATGATATCTGATCTTTATAAAGGTGAAATCGGAGGATGTTTTGTTAGTTCTAACTACGCTGTAGTATTTGCTAATGAAGAATTTGAAAATCTTGAAGAAGGCCAAGAAAAAACGCCAATTGAAGAAAAAGTAAAAGTAGTTAAAGAATACTCAGAAGAAATGGTAAACCAAGATAATGAAACATTAAAAGCTAGTAAAGAAAAAACATTAACTGAACCATTTACTGTATTGATAATGGGTGTCGATTCAACAATCGACGGTTTGAAAAAGAACCAAGCATTTAATGGGGATACATTAATATTAGCAACATTCAACCCAAATACATTAACTGCTACAATGTTTAGCATACCTCGTGACTTATATGTACCAATCGCATGTAATCATGATAAATATAATAAAATCAATTCATCTGCTGCTTATGGTTCAAGTTGTGTTATTAATACTGTTCAAAAACTAACCGGTATTGATATTGACTACTATGCTAAGATGAACTTCACTGGAGTTGTTCAATTAGTAGAAGCTGTTGGCGGTGTTGAAGTTGAAGTTGAAGAACCAGACTTCAATTATGATAAAGAACATGCTGGTCTGATGTGTGAACAAGATTCACAACGCCGTAAAGGATCATCACTAATATGTATTAAACCGGGATTACAAAAACTAAACGGTGAACAAGCACTTGCTTATGCAAGATGTCGTCACTTATATGCTTTATCAGACATATCTCGTAATCAACATCAACAAGCTATCATTGAAGCACTTGCTAAAAAATTAAAAACTATAAAATCTTTAAAAGAATTCCAAGCGATAGTTGATGCAGTATCAAACAACTTGGAAACAAATATAACACCAGAACAGATAATGTCATTCTATAATGTAGGAAAAGATATGATGGCAACATCACAAGGATCTCAATTATCTATAAAGAAAACATATCTATCTTACTATAGTCTTCCAGTATGGTTATCTGGACCTGGTATGTATACTTCAGCATTAGGATACTATCCAGAATCTCTAGATGCTATTGTTAAATTAATGAAAGTAAATCTAGAATTAGAGCCACAAGAAACAACTAAAACATTTAGTATTTCATATAATGAAAACTACACTACTCCAATCGTTGGTAAAGGATTAAGTGGTGGTACAAAACTAGAAAGAGTTCAATCATTCGTTGGTTCATCTAGATCTGCTGCATCAGCATGGTGTTCATCAGTTGGCCTATCTTGTTCATTTGAAACTAGACAAGATTCAGCTGCTGAAGGAATCATAGTTGATCAGAGTAAACACGCTGGTGTATTAGTAAAATCCATTACTAGTATGACATTCTATGTAAGTGATGGAACTGGTGGTAAACAAGAAACTAAACCAACAAACACTTGCCCTGAAAATCAAGAAATTGGTGCTGATGGAGTATCATGTGTATGTAAAAATGGTTATTCAAGAGCAACACCTACTGACCCATGCGTTAAGAAAGAAGAAAAGAAAACATGTGGTGAAAACCAAGAACTTGGTGCTGATGGTGTAACCTGTGTATGTAAAAATGGTTATACAAAAAATGAATCTACTGGTGTTTGTGAGCAAAAACAAGCTGAACCTGAACCACAACCAGAACCAGAGCCTCAACCTAATCCAGGTAACGAAGGAGAAGGAAGTACCAATATAACGACATAAAAAAGTACTCACAAAGTACTTTTTTTAGTAAAGGAGCAACATCATGAATCAAGAAATATTCTATACAAAAAAAGATGTTAAAGATATTAATATCGCTCTACTCAGTGATATTCATTACCACGTTAAATTCAATAATAAAATATTTGATAAAATACTAAAGCAAGTAAAAAACAGTAATGTTGATTATATTACAATAGTAGGAGATCTTCTTGATAGTTCAGAAATAAAAGAATTTGCAAGTTTAAAAGAATTCTTAGAAAAACTATCAGCTATCGCCCCTACTATGGTAGTATTAGGTAATCATGAAGAAAAAAGTGGTTATATTCATAACTGGGAATACTACCACAACGAAGATTTTATCAACATGTTAAAAAGCATTAAAAACTTATATCTTCTAGATGACTCAACATATAATGATAACAATATCACCTTCTATGGTTTCAATCTATCATTCAAACACTATTGTGAAGATAGAGAATCATATGAATCATTCTGTGATGAAGTAGAAAAATTAAAAACATCTTTAGACGAGAATAAATACAATATAATGCTAATTCATTCTCCTCTAAACATTTATACTTTTATAGAAAATAATCCTCAAAGTGAGCTTAATAAATGTGATTTAATACTATCTGGTCACATGCATAATGGT
>JAEEGF011786162.1_pt1 | contig 12460 bp, 12 predicted proteins | sample 9134171 | NCBI WGS metagenome assembly JAEEGF01 (sample SAMN16246542, study PRJNA631951) | gut metagenome | biome: gut microbiome; feature: rumen; material: AP-attached | host: Bos | place: Iran: Karaj | collected 2018-10 | reverse complement strand
TCCCTTCATCATGCCTAACTTCTGCTCCAGGTCCTCACGCTCCGACTTCTTCACACCGATATAGTTAATGGTACTCACACGCGGACGGACGCCCAGCGAGAAGTGAAGGTAGATCTTGTTGCCCACCAGTGAGTCGGCGGAGATACTTACTTTCGAGAACAATCCATGTTTCCAGTAACGGCTGACGGCCTCCGTGATTTCAACTCCAGGAACGGAGATGCGCTGTCCGACGCTCAGGCCGGAAAGGCTGGTCAGCACAAAGTCGTCATAGCCCTCAATCCCATCAACGGCAATGCCTCCGATTTCGCACTGTCTTGGTGTGCCGGCATAGGAGATGTCGGGCTTCACTATGACGTCCTGGGCGTTGGCGCTTTCGCTAAATGATAAATAACAAATGATAAATGATAATGTTATCATCCACCATTTGCTTACATATTTATTATTGATTGCTATTCTCCACATGAGTTTATTGTTTGTCATTTCTCATTTGTTATTTTGAGGCTGTGCCTCGCCTTCCACCTGCGCTCCCGTCTTGCCGTAGCGGCGCTGGCGTCGCTGATAGCTCTCGAAGGCCTTGTGCAGGTCGTCAGCGGTGAAGTCAGGCCAATAGGTATCGCAGAAGTACAGCTCCGAATAGGCAATCTGCCACAACAAGAAGTTGGAAACGCGCACTTCGCCACCCGTACGGATGAGCAGGTCGGGGTCGGGCATGAAGTTGGTGCAGAGATACTGGCTGATGGTTTCTTCAGTAATGTCCTCTGCCCTGATGCCTCCCGTTTTCCAGTTCTTGAGGATGTTCTGCGGCAGTTCTTCCATATCGTGAACGTCTGTGACAATCCGTCTGACAGCCTCGGTAATCTCCCATCGGCTGGAGTAGCTCAGCGCCACAGCCACCGTCATGCGGTCGTTCTTTGCCGTATGGTCCATGGTTTCCTGTAGCCTTACCTGAATGTCGTCAGGTAGACGTTTCATGTTGCCGATTACCGTGAACTTTACGTTGTTCTTCATGAAAATCTCGTCCTCCAGCGAAGAGAGGATAAGTCCCATGAGGGCCGACACCTCGTCAGTGGGGCGGTTCCAGTTCTCGGTCGAAAAGGCATAGAGTGTCAGATACTTGACACCCAGTCGCACACACTCTTCCGTGATGCGGCGTACAGTTTCCACACCAGCCTGATGTCCGTAACGGCGTTCCTGTCCCCGTTCCTTGGCCCAGCGTCCGTTGCCGTCCATGATGATGGCCACATGCTGAGGAATATTTGTCAATGCTTCATTCATCGCTTTCACTTATCACTTATTAGTCCTTGTCGTTATGACACGTCTTGCACTTTGCCCACAGGTCGTAGGTCACGGAAACCTGCAGCGTGCTGTAGCAGTCGGTATTCTTGAAGGCGCCGCTGCTCTTGATGCCGTAGGGGTCTTTCACTCCATCGAGCTTGTCGCTCAGCGAGAAATGCATAGCCCATTCCAGCCCTAAGTTCAGGCGTTCAGCCACTTTGTATTTGATGCCCAGGGCAAGCGGGAAGTTCACGGTGGCAGCCGAATAGTTGCCGCTGGAGAAGGTTCCTCCTATGCCCAGACCGAAGTAAGGCGTCAGGGGCTTGGCCCCCCGGTATTCTCTTCCTGTGCCGTATGGCCAGAAGTTATATTCAAACTTCAGGCCCGCATCAATGAGTGTGTTGCTGAAGCTCTGCGGCAGCGTCTCAGCGTCAGGATACCACGTTTTGGCACTTTTGATGTCGCCCTTCAGCTTTCCGTAGCTGATGTTGAGCATCAGCCCCATGCGGGGATTCATCTTGTAGCGCCCTATGAGCGACCCCATGGGCTGCATATTCTCGGTCAGGCTATTGTTAAAGTCGCCTAAGTAAGTCACCACTCCGGCTCCACCGCCTACCTCCAGACGATATTCGGGGGCGTCCTGCGCCTTTAAGGTGAAGAATGAAGAATGAAGAATGAAGAATGCTGCGCACAGTAATACTCGCTCTTTCTTCATGCCCAGCATCAATCCTTCACCTATCGTCCTGTTCTTCATCATGCGTTGTTCTCCCACATTACACTGTTCAGGTGTCCGCGCCATATTTGGTCGGTAGACTGCTGGATGACCCATACGTGATGGTCGTCGTCAGTCAGCACCTTGACGGGCTGGGTGCTGTCCAGCCTGACAGGCAGGAAGAAGTGCGTGCTCACTGACCATGTGATGCCGTTGTCTTCCGACTCGTAGCACTTCAATTCACCGCTTACCAGACCAATGGCAAGGACGCGGCTGTCGTAATAGATCAGCGACGGCTCCCGCATCTTCGGCAGGAACATCGTAGTGTTGTTTTCGGCCCTTTCCATGTAGCTCCACTTGGGAGCGGTGGGAACGCCCGTGTAATCCACTATCTTATGCCATATCTGCGCACCGTCGTCCTGGGGGTAGGTGTCAGCGTTGCGACAGCCTATGAGCAGCACATAATCCACTTTGCTCAGGTTGCTGTAGCCATAGCACACAGAGGCCATCTCTTCCGTAGGTAGCAGCAGGGGACTCTCGTCCAACACCTCGTCGCTCCACGTCAGGCCGTAGTCAGCCGACTTCTTCAGTTGGTTGTCAGCCGACAGGGCATACTGCTCCGTCGTGCTTTCGCCAACAAATGTCAGTCCCTTTGCAAGGGCCTGCTCTTTCATGGCTGCCTGCTGGGCCAGATACTCCTCGATGTCTTCTGAAAGGGCATCCATCTTGCACCATACAAAGTCGCTGCCCTCCTGCTGGTGGACGTTCACCTGAATGGTGTAGGTGGTATATTCCGTGGTATGATAGCCATAGACACGCACCTTGCGGGGCTGCGAGAAGTCAATGGAGTCGGTTGACTCGTAATAAATCAGAGAGTCGGGGTTGTTGATGCCTTCATACAATATTCCGCCGCTGTTGTAGGTAGAAACCGAACAGAGCACATGCTCCACGTCAGTACCTAAGGGTAGCGAGTCGGGGTTGAAGATGCGCTTTTCCTCAGGGTCAATGGTAAACTTGTAGCTGGAGCAGTTAATTTGTACCGTATAGACGGAGTCCTCACCCTCAGAAGAGGTTGTGTGAAGAAATTGGTCCAGTGTCCCTAACGTGAAGGCCGTAATAGCCGCATCGTTATAGGTCACCGTAGAGTTGTCATCGTCACCGCCTAAGCAGGAAGCACACAGCAGTAGGGTGGCAAGCGCAGCTGTCAGCAGACCGAAATATCTTTTCATGAATCGTTTTCGTTTAAAATTTGGCTGCAAATTTACGTACATTTCCGCAAAAAGCGGTTATTTTTCCATGAAAATTAAAGAAAATACGTGATTTGGGCTGATTTATTTTGACCTTTTAACTTAATGAATGAAGAAAAAAGAATGAAAAATGAAGATTTCAAAACAAAAGTGCGCGGTATGACTCACTCACTCCGCGCACCTTTCTCCTGGCTTGCTGTACGTTGTCTGTTGCCCCTTGTTGTATTTGTCAGCGTTATAACGCTCAACATCGTAACAACTGAAACGGTTCCCAGCAACACCATGGTCTGAAAATCTAATAACATAATCTTTACCTTAAATCTTTAACTACTAACCTAATGAATAACAAAAAAACCATAATCATCACGATTACGAGTGCAAAAGTACAGGTTTCCCCAGCTTCTGCAAACTTTTTTCTCCCTTTTTGTCTAAGGTTAGCCTTTTCTTTGACCTACGTCAATCAATGCCGGTATCAGATATTCTTGTTATTAGAAATTCTTGCGAACGCCTTGCCACTCAGGGAACTTCATCCTCAGGTAGTCATCGTCCAGGAAGAGGGCTGATTGTCCTACCTGGCCTTTCAACTGCCAGTCGAGCCACTTCACAACGGCCTTGGCATAGTTGCCGCCGTGCGACTCGTAATAGGTTCCGCTGTGACCGTCCTTCGAGTTCAGCATCACCACGGGAATGTTGTCGGCTATGCGCTCGTAGTCCTTCTGTGCATTGGTATAGGCAATGTCTGCCGGGCCGCCAATCATGTAGAACATTGGCTGGTGAAGGTTCTTCAGCGACTCCTTCGTCGCACCCATCATCTCCATGTCGCCAATACCGGTGTTCAGCATCACACAGGTTTTGATGCGCGGGTCGTAAGCCACACCCAGCACCTGGGCACCGCCGCACGACTGTCCCATCGCTGCCACATGGTCGAGCGCCAGGCAATGGTAGTACTCCGAGCCGGCAGTGGCATTCTGCTCCGTCAGCCAGTCCAGCACCTCCAGCAACATCTTCGGATAGGTGCTGAAAGAAGGTACTTGAGGCTGTGGCTTCTTGTTCTTTTTGGCTTTCTTGGCGGCCTCTTCGCGCTGTCTGGCCTGCTCCTCTTGCTGAGCCTTCCGCTCCTCGGGCGTCATGGGCAGAATCTTCTCGCCGTTCGCCATGATGACGTCACCCTTGGTGGCGGGATAGGCCGACCTCAGCACGCCCCTCCACTGAGCCATCACGTCTGCCTCGTCATACGGTCCAATGGCAGCAGCCACATAGCCGTAGGAAGCCACCTCGCTCAGCAGCAGGCGCATCTCCACATTGTTGTTGAAACAGGCTCCGTTGGCATAGACAATGACGGGCAGGGCACCCTGACGGGCCACCACCTCTTTCAGGTTCTGCGGACGATACACCGTAAAGCCCGGACAGGAAGCATCGCCCACCACTTCTGACTTGAACGGTCCTGTACCGCCTTCTTCCACTACTTGTCTCTGAATTGTCTGGGCATTCATCAGCCCCACGCTTGCAGCGACCATCATCGCTGTCATGAATAGTTTTTTCATCATTCTAAATAAATTAAGATTTCTTGGTTTGGCAAAGTTACAACAAGTTTTCGGAACCACCAAACAATTATCAGATTATTTTCCCTTTCCCCTCCGTCACGAAGCAGGCTACAAGGCCGTAGAATCTTCTATCACCTTCATGTTTTTACTGTCCCAGAGGTACTTGTCGGTAATCTTCAGTTCGGGAATGACAGGCAGACAAAGGAATGCCATCGTGATGAACGGAGCCTTCATCTTACATCCTGCCTTATGCGCCATCTCACGCAGTTGTAAACTTCGGTAAGCCACCTCATAGCCACTCAACGGAGACATCAAACCCGCAATGGGCAATGCCAGGTCGGCCATTTCATCATCAGAGATAGCTACCTGTCCGCCCTTCATCTCGATAATACGATTGATGGCTTTCACCAGGTATTCATCGCTCGACCCAATGGCTACGATATTATGACAGTCGTGTGCCACAGAGCATGCAATGGCACCGTGTGTAAGACGGAAACCACGCACCATTCCCACCACAGGGCGGGCGTTGGGTTCGTAACGGTTCAGCACAACAATTTTCTGTACCTCTGCCCATGGATATCTGGAGTCCTCAAAAGGATTGCCAGTAATCTTAACCTTTTCATGGCCTGTGTAGAGGCTGCCATCGGTAGCGCTCATGATATGGACCGTCTCAGAAACCTTGAGTTCAGTGTGGATGTCATCGACTGTCAGTGGACTGGCAACAAATTTGTTGGGATAATCGTAGGTGCCGTTGATGCCTTCGTTGCGGATGGATGGCAGCAAAGAGCCAAACGTCGTATTACAGTCGTACACCTCAATACCTTTGATGACCGTCTTCAGGACACGGAAATGAGGATGGAGCGCGTCAACGACAATGAAGTTGGCTGCATCGCCCTCTTGCAGCAGTCCCCACTTCAACCGGTAGTGACGCTGAGCATTGATACAGGCAGCCATGAGAATGTTCCAAAAGTCATAGCCTTCAGAAATGGCACGCTTGACCAGTTGGTTGATGTGCCCACGGACCAAGTCGTCAGGATGACAGTCATCCGTACAGAACATCACCATGTTGGGCGACTCTGCAATCAACGGACTAAGCTTGTCAAAATCCCTCGCTGCACTTCCCTCACGGATGATGACCATCATACCGGCCGAAACACAGGCATGTCCCTCCTCAAGCGTACTACACTCATGGTCGGTAGAGATGCCTGTCAGGGCATAGCGCAGGCGCTCGTTGCCTACCAGACCGGGGGCATGACCGTCCACGGGCTTATCATGAGCCCGTGCTGCCCGTATCTTACGCATCACCTCTGGGTCGTTGCCCAGTACACCAGGGAAGTTCATCATCTCGCCCAGTACACCGATGTCATCACGGGCCATCAGCTCTTCCACACCGGCAGCATCGATCACGGCGCCGCTGGTTTCGATGCCTCCACCGCATGCCGGAACACAACTGGGGGCAGCGAAGCAATAGTTGAATGGTGACAGCCGTCCAGATTGTATCATATAGTTGACGCCCTCGATACCCAGCACATTGCCTATCTCATGCGGGTCGGCCACCACACCGATGGTGCCATGACTGGCTGCCACACGGGCAAACTCACAGGGAGCCATCATGCTGCTCTCAATATGCACATGGCTGTCGATAAAACCGGGCATCAGGTAGGGCCATTGCTTTCCGTCCTTTGGCAACTCACAACTTTTTATCTGAGTAATGCGTCCATCTTCCACCACCAGCTCGCCATCGAATATCTCGTGGCGAACTACATCAACGATATGTCCTTGATATGTCTTCATTGTCTGCAGAATGGGTAATTGCTAGTTTTATAAAATCCTTATCAAAATGATAGCCGGCGTTGCTTACGGCTCACACATTCGAAGGTGCCGAGTTCGAAGGACTTAGGACCGGGCTAAGCCTTGAATTTTCGAGAGAATTCAAACCTTTGGACCGGGCAATCTTCAAAGGGTGCCTGGGGTATCATCGTGACTGCTTACTTCTAGGCACACACGAGGACAGACCCCATGTGATTTGGCTGGAATGAGGCAACACCTCCCACTTATGGCTGCTTGCCGATATAGGCCAGGATGCCGCCATCCACGTAAAGCACGTGGCCATTGACGGCGTCGGAGGCATGAGAGGCCAGGAACACAGCAGGACCGCCCAGTTCCTCAGGATTGAGCCAGCGTCCGGCAGGCGTCTTGGCACAGATGAACGAGTCGAACGGATGGCGGCTGCCGTCTGCCTGCGGCTCACGTAGGGGAGCTGTCTGCGGCGTGGCGATATAGCCAGGACCAATGGCGTTGCACTGGATGTTGTAGCCGCCGTACTCGGAGCAGATATTGCGAGTCAGCATCTTCAGACCGCCCTTGGCAGCGGCATAGGCGCTGACGGTCTCACGTCCCAGCTCAGACATCATGGAGCAGATGTTAATGATCTTACCTTCACGACGCTCCATCATCTCAGGGATGACGGCCTTGGTCATAATGAACGGGCCCACAAGGTCGATGTCAATGACCTGCTGGAACTCCTCGCGCTTCATCTCGTGCATGGGAATGCGCTTGATGATGCCAGCGTTGTTCACCAGAATGTCGATGTGGCCCAGTTCCTTGCGGATGTCAGCCACCATCTTCTGTACGTCTTCTTCATTGGTGACGTCACAGAGGTAGCCATGAGCCTTGATGCCCTTGGCCTTGTATTCGGCAAGTGCCTTGTCCATGTGTTCCTGTCCGCGACAGTTAAACGCGATTTCTGCACCTGCCTTTGCCAAAGCCTCAGCAATGGCGAATCCGATGCCGTAAGCTGCTCCCGTAACAAGAGCCACCTTACCCTCTAAGGAAAACAAATTTTTCATAATTAACTCCTAAATCCTAATTCCTAACTCAAAACTACTTCAAGTCCGTAATGAGTGAAAAGTCCTGGTCACCGTAATCGAGGTTCTCACCGCCCATGCCCCAGATGAAGGTGTAGTTATGCGTGGCAGCGGCAGAGTGGATGCTCCATTCAGGAGAGAGGACGGCCTGGTCGCCACGCATCCAGATGTGACGTGTTTCGTTAACCTCACCCATGAAGTGGCAGACTGCCTGGTCCTCGGGTACCTCGAAATAGAAATAAGCCTCCATGCGGCGACTGTGAACGTGGGCAGGCATGGTGTTCCATACAGAGCCTGTAGCCAACTCCGTCATACCCATCTGCAGCTGACAGGTAGGCAGCACCTGATTGACCAGCATCTTATTGATATTACGTTCGTTAGACATCTCCAGCGAACCCATGTGAGCCACCACAGCATCCTGCTTTGTCACCTTCTTGCAGGGATATTCGGCATGAGCCGTCGTGGAGTTGAAGTAGAACTTGGCAGGCTTCTGGCTGTCCTTCGAGCAGAACACCACGTCGCGGTCACCCCTGCCTATATATAATGCCTCCTTGTAGTCGAGTTCAAACACAGCGTCACCCACCTTGATGCAGCCGGCACCGCCCACGTTGAACACGCCTATCTCACGACGAGTGGTAAAGAAGGGAGCCTTCAGGGGGTCGATGGCCTCCAGCTTCAGTTCCTCGTTCACGGGCATAGCACCACCCACCACCATGCGGTCGTACATGGAATACACCAAGTTCACCTCGTCAGCAGCAAACACCTTTTCCATCAGGAAGTCACGACGAATGCGCTGTGTGTCATAGCTTTTGGCATCCTCAGGATGCGCAGCATAACGGATTTCGTAATTTGTCTTCATTGTCTTTTTCTTTTTGTTGTTTCAGATTTGAGTGCAAGACTGCGAGTAAGCGAGAGAAGAACTGAGCTCGCTCATGTTCTTCCGAGCGTAAGCAGCCTCGCCGCGTTTACGCGGCAAAGGTAATAAAAAAATTAAAGATTAAAGATTAAAGATTAAAGAAAATGAGCGTAACCGATTGCGGAAGGCTACGCTCTTTTCTGTTGTCCAAGGCGGATTCGAACCACCACAAACAGAACCAAAACCTGTTGTGCTACCATTACACCATTGGACAATCATGCTTGTTAGCGGGTGACAAGGATGGTGCAAACCGAGTGCAGAAAGCGAGCTTTCTGCCGAGGTGCAGCCCATCCTCGCAGACGAATTCAAAGAATTCGGGTGCAAAGGTAGTGGTTTTTTACGCCACTACCAAATATTTTTGTAATTATTTTACAATCAGCAGGTAATAATTCTTCTTACCCTTCTGCGCCAGCAGGTACTTGCCGTCGATGAGGTCATCGGAAGTGACAGGACGGTTCTGGTCGGTCAGCTTCTCCTTGTTCAGGCTGACGCCGCCACCCTGCACCATCTTGCGCATCTCGCCCTTCGAGGGGAAGACGGGAGCCACGGTGGTAAACAGCTCAATGGCGGGCTGACCCAGCTGGTCCTTGTTGATTTCAAATTGGGGCACACCGTCGAAGACATCGAGGAACGTCTGCTCGTCAAGCTTCTCCAGGCCTTCTTTGGTGGACTTTCCAAAGAGGATGCTGCTGGCTTCGATGGCGGTGTCGAGGGCTTCCTGCGAGTGTACCAGCACGGTAACCTCCTCGGCCAGGCGCTTCTGCAGCACACGACGACCAGGGTCCTGCTTGTGCTCCTCGACGAGGGCATCGATGACGTCCTTCTCCAACGAAGTGAAGATCTTGATGTAACGCTCGGCATCATCGTCGCTGACGTTGAGCCAGAACTGGTAGAACTTATAGGGCGTGGTGCGGGCAGGATCAAGCCAGATGTTGCCCGACTCCGTCTTACCAAACTTCTTGCCGTCGCTCTTGGTGATGAGCGGGCAGGTGAGGGCGAAGGTCTCTACCTCATTGCCCAGGGTACGGCGGATGAGTTCCGTACCAGTGGTCATGTTGCCCCACTGGTCGTTGCCGCCTAGCTGCAGCTTCACGCCGTAGTGCTGGTAGAGGTACAGGAAGTCGTAGCCCTGAAGCAGCTGATAGGTGAACTCCGTGAACGAGAGACCGTCGCGAGCTGTACCGTTAAGGCGCTGCTGCACGCTCTCCTTGGCCATCATGTAGTTGACGGTAATGTGCTTACCCACCTCACGGGCGAAGTCCAGGAACGTAAAGTCCTTCATCCAGTCGTAGTTGTTGACCATAATGGCAGCATTCTCTTCCTTCGACTCGAAGTCAAGGAACTTAGCCACCTGACGTTTGATGCACTCCTGATTGTGACGCAGCGTCTCGTCGTTGAGCAGGTTACGCTCCTGACTCTTGCCGCTGGGGTCGCCAATCATACCCGTTGCACCACCCACAAGAATGATGGGACGGTGTCCGCAACGCTGCAGGTGACGCAGCATCATGATGCCACAGAGGTGGCCTATGTGCAGGGAGTCGGCCGTGGGGTCAGTACCCAGGTAGGCTGTCACCATCTCCTTCTGCAGGAGTTCTTCTGTTCCTGGCATCATCTGTGCCAGCATTCCGCGCCAGCGGAGTTCTTCAACAAAGTTCTTTTTCATATTTATTTATTTGCGTTATATCGTTATTACGTTATTTCGTTATCACGTCAATTACGGCACTGGGTCATATCCCGAGCCGCCCCAGGGGTTGCATCGCAAGATGCGCCAGACGGCGAGCCAGAGTCCCTTGATGGGGCCGTGCTTCTTCAGCGCCTGACGGGCATATTCGCTACAGGTGGGCGTGAAGCGGCACGCTGGCGGCGTATAGGGCGAAATGCAGGTCTGGTAGAAGATAATCGGCAGACACAATAGCCAGGAAAGTGCCTGGGACAAACGGTGTAACAGTTTTCTCATATCTTCTCGGCTATGCGGTACAACAGGGTTTTCATGCGGTCCTCAACCACGGAGGTGGGGTAGAGCTCGTCAGCCTGCCAGATAAAGGCGATGTGTAACGAGTGGTGAGTGGTGAGTGGTGAGTGGTGAGTGGTGAGTGGAGTGAGGGCATCCAGCAGGATTTGCTTGTTGAGCCGGTAGGCTTCGCGCAGCTGCCGCTTGACCCTGTTACGCTTCACAGCCCGCTTGAAATGACGCTTGGACACGCTGACCAGAATCTGAGTTCCCTCCAAACCACCTTCTTTCCACACTGCTCTCAGCGGATAGGCCACGACAGAGTGGCTATTGCTCCCTGAGAAGAGCTCCTCAACCAGCTTGCGACTCTTGATGCGCTCTTGCCTGCCGAGGGAATGTTGACTGGAGACTGGTGAGTGGTGAGCGGTCATCCGTCATCAGTCTTCTTCGTGTTCGAGCAGATAGTGTTGAAGGGCACCCGTCATAGAGGGATATTTCTCAGACGGTGCTTCCAGGTCGAGACGCAGGCCAGCGTCCTTCACGGCTTTTGCCGTAGCCGGTCCGAATGTAGCAATGGCAATCTTATCCTGGTTGAAGCCAGGGAAGTTCTTCATCAGCGACTCTACTCCAGCAGGGCTGAAGAACACGAGCATGTCATAGTCGAACGTCTTGACCTCCTCAGGGGTGAAATCGTTGCTGACCGTGCGATACATGACACACTCCTCGTGGCGCAGCTTCTTGGAGTCGAGCAACTCCTTGATGCTGTTGTTGGCAACGTCGCTCATGGGCACGAGGTACTTCTCCTGCTTGTGCTTGACCATCTGGGGCAGCAGGTCGTCAATTTTTCCCGTCTCTCCGAAGAATACCTTGCGCTTACGGTACTGCACATACTTCTGGATGTATAGGGATATGGTCTCTGTGACACAAAAGTACTTCATGTCTTCAGGTATCGCAACGCGAAGCTCCTTTGCCAATGTAAAGAAATGGTCAATAGCATGACGCGACGTAAAGACGATGGCCGTGTGGTCAAGGATGTTGATTTTCTGTTGACGGAATTCCTTGGCCGTTAATCCTTCCACCTTGATAAAGGGGCGGAAGATCATTTCAACATTGAAACGCGATGCAATGTCGTAGTAGGGCGATTTCTCACTCGAGGGTTTCGGCTGTGATACCAGAATCTTCTTAATCATTGTCCTAATAATTTATCTTTAAATAACTGCCAGTTAGTACCAGGGCAATCCCAATTACTGCTAAAGGCACGATTTCGAGGGCACAAAAGTACAAAATAATTTGTAAATAACCGCCTATCCGACGAAAAAAGATGATAAAACACTTGTAAAACGTTAATATTTTCGTCAAAACAAGGATAATTGCAAAGTAGAAGATGACACTTTCTGTCGATAAATCGAAATATACCATCAGCAAAACCAAGGGGAAAAGTATCACTCCTTCGACTGAAGTGATGAGGAGTAGCGTCTTGATCCACTGCACATTTTTCTTGCTGTTGAAGAACACCAGGTTGACACACGTGTACAGGAGGGCGTGCAACAGGAAGTACGCGACAAACATGGAAAAATAGATGCCGATGAGCATGTAGTCGGAACGCAGGATGAAGGTGGTGCCGATGAACTGCTGAGTGAAGAAGTAAGCCAATATCGACAGCAGCAGACACGTCTGGGCAACTAGGAAGAACTGACAGCGCAGCTCACCGCTGGTTTCCGGCATGAATGTGTTGTCTGTACGCGGGATGTAGAAGAAGGTCTTAACCTGATGGACGACAAACGAGCGGATGTTGGCCAGCAGAATCAGCGTCACCACAAAGGACGCCAGCAGCAGAGAAGTCATCACGTTGTCGTTGTGCAGGGTATAGGGCACAGGGTCTCCTGGCATGCCGTAGATGGTCGAAACCTTGCCTGCCTGCTGAAGGCTCTGGGTAAAGAACGTCTTT
>JAEEGF010746911.1_pt1 | contig 12461 bp, 6 predicted proteins | sample 9134171 | NCBI WGS metagenome assembly JAEEGF01 (sample SAMN16246542, study PRJNA631951) | gut metagenome | biome: gut microbiome; feature: rumen; material: AP-attached | host: Bos | place: Iran: Karaj | collected 2018-10 | reverse complement strand
AATTAAGAATTATGAGTTAAGAATTAAGATTTAGCCCACACCTTCCCCTACATGGGAGGGCTGGGGTGGATCCTATTTCAATATCTTCTTTCCGTTTACAATGTTGATGCCCTTCTGCAGCTTGCTTACGCGCTGACCGGCAACATTGTAGATAGCAGCGTCATTAAGGTCGTTAACGCCATTAAGATCGTTAATACCTGTAGCATCTTCACCGAAGAAGGGATAGAAGGCCTTAACAGCAGAAACTAATTCAAGATAGCCCTTACCGGCTGCAATAGTGCCAGTAGCCTTGAAGAAGCCTACCTTGTCATCCACCTTAGCCAGGATGTACTGAGCACCATCGGCAGTTACTTCAGCTGTTGCAGCCTTGAGCTCGTTATCAACAGCAAGAGTTGCATCGGTAGTCTTAGCCACGGCATATTTACCTTCCTCGGCTTTCACAACAACTGCAGTTCCTGCAGGAACGGTAGTAACAGGAGCCAGCTGAACGTACGTGCCGTCGAATGTGGCAGCATTTGCAACAACATCAGCGCCAGTAAAGTCAACATCAAACGGAGCAACGAAGGTAGCAAACTTAGCATCGCTAACCTCTATGGTAGCACCAACCTGAGCCTCCAGACCGAAGTCGCAGTAAGCACCACCGTGGTTCTGTTCAATATACATAGCAAGAACATTCTTGCCTTCAACCAGCAATGCGGGATCAATTTCAATTGTTCTCCAGTCGTTTTCGCCGCCTGTCCAATTAAACTCATTCCATACCTTCTTTCCATTGAGGAATACTGCACAGTCATCATCGTGAGTAACTCTCAGTGTCAGCTTGGTGATTTCAGCAGGATTCTCAACATTGAAGTCACGACGGAACCAGAATGTATTGTAGTCGCCTATCCAACGTGTATGATAAGGACCAAATGAGCCAAGAGGCATCATCAGTTCATCCCATGCAGAGTCGTCAAAGTCAGCGTTTGCCCAGCCTTCTTCAATGTCAACGTATTCTTCATCGCTAACCTTATTTGTATGACGGAACTTAGCATAGTAAGGTGTGTTGTTGTCTCCACGTGTTGGCAGGAGCACAACCTCAGAAGCCTTTGAGTTACATACTGAGCAGACACCGTTTGTATAGGTGTGTTCTATAGGATAAATAGGCTTAACGTACAATGCGTGGCAGTCGGTGCATTCATAAACCACCTTACCCTCTGATGTGCAGGTTGCTTCAACACGTAATTCATTGTTTTCAGCCAAATTGTGATTCTGAGCGTTAATCCAGAATTCACCCATCTGGAAGCCGTCAGCAAGCTGAGTAGCAGAGAACTTGAAGAACTTGTATGTCTCTGTACCGTTTACAGGGAATTCAAACTCTTCCTTGTTCTTAGCCTGAAGCTGATAAGTCTGAACTCTCTCATCAATAAGTGTCCAGTTCTGGTTGTCGTTAGAACCTTCGAGTTTCCAGCTGACAGGATTACGGCCGGGATAGTTATAGGTGTCGCCACCGGTTACGATAGAATACTGCTGAACGGCAACGGGCTCGCTTGCGACGATGATAGCCCATGCTTCGCCTACATTAGATGTACCGAACTTAGTTGTTGCATCATTGTCAAGGAGAGCTGAGAGTGGAGAGTCACCCCATCCGTTACCGCCAGCAATAATAGCATAACCAACTTTTTCAGCATCGAAGCGCTTGTAGTCAGGCTCAGAAACGGTCAACTCATAGCTGGCTGTCCAGCCCTGATCGGCATCAGTAGTAACAGTGATTGTAACCTTACCTGCAGCCTTACCGGTTACGGTACCATCGGCAGCAACGGTTGCGATGTTCTCGTCGGAAGATGTCCAAGTGAAGGCTGCACCGTCAAGATTCTGAACATCGGGCAAGAACTGAGAAGTTGTACCTACAATGACAATGCGGGTATCCTTATTATAAGTAAGGTATGCCTGATCATCAAGCTTCTTAAAGCCATAGCCATCAAGTTTACCCTGAGCAGGCTGAACAAATACCTTTAAAGCCTTGTCATAGAAACCGAACACACCATCGTGACGCATTACGGGCTTGAAGTTGTAGATAACCTCACCAGCCTCGCTGATCTTGCAGTAGTAGAAGCGGCCACGCATTGGGTTGTCCCATTCGGGGTTAGCAAAGAGTGACAGGTTACGTGTAGTAGCGTTAGTAACAGAGTTGCCTGTAGGATATTCCTCACCATTTACTACCAGCTTGGTCACATCAGCAGTAACCTCATAGTCGGTGTTCAGGCGGAAAGGAGCAAAGTTGTCGCCACCGCCTGTTGTACCACCTGTGAAATAGCCAAAGTGAGCCCTGTCATTTCCATTCATGTAGAGGCTGATACCTGTACCAGCATAGGTATTACGAGCAGAGAATATACCGCACCAGCCATTAGATGTGTCATATACCTGGAACTTAGTGTCAATCTGCGTAGCAGTAATTGGTATGTATGGCAGAGTGAATGCATTCTCTTTGCTTGCTCCTGTACTTTCAATGTATGCCAGTTCTGTATACTTAACAGGATCTGCCCATGTGATATCTCTATAAGCAGCCGGGTAATCTTGCTTCTCGACCTTAATATTGTTGAAGCTGAATGCAAATGCAGGATCATGAGAACCATCATCCACAACACCGAACTGGATGCACAACAGTGCATACGTATGGTTAGCTACGAAGGTTGTTGAGAATGCCTGGTCATTTGTCTCGGTGTTTGGCATAGCAAAGTAACCGAGAGCTGCATCTGGATTGTTAAAGGCATTGTCAGGCATGTTCTCGTTGTCGAGCACAAAGAAAGGCAATGTGGTATAAGAACTCCAAGAGTGCCACGCTGTGCCAGTGTAATTGAATGAGGCACGATAGCTTTCACCCTTGGTCAGACCTGTAAGCTTGAACGACAAAGGTTCCCAACCACCCTTACCTTCGTAGGGGCTAAGTGTGTTGCTGCCAGTTTCAGCATCATAGACATTCACACCGAATGTGCTGTCGTATGCAGATCCGGGATAGCTCCAGTTAGAAAGGTTGCGATAGTTGGTACCAATCTCAGGTACGTTCACAAATTTCAGCTCGCCCTTGTCAACGAAGGTACCGTTGGAGTATTCATACTGATGACCATTATAGACAACCATCTTGCCCTCGTATACGGGAATACCGGCTGCACCAGCTATGGTCTGACCATCGGGACTCAATTCGAACTCACTACTGTTAGCTGAGCCATAGAATGTGCCTGTGAGTTTATCCTTCAGACCACCTTTACCCTCACCGTTAACAGCGGGTACAAGATCCATTACAAGTGTCTCGCCTTCATAAATCTGCAGACCATAGATAGTAACGAAGGGGTTGTAGCAGTCTGTATTTTTTCCACCACCAGGAACATCCTTATTCTGCGCAAAGACATAGAGAGGAGTTTTACAGTCGGCAGTCTTAGGAGAGTCGGTAATTGTACCGATAAGGGTTGTACCATCTGCCTCAAAGATATCCATCTTACCTGCTACAGCATCTAAGACGGTTACTATCTTCTCGCCATAACGCATGGCATCTCTATTACTTGTCTCACCACCAAGGTTGATGGTGGCGTTGGTGGTGAAGAAGCAGAAGCGGTCCTTCCAGCCATTCTGGTTATATCCACAACCATAAGCAGCCTTCCAGTCACCACCAGTTTCAGCAGCCATGGTACAAATAGCCTTTGAGTTAGCCTTTGGAATGTAATTCAGGTTGATGTAAGCACCATTGGGGCTCTTGAGATACTCAATCTCTGTTACGCCAGTACCTGCGGCCTTCAAGGCTTTGACCTCTGTGTAGACACCATACTCCTCATATTCGCCAAGACTGTTGAGGGCATAGTACTTCAATGCCTTCTGGTCATAGATGAAGGGATCATTGCCAGAATAGTTGGCAAGATTTTCAACCGGCGTTGCCTCAATGGGTTCAGTACCGGCATTGGGGTCTTCGGGAGTATAATCCGGATCGGGGGTGTATGTCGCCGTAATATTCTTAACATTAAATGCTCCAGTACACGTAAAAGTCACAGAAGAAGGAGTTGTCCCTTCTGCAGGTGTCCATATTCCGCTTTCGTAAGAACCTGCGCTAACGGTTATATTAGCTAATTGACTACTTTTGCCTGCGGCAAGTTTGATGCCGCTAAGGGTACCCTTTTTAGCCACAGACACCGTGAACTGGAAGGTGTTGTTCAGATTAATAGTAGTACCAACTGCAAGACTTGCCGTAGAAGCATCTTGTTTGGCAATGTCAACAGTCACATGATAAGGTGACGTCTTCCACGTGTATGGAATGGAAACGTTGGTGTCGCCTGATGGTAGCATTGCTCTCAGGGCACTTGCGCTGAACGTGACCTCATCAGCAAATAGCTGGCTGAAGCCCAATACGAGCGTAGTTAATAATAAGAAAAACTTTTTCATGTTGTTTTTTTAATTAAGTTAATATTGAAACGTTATTGGTTGGTTATATCGGTTTTTAGGTTTTTTTGTGATATGTCATGCAAATATGCAAAAATTATATTCATGAACCAAACATTTATGCTTTTTTTGAAGAAAAAGCGTCCTTTTTTTACGCAATTGCTTTCATTTGCAATCATTAAGGAAGAGGATATTTTGTTTTTATAGCATAATTGTGTAATTTCGCAGCGCAAAGAATAACAATCATTAATTATTAGCCAATGAATAAAACATTAACCTTTCTGTTTGCGCTACTCACGTCAGTAGTTTTGCAAGCACAATCAGACTATTTTACCCCTTACAAGCAGACCAATCTGCGTCTGCCATCTGTTCCCCTAATCTCAAATGACCCATATATCTCTTACTGGTCGCCTTACAACAAGCTTACAGAAGGTACCACCCGTCATTGGACAGGAGCTGTAAAGGCCATGGATGGCATCCTACGTGTTGACGGCAAGAACTATCGTTTCATGGGTACGCAGAAGGATGTACTACTTCAGGCCATTGCGCCTATGGGTAACAAGGGACGTTGGACAGCTAAGATTAAACGATCAAACGCTGCTGCCAACTGGTACGAGAAAGACGCCAGCGAGAGCGGATGGGCCACTGGGTACGGATCTTTTGGAACCAAGAGCGAATACGAAGGGGTAACAACCGAGTGGAATGACCTATCGGAATACTACATCCGTCGCCATGTTACCCTTACAGAAGAGGATCTGAAGAGCGACCTCTGGATTGTGTACTCTCATGATGATAATTTTGAGTTATACATCAACGGTGTAAAACTGGCAGAAGTTACGAATGGGAATACCTGGAAGCAGAATGTGAAGGTTCACCTGCAGGGTGCCTCACGTAATGCCTTGGTGGCAGGTGATAATGTCATTGCTTTCCACGTTATCAATACACGTGGAGGTGCCTTGGCAGATGTAGGACTATTCCGCAATAACCTAGGGTTCCATCCTGGTATGCAGACAATAGCTGCTATGGCCGATGAGGGTCCTTGGACTGCCCGTGTCCGTACCGCCAAATTATCAGGTACAACATGGACTGCCGAGGATTACGACGACACAGGTTCTACGTGGAAAGACCAACAGGGTGCTTTTGGCTCGGATGGCGAACCTTACGTAAACACACCATGGACAACAACAAACTCTGACATATACATCCGTCGCCGAATTACCCTTACAGCAGAAGACTTGCAACGTGATTTACACGTCATCTATTCACACGACGATGTCTGCGAAGGCTATATCAACGGTCGTAAGATTTTCTCTACAGGAGAGACATGGGTCAAGAATGTGGATTATCAGCTTACAGATGCCGACAAAGCTGTACTGCACGAAGGAGAAAATGTGTTAGCCTACCATGTACATAATACCACAGGAGGTGCCCTGGCTGATATAGGTCTTTACTATAGCACAACGGGCGAACAGGTTGCAGCGCAGACTAATTGCCATGTGTTGGCCACCAACACCTATTATAAATTCACATGCGGACCTGTAACGTTGGATGTTGTCTTCACCGCGCCCATGCTAATGAAGGATGTCGACCTTATGTCCACACCCATCAATTTTATCTCCTATCAGGTAACTTCCAACGATGGGGAAGAACATGATGTACAATTCTACTTTGCCACATCGCCCGAACTCTCCGTCAACAACAACATGCAGGCTACGGTCTCATCTGTCACAACTCAAAATGGCATTCGCTACATTAAGTCTGGTGCCAAGACACAAAAGGTACTGGGTAAGGCAGGTGATATGATATGCATTGACTGGGGTTATCTCTATATCCCGGAAATTAACGGAACCATTACCATTGGTGACCGCGATGAAGTTGCTACCACCTTTGCCACTACAGGTAAACTGCCTGAGGCTTCTACGACCTCCATTTCAAGTTCAGAGGAAGCTGAAATGCCGCTGCTGGCCTTCACAAAAGATTTAGGCAAAATCTCTCAGGCCAGTTCCTATATGATGATTGGATATGACGAGGTAAAGGATATACGCTATATGAATGTGGACTATCCAGGGTACTGGGCTCGGAACGGCAAAACCATCTTCACAGCCTTTGAGGAACTGCATGGCCGTTATGACCAGATCATGACCGATTGCCAGGCACAGGATAAGCAGATCTATGACGACGGCTTAACTTCAGGTAATGCCAAATACGCTGAACTTCTTTCCGGTTGTTATCGCCACGTGATAGCTGCTCACAAGATTTTCCAGGACAACAAGGGCAACCTGCTCTTCTTCTCGAAGGAGAACAACTCTAACGGTTGTGTGAATACCGTTGACCTTACGTATCCTTCCGCCCCCCTATTCCTTATATATAATACAGATCTTATGAAGGGTATGTGTACCTCTATTCTGGACTATTGTGAGAGCAGCCGATGGGGATTCGACTTCGCCGCTCATGACCTTGGTACCTATCCTCATGCCAACGGACAGGTTTATTCTATCACCAAACCGGATGCTAACGGAGGCTTTGCAGGCAACATGCCAATCGAGGAATCCGGAAATATCGTGGTACTGGCAGCCGCCATCTCACTTATCGATGATGACTTGACATGGGCCAATAAATATTGGAAAACCCTGAAGACCTGGACAGACTACTTGGTAGAGAACGGACTCGACCCAGAGAACCAGCTCTGTACTGACGACTTCGCAGGCCATCTGGCACATAATGCCAACCTGTCTCTCAAAGCTATCATGGGTGTAACGGGCTTTGCCCTGATGTGTCAGCAGAAGGGTGATACGGAAGCCTACGATTATTACATGGGTAAAGCCAGGTATATGGCCACGGAGTGGGTAAAATTGGCTAAGGACGGTACCCACTATAAACTGGCATTTGACAAATCAGGCACCTGGAGTCAAAAGTACAATATGGTCTGGGACAAAGTATGGCAAACAAAACTTTTCTCAGATGCGGTATATAAACAGGAAATGGTATATTACAATGGTCAGCTCAAGACCTACGGTCTGCCACTTGATAACCGTTCGGTTTACACCAAGTCTGACTGGGTTTCATGGACAGCCTGCCTGGGTAATCAGACACAGTTCAACACCCACATGGACCGTCTCTACAGATATGCCAACGAGACAAAATCACGTGTTCCACTGTCTGACTGGTATTTCACCGACAGTGGTAATTACGTTGCCTTCATAGGACGCTCTGTTGTGGGTGGCCACTGGATGAAGGTGCTCCTGGACAAGTGCGTATCGGGTGAGCTGATAAATGGGATTGACGAAGTTCATAATTCACAATTCATAATTCATAATGATGCTGTTTACAACCTGGCTGGACAGAAGCTGTCAGCTCCCCAGAAAGGTATCAACATCATTAATGGCAAAAAGATAGTCTATTAAATAATGGGGGGGGAAAAAAAGAGGCCGTTGGAAAAAATCCAGCGGTCTCTTTTTTTGTACGCCTGATAAGACTCGAACTTACACGCCTCACGGCACTAGATCCTAAGTCTAGCGTGTCTACCAATTCCACCACAGGCGCATTCTTGGTTAAGACTGCGCAAAGGTATAACTTTTTGGTGAAACTGGAAACTAAATCATCAAATATTTTCTGATTTGGCTCCAACATTCCCCCCCTCTCCCCATAAAGGGGAAGGAGGGGTTAGAGGTTAGGTTAGGGGCTTACTTCCTGATCTTCAAATATTTCACGCCATGGGTGGGAATAAAGTAGTTCACATCAGAGGTGCTGAGATCCTGCTGACGCCAGAGGTCACGAACACTCTTCAGAGTTCCAATACCCATTTCCTTGAAGTATTTCTTGAAATCAACGCGTGCGTCATCTCTTCCTACGTTGAAGATACCTATAGCATAGCTGCCATCACTCAGAGGGCGACTCCATATCTGTATATTGCCATCCAGTACCGTGCGCTGTGCCTGTTTACCTAGGATATCCTGGTTAACGGCATTCACCTCGTTATTGCAAAGCAGACTTACAGTAAACTCATCCATCTGGGCAATATCACAGCCAATGAGCATATTGCTGGCCAATAGTGTCCACAGACTGATGTGAGTATATTGTTCATCGGGAGTCAAACGGCTATCGCGCAGATTATTGCTCCATCCTACCTTGCCGACAATCAGCATATCCGGGTCGTTCCAATGACCGGGTTGTGCATAGGGATAGAGCTCGGGCTGCTGACAGAAACCTATATCATACAGACTCTCCCAAGTATCGGTAATATCACCCGTTGTACGCCATGAGTTAGCATCTACGGCATGACCCCACTTCCATACCTCGGCCATACCATACTGACAGAGGCTGTAGAAGATATCACGTGGCTGCTGGCGCAGACAACGCTCCATCAGCAGATAAGGACGTACATAGCTGGCAACCGTATTATTGTCGGGCTCTGTTCTGTGCTTACGACCATAGCCACACCAGTCATACTTCAGATAGTCGACACCCCAACTGTTATAACTCTCGGCATCCTGTAACTCATGGTCGATAGAGCCCAGATAGCCGCCACAGGTCAAGTCGCCAGGTGAAGAATAAATGCCAAACTTCAAACCCTCTGAGTGCAGCCTATCGCCCAGTTCTTTCATGCTGGGGAACTTCTCGTTTACAGCAATAGTACCATCATCATTACGCTTGGGAGCTTCCCAGCCGTCATCAATGTTCATGTAGCAATAGCCATAGTCAGCCAGACCCTTCTCAATGAGTGCCTTGGAACTGCTTATCACCTTTTCCTGCGTGACGCTCAGGCCCCAGCAGTTCCAGCTGTTCCAACCCATAGGAGGGGTAAGGGCAATCTTGCTACCACAACGGACGGTGAAACGTTGTGTTTGTTCACCCTTTGCATTCTTAGCCTTTACGGTAAAGGTATAAGAACCTACTTCCTCCAGGGAGCCGCTCAAAGCACCATTGTCGGGGTTCAGTGTAAGACCTTTGGGCAGATCATCGGAGGAGAACTTCATGGGTTTCTCACCACTTACGCCAAAGCGGAAATGAATAGGGGAACCTGGACGAACACCGTACAGAGGAGTCGTATTAAATCTGGGTTCTGCAGGTGCAGCAGGCGTAAGGATATATTTGGGAATGTACTTTGTGGTAGTGCTGAGACCTGACTTGCTTTCTGTAAAGGTTGCAATGATACGTACCATGCTGTGATTGTCGTACGGCATACTGATGGTTCTGTTTTTCTTGGCATTAACAGAAACATTCTGCGACTTCTCTGCCAGCACCTTGCCGGTCTCGGGATCCTGAACCTGAACTGTGAAGATACCACTCTTAGTAGCTGACATCTGACCGGTTAGGGTACAAACGCACTGGCTGCCGCCTTGTTCCTTGGCCTTTGCTCCGTCAGATATGGAGATACTCAGATTATCAATGGTATTAGGAACGCGCACGCAAATGGGTCCTTGGAACATGCCACCTGGGTCACCGGCATTGTAAACCCTTACCGCCAGAACATTGTCGGCATCCCATCTGATGAGATCACTGTTGGACTTAACACGATATTGACGCAAGGTGTTCCACTTACCCTCATAGCCTTTGGGGTCAGAAGGGAAACTGCCTGTTTTACCTATCATCTTGCCATTCAGATATACTTCATCAGCATCATCTATCTTTCCCATAATGAAATCCACTGTCTCTTTCAGGTCAGATTTATCCAACAGACTCTTGGGAATAGTCACATGGTAGCGGTACCAACCGAAACCGTTCTCGCATCTGACACCTTGTGATGTCCATGTAGAAGTGTTGGTGATGTCACGCCAAGCACTCTCATCAACATTCACACCAGCCCATGCAGCATTATCGCCTACACGGAATTTACCCTTCTCTACAGAGACATCCTGTGCAAAAATCGGAAGTGAAATAAAACTGATAATAATCAGTACAGAAAAGAAATGTTTCATTGTGTTGAATAGTTAATATTGTGTTATTATTATAGGGGCAAGAGGTTAGAGAAATTCTTCACGATTCAGCCTTCATTTTTCATTTATACAGCTGCAAAGTTAAGAGGTTTTTGTATACAAACAAAAAAAAGCACCAGGAAATGTATTCCTGATGCTTTCTTGATTCTTGCTTAAGAGTAGGGGAGTGCTTATTCAGCCTCCTTAACGGCAACACGCTTTTCAGCGATACGTGCCTTCTTACCAGTGAGGTTACGCAGGTAGTACAACTTAGCGCGACGTACCTTACCAACCTTGTTTACGGTAATGCTGTCAATGCTGGGTGACTCGATGGGGAAGATACGCTCTACACCAACAGTACCAGACATCTTGCGAACAGTGAAGCGCTTCTTCTCACCGTGACCAGAGATCTTGATCACTACACCACGGTAGAGCTGGATACGCTCCTTGTTACCCTCGACAATTTTGTATGCTACAGTGATGGTGTCACCTGCCTTGAATGAAGGATGGCTCTTACCAGTAGCAAATGCTTCTTCAGCAATTTTAATTAAATCAGCCATTTTTGCTTATGTTTAAAAATTGTTTGTCGATCACCAGTAGGCATAACAGGTCACTCTTCTCCTGCCAGCGACCTACGGGAAAGCGGGTGCAAAGGTACAATAAAAAGTTGAAAGTTGATAGTTTAGAGTTGAAAGTTTTTGCATTTTATGTAAAATTATATACTTTTGTGCATTAAATAACGTTATTATGAGGCACAAATTAGGAATACTTCTATTAATTCTCCACTCTTTACTCTTCACATTTCGCTCAGCGACGGCACAACAATATAAGGTTAAAAACGCCAAATGGAAACGTATTGAGGTGACCAGTGCTTTGGATGCCAAACCCGATTCACAGGCTCTGGCTATCATTGCTCCCTATAAGGTCAGTGTGGATAGTGTCATGTCACCCGTATTAGGAGCAAGTCGTGTAGCTATGAGCGCCAAAAGACCTGAGAGTCTGCTTAGTAACTGGGCAGCCGATGTGATGGTAGAAGGAAGTACGGCTACAGGTTTACCTGCTGCCGATATGGGACTGGTTAATATAGGCGGATTACGCAATAATATGCCTAAGGGTATTGTCCGCAGAGGTGACATTCTTCTTATCTCACCCTTCGAGAATAGCCTTGTTGTCTTAGAGATGAAAGGTAAAGACCTACTGGAGCTCATGCAGAATATCGCTGCAGTAGGAGGCGAGGGAGTAAGCAGTAGCGTCAGAATGATTATCAACAAGGAGGGCAAACTCATTAGCGCCACAATAAACGGGGAGAAAATATCCCGTAAACGCATTTATACAGTTGCCACATTGGATTATCTGGCAGAGGGGAACGACAAGATGTACGCTCTGAAGAAAGCCAGAAAACGTCATGAGATAGGCATGAAGACACGTGATGCGATGATGGAAAGCATCATCAAACATCGTATAATCGATAGTAAGATTGAAGGGAGAATCACAATAAGTGAAGAATAAGGCCCCCTCTAATCAAAATATTTAGCCCCGATAAATCCATTATAAATAAGATGAAACGCATAATCACCATAGTAATCTTTCATTTTTTCATTCTTTCATTTTTTTGTTCTTTAACCTGCATGGGTCAGCCGCGCACGCTGTTCCTGGTTCATACCAGTGACACTCATTCCTGTGTGGAGCCTATCTCTCCCAACTTCAGTGATACCGCCCAGGCTAATAAAGGCGGATTCATTCGCAGAGTTACTTTATTCAAAGAGCTAAGGGAACAGCATCCAGACAATATGCTTGCCCTGGACTGTGGTGATTTCTCACAGGGAAGTGTGTACTATAACCTCTTCAAGGGCGAGGTGGAAGTCAAACTCATGAACCAGATGCAATATGATGCTGTAGCAATAGGAAATCATGAGTTCGACTTTGGAATGGAGAATATGGCACGACTCTTCCGCATGGCAGAGTTCCCTATAGTCTGCTGCAATTACGACTTCACAGGTACACCATGCGAAGGTCTAGTGAAACCTTATGTCGTCTTGAAACGCACTGGACTGAAGATCGGAATCTTTGGTGTGGCCCCGCAACCAAAGGGACTGATCGTTCAACATAACTACGAAGGTATGAGGTACATTACGCCTGCCA
>JAEEGF012236816.1_pt1 | contig 12462 bp, 7 predicted proteins | sample 9134171 | NCBI WGS metagenome assembly JAEEGF01 (sample SAMN16246542, study PRJNA631951) | gut metagenome | biome: gut microbiome; feature: rumen; material: AP-attached | host: Bos | place: Iran: Karaj | collected 2018-10 | reverse complement strand
GCCATGAAACGCCATCGACCCATTGGGCGCACGATGTAGTTCGTGTCCACCGACAAGTCATAGTAGCGACGGCTAAGGTTGCTGTCCACCTTATGCCAGAACTCCTGAAACTTGTCACGCTTTACCTCGCCGGCTGTAGCCCCGAGGTTTAGAAGCATAAATGTGACAAAAAAGAACCATTTCATCGATATTTTTCCCTTTTCTCATCGCCTAAGCAAGTACAAAGTTACAAAAAAATGGCCATATCGTATACTTTGAACCGAATAAAATCATTACCTTTGTACGTTAATTATTAATTAATAACACGTAATACTATGAAATTAGACGGACGCAGAGAAAGCTCTAACGTGGAAGATCGCCGCGGTATGAGCACAGGCGCCAAGGCTGGTATCGGTGGCTTGGCAGGTATTATCATTGTAGCCCTGATGACCTTCATGAGTGGAGGTAACCTGGGTGACGTGATTAGTAATGTTATCCAAAACGGAGGTCTCTCGATGCAGGAAGAGACAGTAGAGGGACAGCGTGAATTTACCCCTGAAGAACAAGAACTGGCCAAGTTCTCGCGCCAAGTTCTTGCTTCGACTGAGGATGTTTGGACAAAGGTATTCAAGCAAATGGGTAAAGAATATACTCCTCCAACGCTTGTACTCTTTACCGGTGGCGTAAACTCGGCTTGCGGACAGGCCAGCGCTAGCGTGGGCCCATTCTATTGCTCAGGTGACCAGAAACTGTATATCGACTTGTCTTTCTTCATGGATATGAAACGCCAACTAGGTGCTGACGGCGACTTCTCCTATGCCTATGTCATTGCTCATGAAGTGGGACATCATGTAGAGAACCTGTTGGGTATACTCGGTGCAGCCCACTCGAAGATGAATGGCGTTTCGAAGACCGAAGCCAATAAGATAAGCGTTCGACTGGAACTACTTGCCGACTACTATGCCGGTGTATGGGGACATTATGAGAATCAATCTTGGCGTTCGCTCGAGGCAGGTGATATAGAGGAAGCTATTGATTGTGCCGAAAAGATCGGTGACAACTACCTGCAAAAGAAGGCAACTGGACGTGTCATGCCAGAAAGCTTCACCCACGGTACCAGTGCTCAGCGCATGCGTTGGTTGAAGAGAGGCCTCGATACCGGTGATATGAATACAACCACCTTTGGCGTTGCCGAAAGTCAGCTCTAAATATGAGAAAACTATTCACGTTTCTTTTAGGGCTGGTGGCTTGTTGTGCCAGTGCCCAAGTGACCATAAACGTTGACCTTACAGCTCGAGGTTACGAAGTTAGCCCTATGCTTTATGGTATCTTCTTTGAGGATATTAACCATGCGGCCGACGGAGGACTTTATGCTGAACTTATCCGTAATCGTTCGTTTGAGGAACGTCCTGAGAACATCGTTGCATGGAAGGCACTGTCTGGGAGCAGTATTTCACTGGTTACCGATGACTTACTCAACGAAGCACAGGCCCACGCCTTGCGACTTGAAGTTCGTGAGGCTGGAGGTGGTGTCGAGAACGAAGGCTTCTGGGGCATCAATGCCGTCAATGGCATGCAATACACGTTGAAGTTCTGGGTACGTGCCATTAAGGGGAATCCTGGACTTATACATGCTTCATTGGTGGGCAAGGATGGGCAGCCATTGGGCGAAACCTTGATTGACGATAAGATAGGAAAGAAATGGCAGAAGGTTGAGGCCAAGTTCGTGTCAACAGACAACGATCCGCAGGCTCGATTCCGCTTGACAACAGAGAATCCCTGCGAATTGGTACTAGATGTGGTGAGCCTGTTCCCTCCCACTTTCAAGAACCGTGAAAATGGCATGCGCCCTCAGTTGGCCCAGATGTTAGTTGACTTACATCCGAAGTTCTTGCGCTTCCCTGGTGGTTGCTTTGTCGAGGGACAGCATGCACCAGAAAATGCATATCATTGGCAACGTACAGTAGGACCTATTGAGAAACGTCCCGGTCACATGAATGCCAACTGGGGGTTCTGGGTTACCGATGGTTTGGGCTTCCATGAGTATCTGCAACTGGCTGAGGACTTGGGTGCTAAACCCTTGTATGTGGTGAATGTTGGCATATGGCATGGTGGCTTTACACCCGTGGAGGAACTTGAACCATGGATTCAGGAATGCCTCGATGCGCTGGAGTATGCCAATGGCGATGCAAAGACAACGAAGTTCGGACGTATGCGTGCCGAGAACGGGCATCCCGAACCCTTTAATCTGGATTTGATAGAGATCGGTAATGAAAATGCCAATTTCTATTTCGATACCAACCAGGATCAGAGCCATCATTATTTCGAGCGTTATCGCAAGTTCTATGATGCCATCAAGGCCAAGTATCCACAAGTGCAGTGCATCGGCAATGTGGAATCTTGGGGAACCGACACCCCGTCGTGGCGCAGTCAGGAACCCGTGGATATCCTAGACGAACATTATTATCGCAATCCCGCATGGTTTGCTGACGCCTATCATAAATATGATAACTACGACCGTAAAGGACCGAAAATTTATGTCGGTGAGTATGCCGTGACAAGTATGTTTGGCAAGGTGGGCAATCAGAACGCCGCTTTGGGTGAGGCTGTATACATGATAGGTATGGAGAATAATGGCGACATTGTTACCATGGCCAGTTATGCACCGCTGTTCGTAAACGACAATGCATCGAACTGGCCCACCGACCTCATTCATTTTAATGCCAGCAAGGCCTTTGGTACACCCTCGTATTGGGTACAGAACTTGTTTGCCAATCATGTGGGTACGCGAATTGTTCCACAAACACTTACTTGGAAACTACCCGAACCTAAACCTGTGGAGGTCAAGCATCCTTTGCATGTAGGTGTAGGTACATGGGATACGAGGGCGACCTATAAGGAACCTAAACTAATCGTTGACGGAAAAACTTACAACTTGCCCTCCATCGACACCTGGAAGAATAATCGTGGCCGAGAGCCTCACATGGAGATATGTCCTGTTGAATTCGAAGGGAAAAAGTACACCTATTCTGTGAAGGCAAAGAAGGAAGGTGGAAGGGAAGGTTTCCTCTTGGTGTATAATTACCAAAACGATCGTGACTTCGACTGGTTCAACGTCGGCGGATGGGGTAATACGCAAAACGCCATTGAGCAGAGTGTAGATGGTGGTCGCATAAATATTGGTAGTTCTTCACGTTTCACTGTCGATGAAGGCCGTTGGTATGACCTGCGTGTTGAGGTTATGGGTGATAGTATGGCTACCTATATTGATGGGAAGCTTGATTTGACTGCCCGTCATAAGAATCCGAACATGCGTGGCGTTTATAGTAATTCCACACTGGATGAGCAGACCAATACGCTGTATGTGAAAGTCGTTAATGTGGGTGAGGGCGCGACGCAAGGGTGCATCAATTTGGCCGGTGGTGAAGCTGCGGGTGCTGAAATGGTACGTTTGAGCAGTGAAAGCGGTCAGGACGAAAATACACGACTCGATCCTATGGCCATTCATCCTCGTCATGTTGGCGTATTTACCGAGCGGAGCGGAAAGCAAATCAAGTTCCCCGTAGCTCCATTCTCGGTTAATATTATTACAATAAGATTAAAGTGATATGGCGCACAACGGTCAGAGACAAGGTGAATATCAAGTACAGACGCAAGAACAGCACCTTACGCCCCAACAGGTGCTGTTGGTGCGCTTGACAGAATTGCCTCTTAATGACTTGCGTGATCGTATAGAAAAAGAACTGGAGGATAATCCTTATTTGCAAGGCGAGCATTCAGGTCAATCCGATGACTCTGGCAACTCTGATAATTCTGATTATTCAGAGGATTCAGACTCTTCAGAGAATCCAAATACTCACGAGACATCCGACTCTTTCGATGATGAAGATGATGGAATTCCTCGTGAGCCCCGCGACAATAATGAGGAACGTCGGAGTTATGAACTTGGCGACAACTCAGAATCCTTTTATGATCATCTTGTGGGACAGTTGGGTGAGTATGACCTTACCGACCATGAACGAGAGGTGATGACGTATCTTATCGGTTCACTAGCCGATGACGGACTTCTTCGTGTACCCTTGCAACAAATAGCTGACGAACTCGACATTTATCAAAACATACAGACCAGTGAGGCCGAACTGGAACATTTGCTTACCAGTGTTCTGCAACAAATGGAGCCTGTGGGTGTGGGAGGGCGTAACCTTAAGGAATGTCTTACTTTGCAGGCTCAGAAAAACTATTGTGGAAAGACACGTGAGCAATTGATAACTCTTTTCCAGCAGTATTGGGACGACTTCATTCACTTGCGTTGGCAAAGAATACAGCGAGCATTGAAACTTGATGACGTAGAACTCGACCACCTTAAACACCGTATTAAACGTTTGAACCCTCGTCCAGGTGGAAGCATTGGTGGAGACCATAGTGACAACCATGCCATAACACCAGATTTTATCGTTGAAACCGATGAAAATGGCGAGATACGCGTGACCCTAAATGAAGGCGAACTGCCTACTCTTACTGTTAGTCCTGATGCGGAGGAGGAGTTAAATATGCCAGCTACAACCAAGAACGAACGGGAGGCATTGAGTTATCTTCGTCGCCAAGTGAGAGGAGCACGGATGTTTGTTGATGCTATTAAACAGCGTCGTGACACGATGGAACGTACCATGAAAGCTATTGCCCAACTGCAACGCCCCTTCTTCCTTGAAGGCGACGAAACGTTGTTGCGTCCCATGAAGTTGGAAGATGTGGCTAAGAAGACAGGACTGGATATAAGTACTGTCAGCAGGGTCTCAAACAGCAAGTATGTCGAGACGGTTCATGGCATTTATCCCCTACGTTGGTTCTTTACGTCGGGAACGACACATAACGGTGACGAGGTTACGGTGCGTAAGATATTGCAAACCCTTCGCGAAATAGTGGAGGCTGAGGATAAGCGTCATCCATTGAGTGATGAACAGTTGGTGAAGATATTGCGTGAACGAGGCTATGATGTGGCTCGCCGTACGGTGGCAAAATACCGTACACAACTGGGTATTCCAGAAAGCAGGATGAGGAAAGGGACGTAAAGATGGACAAACAGTTGAAAGCCCGGGAGCGTGCTACCATTAACGTGATAGCGAAGGCATTGTCTGATGTCTTCCGTCCTTCCTATTTCCCCTTGTTGGGCTTTGTGCTGTTGTTCCTGTTCACCTACCTTTCCCTACTTTCCTGGCAGTTGAAGCTGCTTTTGTTGGCTTTGGTCTATGTCATGACCCTTTTCCTACCGGCAGTGGGCATCTACGTCTATCGATACGTCCATAAGTACTCCCCTCAGGACTTGCAGTTGCGCCACAATCGTCTTGTGCCGTACGTTCTGCATATCGTATGTTACTGCTTGCTCCTTTATTTTCTCAACAACATTCATGCCCCCTCGTTTGTGAGCGGTATCATTGTTATCAGCCTGTTGGTACAGTGTGCTTGCACCATCATCAACTTTTGGTGGAAAATCAGCATTCATTCGGCAGGTATGGGAGCCATCATTGGCGCTTTGGTTAGCTATTCCTATATTTTCCACTTTAATCCCGTGTGGTGGCTTTGTCTGGCTTTGTTGTTCAGTGGTTTGGTCAACAGCAGTCGCATGCTCTTGCGTCAGCATACACTATGGCAGGTGTTGGGAGGAACCCTTGTGGGATTTGTATGTGGACTTGTAGGATTGTTTGTGTAATATCAGAATATAAATAATTTGAATTTAAGATGGTTCCAAAGGTAAGTATTATTATGGGTAGCACCAGCGACCTGCCTGTGATGGAGAAGGCTGCTCGTGTGCTTGATGAAATGGAGATTCCTTTTGAGATGAATGCTTTGTCGGCTCATCGTACACCACAAGAGGTAGAGGAGTTTGCCTGTGATGCCGAAGGTCGTGGCTTGCGTGTCATCATAGCTGGAGCAGGCATGGCTGCCGCTTTGCCAGGTGTAATTGCTGCCAACACTACGTTGCCTGTCATTGGCGTTCCCATTAAGGGTATGCTCGACGGGTTGGATGCCTTGCTCAGCATTGTGCAGATGCCTCCTGGCATTCCTGTTGCTACGGTTGGTGTCAATGGCGCCCAGAATGCCGCCTTATTGGCTGTTGAAATGCTGGCCCTTAGCGATAAGGACTTGGCAGAAAAGCTGAAGGCTTACAAGCAGGGATTGAAAGAGAAGATTGTGAAGGCCAATGCTGAACTGGCAGAGGTGAAATATAAGTTTAAGGTAAACTAATGCAAAGAAGAATAACCCATGAGGTGAAGGTTGGTAATATCTGCATCGGCGGAGACAATCCCGTCCGAGTGCAGTCGATGTGCACCACCTCCACGATGGATACGGAAGGTTGCGTACGTCAGATATTGGCGATAGCAAAGGCTGGAGGTGAACTGGTCAGGCTTACCACCCAAGGTGTGCGTGAGGCAGAAAACCTCAAGGAGATACGCCGACGCGTTCGTGAGGAGGGATGTGACGTTCCTCTTGTTGCCGACGTTCACTTCAACCCTCATGTTGCGGAGGTGGCCGCCCTGTATTGCGAGAAAGTGCGCATCAACCCTGGCAACTATGTCGATGCTGCGCGTCAGTTCAAGCATCTAGAATATACCGATGAAGAGTATCAAGCGGAACTCCAAAAGATAGAAGACCGTCTCATTCCTTTCCTGAACATTTGTAAGGAACATCATACGGCAGTGCGCATTGGCGTCAATCATGGCAGTCTCAGTGACCGCATTATGTCGCGTTATGGCGATACTCCTGAGGGCATTGTCGAATCATGTATGGAGTTCCTTCGCATTTGCATGAAGGAGAACTTTCTCGATGTTGTGGTCAGTATCAAGGCCTCGAATACCGTTGTCATGGTCGAGAGTGTTCGTCTGCTAGTGAAGGCTATGGATGCCGAAGGCATGACTTTCCCTTTGCACCTTGGCGTTACGGAAGCCGGTGAGGGCGAGGATGGCCGCATCAAGTCGGCAGTAGGTATTGGTGCCCTGCTCGTAGATGGCATTGGTGACACCATACGCGTCTCGCTTAGTGAGGCCCCAGAGAACGAAATCCCCGTCGCTTACACTTTGCTGCAGGCTGCCCGTTTGCGTTTTACGAAGACGGAATACATCTCTTGCCCAGGTTGTGGCCGTACACTTTTCGACCTGCAAGGAACCATTGCCCGAGTAAAGAAAGCCACGAGTCACTTGACTGGTCTAAAGATAGCCGTCATGGGATGCATCGTGAATGGGCCGGGTGAGATGGCTGATGCCGACTATGGCTATGTGGGTGCGGCTCGAGGCAAGGTCTCCTTGTATAAGGGCAAGCAATGCATAGAAATGAATATTCCTGAAGATCAGGCCGTCCAACGACTCCTACAAATTATTGAGCAGGACGCCCATAATTCCCAATAATATAAATATATGACAATGAATAACCAACCATTACTAATTTACAACACCCTTTCTCGTCAGAAAGAACTATTTCGTCCCTTGCACGAGGGGCGCGTAGGCATGTATGTCTGCGGTCCCACTGTCTATGGCGACGCTCATTTGGGCCATGCCCGTCCCGCCATCACTTTCGACTTGCTGTTCCGTTATCTGCAGCACCTGGGATATAAAGTACGCTATGTCCGCAATATCACCGATGTAGGCCATCTCGAACACGATGCCGATGAAGGTGAGGACAAGATTGCCAAGAAGGCTCGTTTGGAGGAACTGGAACCTATGGAGGTGGCACAGTACTATACCAATCGTTTCCATGAGGCAATGGATGCCCTCAACTGTTTGCCTCCAAGCATCGAACCGCATGCTACTGGCCACATCATCGAGCAACAACAGTTGGTGCAACAGATCCTTGACAATGGTTATGCCTATGAGTCGAACGGAAGCATATACTTTGATGTTGAAAAGTATGACCACGACCACAGGTATGGCATTCTCTCGGGTCGTTCGTTGGAGAATATCAAGGATGCAAGTCGTGAACTGGCCGGAGTCGGAGAGAAGCATAATCAGGCAGACTTCGCCCTCTGGAAGAAAGCACAACCGGAACACATCATGCGTTGGCCTTCGCCTTGGAGCGACGGTTTCCCTGGCTGGCATTGCGAATGTACTGCTATGGGTCGCAAGTATTTAGGTGAAGAATTCGACATTCATGGTGGCGGTATGGATCTTGTCTTCCCTCATCATGAGTGCGAGATTGCACAGGCTGTGGCCAGTCAGGGGCATCAGATGGTGCACTACTGGATGCATAACAACATGATAACCATCGGCGGACAGAAGATGGGTAAGTCATACAACAACTTTATCACCCTGCCCGAGTTCTTTGCCGGTACTCACGAGAAGCTCACACAGGCTTATGCCCCCATGACTATCCGTTTCTTCATCCTTCAGGCCCACTATCGTTCCACGGTTGACTTCGGTAACGAGGCCTTGCAGGCAGCAGAGAAGGGATTGGCACGTTTGATGGATGGTTGGAAACTGTTACAGCGTCTGCAAGAAGGACAGAAGACGAAGGGCCAGCCACAGGTGGATATGAAGTATGTCGACGAACTGCGCGAGAAGTGCTATGATGCCATGAACGACGACCTCAACTCGCCTATGGTCATCTCTGCGCTCTTCGATGCTTGTCGCGTCATCAACACCGTCAACGACCACAAGGCCTCTATTACCGCAGAGGTTGCACAGGCTATGGCCGAAGTGTTCCGTACTTTTGCCTTCGACATCTTAGGACTGACAGCAGACAGTGGTGCCAGCAACAAAGCTCGTGAAGAGGCTTTCGGTCATGTTGTTGATATGCTCCTCGAGCAACGTCGTCAGGCCAAGGCTGAAAAGAACTGGGCCTTGAGCGACAAGATTCGCAACGACCTCACCGAACTCGGCTTCGAGGTCAAGGACACGGCCGATGGTTTCTCTTGGTCGCTGAATGTATAGGGATTACGTCTTTTACACTTAATCTCCATTAAGAGGCCTTAAAACCTTCGATCAAAGATATATACTTTCATTGTCAAAGTTATATACAATCATCGCCCCATGCTATAGTAATGCGTGGGGCGATGGTTATATAATGCAGTTGGGTTGCTTGTTTACCTCTTGCCAACAGCTCGGCAATGGTCCATATCGAACCTTTATTCGACCTCAGTCAAACACTTTTTCAGTCACTATCGTACCATTATTCGATATGGTTAACGCCTATCCTTCTCATTTCCAGATAGATAAGTTTCTGCTGGATTCCCTGTTTCAATCATCTTTTTTAGGGAAGTACTCGGACCGGACAATTCGGACAATTATTTTCGCACACTTTTCACAGGGCGAGGCATACCCACTCTTTCCGAAATCGGCATTTTGAGTGATGAAAAGAACGAAAATGAAGTAAAAATATGTATAAATAATAATGTATATGCATATAATTATCGATATTATTATATTGATTAATATATATATTTAATTATATATCAATTAGTTATATATTTTACTATCTCCTCCTCTGCCTCCTGACCGCGTAAAAAAAGTTGTCCGAATTGTCCGAATTGTCTGGATTGTCCACAATTTGATTCGACTTCGGGAACAACTGTCTCATTATTAGGCTGTTAACAAAGTGAGGCGGAAATGATGAACTTTATTTCCTTAAAGGATATACGTATGGAAATCCCCTCAAACTTTCTTCTGCTGTGCCACAAAGTCGGTGGGGAGAAGGCCGAAGTCCTTCTTGAAGCAAGTGGAGAAGTACTTGGGGTCGGCATAGCCCACAGCATAAGCCACGTCGGCAATGCGGGCTTGTGGGTTTTGGCGAAGCAGTTCGCAGGCCGACTTCATGCGCACGGTTCGGATGAAGTTGGAGGTCGTGAGCCCTGTTGCTGCATGCAACTTCTTATAAAGGGTGGACTTGGACATGCACATGGAATCGGCAAACTGCGGAAGTCCGAACTCGCTGTCGGCAATGTGGCGTTGGACACAGACAAGGCATCGGCGTACGAAATCTTCGTCGCTGGGCGATGAACTGATGTTGCAAATGTCTGCAAAGAGGTCCTCACGCACCTTCTCGTAGGTCTTCTGCTTGTATTCCTCCAACAGGTTCAGTGCATTCTGGCGTTCCATGCGTGCCAGTTGCAACTCTTGCCGGTGCAGTTCACGCTCACTCAGGTAGCGAATGATGAAAGCGATGATGGCCAGTCCTGCCAAGATGTAGAACAGCCAGGCATACCACCGTTGCCATATGGGTGCTAAGACCCTGATGACGAGGGTTTGTTCCTCGCGACTCCAACTCCCACCCTCGTTCGTACAACGCACGCGGAAGGTGTATGTGCCAGGAGGAAGTTGGCTGTAGCTGACCTGACTAACGCCAACGTCGGTAAAGTGCCATTCGCGATCGAGTCCGTCGAGCATATAAGCATAGCGCACGCCATCGATATTGTCGAAGTCAAGCGACGAGAATTCGATGGTAAGGTCGTGCTCTGAAGGTTGCAGGGTGATTTTGTCGTTTGGAAGCGGAGTCTTGTCCGTGTTGTGCTGTTTGATGTTGGTGATGATAGCTCGTTGGTTGGTGGCAGGTTCAGGGATATCCGTGTCGTTGAACACCGAATAGGCATACTGGCCGGCAAAGCATATTTGTCCCTTGGACGATACTGCCGAGAAACCTGCTCCAAAGTGGTCGCCGTCGATGACATCTTTTCGGTCGAAGAAACGTAACCCTGAGACTTTCCCTTCCTCATTAATAGTGAGACTTATGAGATTGTGACGTGAGGATATCCACAGGCGTCCGTCACCCGTCTCTTCAATGCTGTACATGTCGTCGTTGGGGATGCCATAGTCGGTGGCTACGTCCAGAAATCCATCGCGGTCGGGGTCATAAAGCATAAGTCCTGCCTCCTGTGAACATGCCCATAGCTGTCCTCGTTGGTCGGTAATCAGACGATAGATATTCAGGGTCTGAAAGTCCGTGTCAAGGAGTTTGGTGTATTGTTTCATCCTGAGCGAGGCAGGTCGGTTCATATCGCCTGTCAGGTGTATGATGCCTTGCTCATTAGTGCCTAACCACATCGATTGATTGCCGTCGCAGACAATGGAGGAAACCTGTGCGGTCTCCAACGGACGGATGTTCTTGCCTTCGAGGTGTATGCCTCTTCCATCGGGCCACAGTATGCTCAGTCCTTTCCACGTGCCGATGAGAAGTCGGCCTTGTGGGTCGCGGTTGATGCAATATATGCAATTGTCGGCCAACCACGGTGTGTTGCTTTGGTTGTACTGACTTACAATCTTGCCTTCGTGTAGAACGATGATTCCGTCCCTGAGTGTACCCAAAAGAATGGTGTCGGACGATAGGGGAAGAATGGTGTTAATCCTCGATGGAATGGGGATATTTGTGTTTCCTGCGTCTGGCATGAGCAGCCCTGAATGACTGGTGCCGATGAGCAGCCTGTCCTGCATGTCGTAACTGACGCAAGTGATGTGGTCCGATGCCTTTTGCTCGGCCGTCAACTGTCGGATGTTGAAGTACGACGGACGTGTGCTTGCAGATACTATGCCACGATCATAGGCATACATCCACATGCGTCCTTGCCTGTCGCTAAAGATGGAGTTGACTCCGCGTGATAGATAGTCGGGCTGTGGCTCTACAATTTCAGGCAGGGCTTGAGGCGTTTCGTCGTCCAATGGTGCAAAGCACAGACCCTTGTCAGTTCCTATCCACAAGAGATTGTTGTTGGGGTCTTTATTGATGTTCCAAATAATGTTGGACGGCAAAGGGAAGTTTGACGAGTGCATGCCATAGTGCATAAACTGCAATGCGCTGTGGGTATCATGGGGGTTGGCAATGCAATAGAGTCCCTCACCCCAAGTGCCTACCCATAGTCGACTCTTGGCATCCTCGAACAGGGTATGAGCCGAATTTTGCTTGTTGAAATGGGGCATTTCGTAGAAGCTTCCGTCACGCGGATTGAAACGGAAGAGTCCTTTGTCCCAGGTACCTATCCACACGTAGCCTTTGCTGTCTTCGAGCAGGGCTGTCACTGAGCAGTGAGGCACTTTGGCATTCTGACGTTTGTCGCAGTAGAGGGTAAGGCTGTCGTCTCGTCCCTTGCACTGGCCGTACAGACCTCCCTCAGTTCCTATCCAAGTATCACCCGAACGGGTGAAAAGAATGCGGTTGATAACATCCGAATTGCTGAAGTCGGGGAAGTGTATCTCCTTGCTTTGTCCATTTTGCAGGTTCAGTATACTGATTCCCTTACGTGTACCCACCCACAAACAACCATCGTTATCTTGGTTGAGGATGCGTACGTCATTGGAAACCAGCAAGTGGGGTTGTGAGGGCGTGTTGCGGTATTGCTTCACTCGATAGCCGTCGTACCGAAAGAGTCCGTTCTTCGTTCCTACCCAGATGAATCCTTTGTCGCCTTGGTACAGGCAGTTGATTTCTTCGGCAGGCAGGAGGTCATTGGCTCTTGCCCGTTCCAACATGATACGCTGTGGCAAGTGCTGCGCCTGCAACGCCGTAGCG
>JAEEGF010103345.1_pt1 | contig 12462 bp, 10 predicted proteins | sample 9134171 | NCBI WGS metagenome assembly JAEEGF01 (sample SAMN16246542, study PRJNA631951) | gut metagenome | biome: gut microbiome; feature: rumen; material: AP-attached | host: Bos | place: Iran: Karaj | collected 2018-10 | reverse complement strand
CTGTCTTGAAACCCTCGCTACATGGACATACAGAGGAATATACAATTCCGAAGGTTTCATAAAGCTCCAAATTCCCGAATCCACCGGACTTTTTCTTATCATCCAGCGTAAGAACATACACATCCTTTTCATTGCACCGCCATTACGGGGATTCGGTATCATATGATAAAAACCCTGTCCGACATTTTTATCAGCTCTTGCATAAAAGTAATCGACTACGGTTTCAAACATTTTACCCTTCTTATACCCAGCGGCAAAAAGTTTTTCCAGACCGCCGTCTTTAATGTACAGCTCTTTTAGTATTTTAAATATTGAAATAAAATCCTTCGGCTTGCCAAAACGATAATTAAAATTCCCTATCATCCCCGGCTCAAAATTTATGACAAAATTAAGGGGCTTATTATGCGCCATCAAAAGCCATTCATCAAGTTTTTTTATAAACTGTTTCCTGCTCCCATATGCAAGCAAGGATGCAACAAAACCGGCTATCTCTATATCTTCTTTTGTTTTAAACCTGTGAATAAACTGAACCGGATCATCTTTTATAAAATCTTCCGACTCATACATATCAACTAACCTGTCCAGCTCATTTTTAGATATCATACCTATATTTTATTCCAAAACAATCAAAATTGAAATATTTTTCATTTTTTAGTAAACTAGACTTTGATGGAAGGACAAATCTATAAAATACATTCTGATTTTTACTACGTTCAATCCGGTGAACAAACATTTGAATGTAAAATTCGCGAGGTTTTAAAAAAGCAGCAGCTTAAACTCGTTACGGGAGATTATGTTGAATTTGATAACGGTGTAATTACAAAAATTTTGCCGCGAAAAACATATATTTCCAGACCTTCTGTTGCAAACGTTGACCAGATTATCGTTGTTACTGCACTGAAGCAGCCGGCGTTGGATTTTCATCAACTCAATCGTTATGTCTCGCTGGCAAAATATTACAAAATACCGGTTGTTCTGTGTTTTAACAAAGAAGATTTGGGCCTTGAGCAAGATATTCAAAATAAAATAGTATCAATATATAAACCACTGGGTTATAAAATTGTCTTCACCTCCGCAACAGAAAAACGCGGGATTGAGGAATGCAAAAATTTATTAAAGGGTAAATTATCAGCTCTTTGCGGGAATTCGGGTGTAGGAAAATCAAGCTTAATCAATGCTCTTAATCCGAAGGTTCACTTAAGGACAAAAGAGGTCAGCGAAAAACTATACCGCGGGACTCATACAACCCGTCATTGTGAAATAATAAGACTTGATAAAAACTCTGCCGTGGTTGATACGCCCGGGTTCAGCAATGTTCGTTTTGATTTTATACTGCCGCACGATGTCGGAGCACTGTTTGACGAAATAGCAAAATACCGTCATCTATGCAAGTATGCCGACTGTTTACATATCAACGAGGACGGTTGCGAAGTACTCAAAAACATTGATAAAATTGATGAAACACGATATAACAGTTACACTGAATTTGTACAGGAAGCCCTTGAATACAAAGAACACGTGAAATATAACGGAAAGAAAAAAGAGTCTGCACAAAAAATTAAAAACAATAAAACGCAGGCAAAAATAAGCAACCAAAAACGTCAGGCATCACGAAACACAAAAAAACAAATGATTTATAAGGAAATAGATGAAGATGAATATTAACGATTATATTGAACTTATAAATGATAAACTCGATGAATATATCCCTATCGGATACCCTGAAAATATTTTCAAATCAATGAAATATACGGTGACCTTGCCCGGGAAAAGATTAAGACCGATTATGTGTCTTGAAACATGCCGGCTGTTCAGCGGCGATTTTGAGGACGCAATCCCGACAGCTTGTGCAATCGAAATGCTCCATGCCCAAACTCTTATCCACGACGATTTGCCCTGTACTGATAATGACGATTACAGGAGAGGAAAACTGACAAATCACAAAATTTTCGGCGAAGCTATTGCAGTTATGGCAGGAGATGCGCTTTTAACTTATGCCCCTAGCATAATTACAAAATATTCAACCAATCTGAGCCCGGTAACTATTATCCGTATTCTTAATGAATATTTTCATTTTGCCGGAGCTGAAGGTGTTATTGCCGGACAGGTTGTAGATATTGAATCAGAAAATATCGATATCAAAAATTTTGAAGAAAAGGCAAAAATTCTTGACTACCTGCATATCCATAAAACTTCGGACCTGTTTCAGCTTGCTGTAAGATGCGGTGCAATCATCGGCGGTGCTGATGATGAACAGCTTGAAATTATAACGGATTTTGCAAAGAAATTTGGACTGATGTTTCAGGTTGCGGATGACATTTTGGATGAAACTTCAACTTTTGAAAAAACAGGCAAAACAGTAGGAAAAGACAAAGAAGAAGGCAAACTCACCTACGTCTCACTCTACGGACTTGAAGAGGCAAAATGTAAACTTTCTTGCCTGGCTGATGAATGCCGTGATATAATAAAACAACAAAATATAAAGTCCGAAATATTTGAGGATATAATTGAGAGAGTATTAAAGGGAGCAGGCATTTAATGAATATCGAAGCTATAAGAATGACAGTGGCAAATACAGGGTATGAGGTGCTTATTTGCGGTATGTTATCTGCGTTTTTTGCACAACTTATAAAGTTTGTACTGTTTACCTTTCAGACAAGAAGAATAAATTTTAAAATATTTACCACTACAGGCGGAATGCCAAGTGCACACTCTGCTGGAGTTATGGGTTTATCAACCATGGTCGGAATATTACAGGGGTATGATTCATATTTGTTTGCGGCCTGTATCGGCTTCTCGCTGATTATTATGTATGATGCCGCAGGGCTAAGGCGTGCCGCCGGTAAAACTGCAGCTTGTTTGAACAGAATGATGGACGATTTTTATCACCACGACATACAAAGTGTTGGGGGAAAATTAAAAGAACTTTTGGGCCACACACCTTTGGAAGTCTTTGTAGGTGCGGTATTTGGCATCATCTTTGCCTATGCTCTGCATATTTATATAATCTCGTAATAAAGTTTATTAGTTTAGGCAACGTGCAATTTCCTCTTCTGATTTACCCTTGTAATCAAGGTGCGAAGATGTTATGGGCTGACGGTATTCACTGCTGCCAATATAACGCTTGTCAACAGATACAGACGGCACCATAATTGACCACTTATACATAGCACCTGCCATTCTGCGATAGAATTTATCCAACCATAGTGCTTTTTGTTCACGCGGCAATTTATGCGTTTTTTCATACAAAAATTCTGCATTGATTAAATCATTATAGTGTTCTTTTTTGTTTTCAATTCGCCAAATAACCTCATCCATAAACTCATACGGCATTAATGCATCTTCAGCGCACAAAGGTTTTCCGGTATTCGGATCAATCGCAAGCTCTGCTCCCGGTCTTTTTAATATAACGGATTCCGGTATTACATCTTTTTCTTCTCTGTTTTTATTGAGCCAGCGTGCAAGTGCAAAAAGTTTTGTTTTTGTTACATCAGCAATCGGTGCAAATCCGCCTGACATATCGCCGTTTATTGTTGCATAACCCATATAAGCTTCTGATTTATCAGAGGTTGCAATCGGCAAACAACTCTCAAACTCGTTACTTATACCCCACAATATAACTGCTCTTGAACGTGCCTGTATATTATCGAGCGTATATGATTGTTTATATCTGCAATTCCAACTGCCCTCAACCTTATTAAATAACTCATCAAGTCCTGATGACGTCGTTTCAACCATATCTTTAATCGGAGCAACGGCAAATCCTATACCCAAATTTTTTGCCAACTGTTCGGCATCGGATTTGCTTGTGTCTGTGGTGATTTTTGAAGGCATACTCACTCCGAAAACATTTTCTTTACCCAGAGCATCTGCCAATAATACTGCGCAAACCGTTGAATCCAAACCGCCTGACAAACCCAAAACCGCGCGCTTAAAACCTGTCTTGTTAAAATAATCTCTTATTCCCTGAACAATGGTTTTGTAAGTTCTTTCCAAATCAGGTTCGTAATTTAAGCTGAATGAAGCAGCAACCTCCTGTTGTTCTAACCCTTCCGGCAACGGATTTATTTTCCCGAAATTTTTATCAGGATTTACGACTGCAAAATCTTCTTCGAAGGATTTTGCCCTTGCCAGCAAATTTCCGTTTTTGTCATAAACTCTGCTTGCTCCTGCAAAGGTAACACAATCGGCAGCTCCGACTTGATTTACATAAATTACGGGCAGAGAGTATTTTTTTGCAATAAATGATAAAACATTACTTTTTACATACTCTTTTTGTGGATTCATTGCTGAAACAGAGCAAATTATCAGTGCCTCGGGCTGTTCTTTTATTATTCCTGAAATTATATCCTCAGAAGCTAAATCTTCATCCCCAACTATAATTCCGCACTTTTTACCGTTTACAATAATCGTTTTAGCACCATCATCCGAAGCTTCAATATATAGGTAATCATTAAACTCAGAAACTGCCGGCAACACCTGTCTTCTTATAATATTTTGTATTTTGCCATCTGATAAAACGGCAACCGAGCTGTAATATTTGCCCTTTTTATCTTTGACAGATTCTGCAAACCCAACAAGTGCCGTCGTTTCTGTTGTAACTTTTGCTATCTGCCTCAGCCATTTTACATTTTCTTCAACAAGATTCGGGTGTCTGTCGGTTGTATCATCAAGCGGAAAACCTGACAATGACATCTCCGGAAAAATAACCAAATTAAGTCCGATATTTTGGGCATGACGAATATATTTAACAATTTTTTTTGAGTTATATTCAAAATCTGCCGGATGAGGATTTATCTGCGCAATCCCTATTGATTCGGGCTTAATCAACCCTTTTAGTTCACTCTCGACTTCGGAATTGAGCCCTTTTTCCGTCAGCGAATATATTTTCCCCCTAATATCTGTATCCGTCATAATAATTACCTCTAAAATAATTATACATAAAAAAAATTCGCCTTTTACTTGAAAAAACTTTTTGCACGAATTATAATTCTTTCGTAACTACATAGCGGTATCGTCTAGTGGTTAGGACGGGAGATTCTCATTCTCCAAACAGGGGTTCAATTCCCCTTACCGCCGCCAATTAAAGTCCTCCTTTGAGGACTTTTGTTTTATATGACGAAATCTTAACAAAAGGGTTGCCAAATTTGAATTTATTTGTTATACTACTTGTGTAGTAGTTAGTTGATGGGTGTAAATATGTTAGTTTCTCTTATGGCAAGAATGAACGCGATATCGCAAATGCATAATGCACAGTATGCTATGATGCAAAATCGTATCAATATGCTCTCAATGTGCCGCAATATGCCGACCTTCTGCGGAAATGATCCGGCACGGCTCGCAATGCTTCACGACGTTGATACCCGTATGGCTATGAGCAACGCAACAAATGAAACTCTCTACTTGATCGCTCAGGCCCAGGAAAAAGCAGCTGCCCAGATGATTGCACAAGAACAAAAAAGCGAAGCAAATAAAATCTCTTATATTGCGTAACTTTCGTTCGTTCTGAGCGTAGCGAAGAATCCCATAAAATTCTGAAAGATGAAAATTATATGAGAATTCTTCACCCGCAAGGAATTCAGAATGGCAGTTGTTCTGCTCTACGCTGCGCTCCTCGCATTAAACGCCACCGCTCACACTTGCAACGAAAACTCAACGTTTCCGTTGACGCGTGCTCGATTCTCACTTCGTTCGTGGCTCTGCTCGGAGCGCAAAAAAATACCGCTTAATAAGCGGTAGGGAAAAGTTACGAAAATTAATTGTAGGGGAAAAATATACAATATATCTTATGCATTGAATGTGTTGAATGATTTTTCAACATTATTACTTATTACCTTCTTCACTGAATCATATTCCGTTTGCAATGCGTTATGCTCGGATTCCAGTTTCGTAAGTTCCAAATCAAATTGTTTATCTTGACTTTCAATCTTGTCCATATGTTTTTTGTATACTTGCTCTGCAATCTTGATAGCAGAAGAATCTTCTTTTTCAGTAATGGATTCATCATCATCCATTGTTGTTGAAACAAAACCTTTTTCTGCAATTGAGTAGTATGCCAAAGTCAAATTGCCTGCTTTCAGTTGTCTTACCATCCATTCAGAATCGTTGAAAATTTTGTTTTCACTTGTCATATTATCGCCTGCTGTTGTCGTTGCAAGTTTTTGAGAGAAGGATTCTTTCAGTGTTGTATAACCACAAGTTCTCATCTCATTAAATATATTTTTATAATATGTCAAGGTTTGAGCATCATATTTCAAATCTGCTGTTGCAGCTCTGTCGTAGAAAGATGCAGTAATTGAAAGTGCATAATCATACAATGCTCTTTGTTCCTGTGTTGTACCTTCAAAGTTCAGGGCATGATCCTTCTGGTGCAATGCATATGCAAACTGACCTTTTGAATAGTACATACCATCACTTGCATTTTGAGTCAAATAATTTTTTCTGCCTGTATCAAATGATTTGTCATTTAAGTCATAGTATAAAGATAAAGATTCTATAGTTTCACCGTTTTCATCCGTATGTTTAAAGACTTTTGTATCTTTATCGTACTCTACATTTTCAACTTCTTTGAACACTTTTTTACCATCAGCACCTGTTGTTGTGTAACCGACTCTTTGATTGCCGTCGTTATCTTCAACCGCTTCAAGTAAAACTCTTTCTGTATAATATCCCTTATCATCTTTGTTCAAAGAAACTTTTGCACCTGTACCTTGTGCAGTTCCTGTTGCAGTATTGTATATTGCATATCCGTCAAACGGACCATCACCAAATGAATGGAAACCAAATCCGATAATATGCTGACCATCATAATCTTCATCAGGTTCGCCAGATATAGTCAGATATGCACGACCATTTTCGTCGTAACAACCTTTTCCGACAGAAACCAGGTATTTATCCCATGCTTCGTGGATTGCTTCTTTTGCCTCTGCTTCTGCAGTCAAATCAATATTTGTCTGAGTGTATCCCAGTTCACTCAAAAATCTGTTGTAATCCCCGTTATATTTTTCAAATGCATCGGCAATTGCCTGAGAAACCAATACCTGACCTTTATTTGATTTTACAATGTATTGTTTCCCGCAAGCAACAGTATTGTTTCCTGTAATTGCCGCATAAGTTAAATCTGTATAATTGGCCTGTGTGCCGTTGTAACCGGTCAAAATTTGGAATTTTGTTTTATTCAATGCTTCCAAATAATCATTATTTGCCTGTTCGGAATTATCTGCAAGACGCTGCTTTGAATATGCAACAGACTGCTGTTCCATCTCGTTATTTGATAAACGGGCTGTAATGCTTAACAATCGGGCTTGTGATGCTGCCATTCCCATAGTGTCTAACAGTTCCTTTCAATAATTTTCGTATCGTACTCATGTTTACGGCATATTTTGAAAGAAACTTTAAATTTTTATCGTATATTGTTAAGATTTTGTTACAAAGAATTTAATTATTTCGCATCAAGCCCGATTTCCGCAAAATATAATCTGAAATAAAAACACGCAACGTGCTGGATTGAATCAACCCTTATCCATTGCCTTGTGGCCTTAAATCTTATTGCGCCTTTGGATTTTTCCGGATTTTTATGGGCAAAGTTATTAATATCATTATTAAATAAAAGCATTTGCGACTGAGCAGCTTTCCTGCTGGCTTTTAGTATGTTTTCAGCCATTTCTTCGTTTCCGATTTTCTTTGCAAGATAATATGCACCAATCAACCCTTCAGAACGCGAGCCGTCAGGATAGAAGTGATCTCCATGCTCATAATAAAAACTTCCTTCATAATCAATAAACGGCGTATCGTCTTTTTTGTACATATGATCAATCATTGTCTGAGCATCCCCAAACACAAAATCAATATAATTCTGCTTTCTGAAATGCGGCAGGGTTGCCCACTCTTCTATTGACTGCATAAGCCATGCATCTGAAGGCAATGCTGTAAATAAATCAGCATAGGATTTTGGTCTTTCGTCAATTATCCAGTCAAGAGCCAATTCGCCCTTTTCCAGCACTTCCTGTCTTAATTCCTCGTCATCCTCAAAATAATTTGCGAATAAACCCAAACCAAGCAACGCTTCGCCCGGATAATAGAAGGAGAAGGTTGCCCTGCGTTCTTCATCATTCATATCAACAAGAGGATTTCCTCCCTGAACTTTCGGGTGAATATAATAACCCAGTAATTCGCCAGTCTTGTATATTCTGGACAGAAGGTGACGGGTGTACATTTTTATATATTCATCATATGATTTGTCGTTTGTTTCGTTACGGTATTTCATCATAGCAATCAAAATCATGCCTGTACCGCCGAGTTTTGCCTTGTTGTTACAATATATATAACCGGCTTTTTGCCCGTTATAATCATGCTCTCTTGTCAAAGTTACACTGTAATCAAGGGCTTTTTTGGCACCTTCTAAATATTTCGAATCCTTTGTTAACTGATACGCTCTTATCAAAGTAACCACGCCGCCGCAATGACGCAAATCATTATAATATAGTTTATCTTCAGGTCTGTTAGGATGTTCGTGGTCGTTATAATTATCTTCTTTTGCATCATAATAATACAGGAATTTACCGTCATCCGTCTGGTATTTTAATGTCCAATCCGCACCTGCCATTGCAATATCTCTTATGGCCTCAGGCGAATATTCATACAACTGGTTTCCTCTGTACAAAGGAATTGTGGAATCCTTATACGTAATAAACGTATGGCTTTTTATTATGTAACACTCGTGCGGAGTTTTCTTCAAAATATCAATACGCTCTGATATTTTATTAGTCATAGATTTTATGTAAGTCTTACGCAGTAAAGAGTTTATTGCCGTTCTAAGATCCATTTGACTGTTTACCCAGGCATCCGTCGGCATGTAAAGATATGATTGTCCCTGCAATACGAGTTTTATGCCGGTAACACCCGGTTCAAACCTAGACGGAGTTATTACTTTTGTTTTTATATCACTAAAATTAACAGCCAGTTGATCCGTCACATATTCAAGCATAATACGGCATTTAGAACTGTCACCTGCTTCAAACTCATTAAAAGTTTTGTATGCTTTTATTTTTTCAATATCACGGTTTATGGTTTCTTCAAGAGAAGATCTGCAAGAACCCCACCTTATCGGAGACAACCCTTCATGGAATAAAGTTATATATACGAAGGTAAAGTTTTGCTTAAAATCAATTATCCCTTCAAAATTCAAATCACCTGCCGAGACTTTTTCATCAGACACCAACGCTTGTCTTATACGTTTCATTAAAACGTCAACAACCGTAAAATCCTTCTTTAAAAACTCTCGTTCTTTATTGTTCTCAACAGAAAAATCCATATTATACCTCTTGTTATATGGTTAATTGTACCATAAAACTTAATATTAACAAACTTAACAATTTTGCCGAGGGCTAAATAATATGTTAACTTGTTATAGAGAGGGTATTATATATGAAGAATGTTGTTATTTACACGGATAAGAAGTCTTCTACAATTGCTGATGTAATATCAGGGATTGAAGATGTTAATGTAAGACTTGAGAGTGCCGAAAATATAAAAGATTATGAAGCTTTGAATCCGGGAGTGATAATTGTTGAAGACGTACCGGATATTAAAGATGTTTTGATGGTTACCAAATTCAAGCACCCAATACTTTTTATCGGGGAAACCTTCAAAGGCGCAACCGTTCGTGCTGTCGCTTTTGATTATATAAAAACTCCTGTTGATAATCAGGAATTACTCGTAAGAGTTAAAAATATGCTTAAAATCAGAGAGTTGAGAGATAAACTAAAAACCCTTTCAACTACTGATGAATTAACAGGTCTGCATAACAGAAGATATTTGCAGGAACGCATGGAACAGGAAATTTCCCGTGCAAAACGTTACGGCAATGCTCTTTCTGTATTATTGTTTGACTTAGACTTCTTCAAAGTTGTTAATGATATATATGGTTACGAATGGGGAGATGTACTTCTTCGTTCAATCGCAGATAAACTTAAACAACTAATCAGAAAAGAAGATATCTTAACACGTTACGGAGATGAAGAATTTATCGTTGTTCTCCCGAACACAACTGAAGATAATGCATTTCTTTTTGCAGAAAGATTCAGAAAAGACATTGAAAAAATGGAATTTATTCCGGCTGGTGAAGAAGAAAGACACCCGATTACAATATCCGGCGGGATTTCAACTTTCCCTTGCTTACCTGACACGGAAGAAGATGCTAATACAATCATAAGATACGCTGAACACGCATTATATAATGCTAAAAAACGCGGCAAAAATAAAATTGTACAGTTCTCACAACTTAACTTGGGTGAGGGCTAAGGGGTAAATATAAGGAGCCCTGAATACATCCGGCAGGATGAAAAAAAGATCCTTTCTGAACACTTACATAGTGTAAATCTGGTTAATAGGCGGTAGAAATACCGTCTTTACTTTTGCCTTTTTAATATTCAATATCAGAATTTATTTTGTTTTCGGATATTTCAGATCCGTTGCCCAAGTTGCTAATGCTATTGCCATTGCTTCCTTCTTCTGTTCGAACGTCAGTTCCGGATGTGCTTTGTCTATTTCTTGCATCTTCTGTTTTAGCTTTATTTTGAAGTCCTGTTTGTCCACTTGATACCCTTTCTGATGCGTTTTCGTAATTTTTGAGAGATTTTCTCAACTTCATTATTCCATATATTAGCAGCTTCTTCAAGTGTTTTTGCATTATCAAATTTTTCTTTTATGCTATCATATAAATTTTTTAAATATTTTATTAACTTTTATTAACAAAATATACGACCTGCGCAATTTTACTTTAAAGAAATTGTTTATATATATGTAGGTTAGGAAAAGTTTATGCATGTAAGGTGGTAAATTATGACTTTAATTGGTAGGATTATTGGTTACACTCCAAAGGTATTTAATTACACAAAAAGATTAGTAAAAGCATCGCCATATATTATGTTTGGAGATGCGGCAAATGCCGGAGCCAAAGCAGCATCAGCTGTTACAAAAACAGCAGATATATCTGTTGGCCAATACATAAAAAATATGATTAAAGCAGGCGGAAAAGGAATTGAAGCTAATGTAGAAGCAGCAAAAGCAGCTACAGGCAGTGGCTTCTTTAAATCAATGTGGAACTCAATAAAGGGAACTCCGTCAGTAATTAAAAAAGCAATTACCGATGAGGTTGGTAGTGCTACGGGTTTCTTCGGAAAACTGGTTGCAGGTCCAAAAGGCTTTTTCAAGGGCATCGGTAAAAAATTACCTTTAATCGGTAACTTATTCCTGATTGCATTAGAATTACCAAATATAATTAAAGCAACAAAAGAAAAGGGTATTGGACAAGGTTTAGTTGAAACCGTCAGGGCAGCAGCAAGATTAACCGGAGCATCCTTAGCTGCAGCTGTCGGCACAACAATTGCAGGACCTATCGGCGGCTTCATAGGATTCGCAGTTGGGGACTGGATTACAACCAAAATTATAGGTAAATCATATTCAGAAAAGAAAGCTCTTGAACAAGAAAAAGATGCCGAAGCAATAGAAAGAGTCCAAAGAATGCAGCAGGAAGGAACTTTACCTGCAAGTGCAAATGCACCTCAAGGAGCACAACAACCGACATTCACCGGCAATCCTTTCAACAACGGTTATCCGTCAAATCCTTTTAACAACAACTTCTCAAATCCATATGCAGATGATATCTATATGCAAAATATGAATTTCAATGTAGTTGCATAATCACCACTGAAGATAAATAAGAAAAAAGCAGGATCACAAAATCCTGCTTTTTTGTTAACAATTATTAATAATTAATCAATTTTTATATAAAAAATAACTTTAACATAATATAGGGGATAATTAATAGGGAAAGAAAACATGGGATTAATTGGAAAAATCGCCAAATATGGCGTCAGAGCAGCTAAACTGCTTCCTGAAATGGTATTCGGTACAAGCGCAGAGCTATTTGGTAAAGGCGTGAGAAGTGCGGCTAAAGGTTCATCTATATGGACAAAAGTAAAAGCCGGTGCAAAAGCTGTTGAAACTGATGTGGCAAAACAAGCTGCAGCAGGCGGCGGCGGTTTCTTTAGACGCACCATAAACAGCGTAAAAACATTACCAAAAGACATACGTACAATGGCAAGAGGTGAAGTCCTCCGTACTAAAGTATTAAACAGACAAGTTGAAAGGGCACTCGGTAAAGATGCCGCTAAACAGTTGAGCAAAAGTACTTTCTGGGGAGGCGCAAAAGGCGTAGGAAAAGCCCTCGGCAAAAGAATGCCGTTTATTGGCGCTGCTTTGACCCTGATTTTTGACGGACCTGCTATCTATAAAAAATTCAAAAACGAAGGATTTGCCGCCGGAATGAAAGAAACTGCCGGAGTCGGTGTTGAACTTGGTTGTATGGCGGCAGGTGCAGCAATCGGTTCAATCTTCCCGGGAGCCGGAACAGTTATCGGCGGTATAGTCGGCGCACTTGTAGGTTGCTTTATCAGAGGA
>JAEEGF010035788.1_pt1 | contig 12463 bp, 8 predicted proteins | sample 9134171 | NCBI WGS metagenome assembly JAEEGF01 (sample SAMN16246542, study PRJNA631951) | gut metagenome | biome: gut microbiome; feature: rumen; material: AP-attached | host: Bos | place: Iran: Karaj | collected 2018-10 | reverse complement strand
GCGAAAGAGGGCAGTGTGCTTGCCTTCTTATCACTGAAAGTGAAGAAGTTATTCAAAGTGAAATTGGTAATGATGGAGAGCTCGATACCGATAGGTGCGGCCCAGATATCTGATGACTGCCCACTCAGTACGGTGATGAGCTTTCGTGTGCCTTCGTTGACGATGATACCGCTGGCACCAACGATGGCGAATTTGATCATCCTGATGAGTTCCTTTGTTCGGTACATCAGGCTGAAGATATGTTTGAGATATTCGATATGCTGGTTGAAATTAAGCTTGCTCTCTCCGCGCTCACGCAGTCTGAAGAGGAAGGGTACTTCGGTTGCTTCGGCATTGGGGGCCAGACATAACATCTCCAAAAGGATCTTATAGCCGATCGGTTGAAGCGTAAGGCCGTCCAGTATCTTCTTCTTGAAAACGAAGAAACCCGACATTGGATCTGCGATCCTGCGGCTCTGAGGAAGGAACAGGTGTGCAATGAATATTGCGCCTTTGGAGGTCAGTACTCTCCGTTTGCTCCAGCCTTCACATCCGCCACCGGGAACGTATCTGGATGCCACTGCAATATCATTACCTTCTTCAATGGCCTCGATCAGACGAGGGATGACGATAGGCGGATGCTGGAGATCTGCATCCATGACCAGGATCGTTTCGTATTTTGCCTGATTAAAACCGAAAATTACGGCTGTTGATAGACCTTTTTCCTCAGTCCTGACGATTACTCTGGCAGGATATTTGCCGGATAAAGAGTTGATCACATCAGCAGTCTTATCGGGGGAGTTATCGTCTATGAATAGTACTTCATATTCATACTTCCGTCCCAAAGCACTGTCTATCTCTTTGAGAAGCGGTTCGATATTATCTTTTTCGTTATATGTAGGGATGACAATTGAAAACTTTTCTGTCATGCCGATAATCCTTAAGTCGTGTTTTCCCTAAAGAATAATAACACACTTAATTAAAGTTTTTGTAAAGAAGAACGGCTGTCACAAAGGCAGCCGTTCTTAAAAACACTATTTATTTAAAGATTCTTTTTATTTCTTTTTAAGGAAGACCAATACACCGATGGCCAAGGCGACAACTGCAACACCGATACCGATGAATGCAATGGTCTTGGTGGTCTTGGCGGCATGAAGAGCACGGAGTGTGGCATCTTCAGCTTTGATATTGTCGAGAGAAACTCTCATGGCATCCATACCATACCAGAATGTGTAATCAGCATTCATGTGGAAGGTGCTCTGGAATGCTCTGTTGCGATAGCTAAGGAACATATCGAAGAGTTCGTTCTCGATGGTGTTGTCGGAGTTGTGGAACTGGAGAAGATCGGGATAGACATCCCAGCCTTCGGTGGGTTTGATGATCTTGTCATCGAAGAGTTTGTATACGATTTTGATAGCTTCAGCCATAATGGCATCAGCTTCTTTCATAACGGTTTCAGCTGCATTGAACTGTGCTTCGACAAAAGATGCTGCGTGGCATTCCTGACAGCGGGTCTTTTCTTCGGAATACAGTTTGTTGAAGTCTTCAGCAGTCAAACGAGCGATATCGTAATCTGAAACGATCTTAAGTCGGTCGGTGAATTCACCGTTTCGGTCGACAACACCGAGTCCCTGGAGGATAGCGATGCGGTTTGCTAACCATTCGGCATCTTCTTCAGGATATCGGAGAGCGAGGAAGCCCCAGGCGGTCTTTACGGCATGATTGCCGTCTTTCATGTGACATTCGACACAGGAAGGAGCCTTGAGACCGGCTTCATATGCAACGCCCATTGCAGAATCGACCCACATTTCATACTGAGGATGATCGAAACCGATGTGGCACTGTGCGCAGGATTCGGGATCTTTGGCCTGTTCGACAGAGAAAGTGTGTCGTAAGTGGCAGGAATCACAGGGGTTGACGTCACGAACGATATTGTTCTCTGCAATCAGTTCATCACTGATGATACCAACGGTGTGGCACTGGTTGCAGCCCTTCATGCTGTTGGTGAGGCCGGTGAGGACCGGGCTGTTACCTGCAGAAACAGGGCATGCGACCATGGAATCCCATGCCAATGCATGTTTGCCTTCTTTATACTGTGCAACTTTGTCCGCATGGCATTTTGCACAAGTATCGATCGTAGGAGCGGATGTCTTATCAGCGTGGTGATTGCCGTGGCAGCTGGTACAGTCGAGTACAGCAGCCATCTTGGATCCACCAAAAGATTCGACGATGCCCGGTGTCATGGAGTCATGACAGGTCAGACAATTCGATGAAGGAGCGGCGGTCGTTGTCAGCATCATCTCGCCGTCAGCACTTACGGCTACAGCGAACATTAGAGACAGGACAACAACTGCAAGACAGGCGATGAGAAGTGAAAAACGCTTCATAATCTTGGTCATCCTTTCTATAAAAAGAATCATACTTAGCCGACATAATTATCCGATGAAAATGCCTAAAAGTCAATCTAAAAAAGTTTTATATTTTGACAATTTATAGTATTTGTAAGCCATTTGAGGCGCACATTTGCCCGCTCTTTCAGGTAAAATGATAGTGTTATCGATACGGGAGGTCTGTGATGGCTAAAGAGATTTTGATGATCGTTGACGGGAACAACCTTGTTCACAGAGCTTATCATGCTGTTCCTCCTTTGACACTGAGATCCAATGGGGCGCAAGTCAATGCCGTATATGGATTCACCAACATGCTTCTCCATGCCCTCACTACTAATAAGCCGAACTATTGCGCTGTTGCATTCGATATGCATGCTCCGACATTTCGTCATGAACTTGATGAGGAGTATAAAGCTAACCGTGGCGAGACACCTGATGATCTCGTGCCTCAGTTCGATATGGTCAAGGAAGTGATTTCTGCATTTCATATTCCCATCTATGAAAAAGAGGGATTTGAGGCTGACGATATCTTAGGCACATTGGCTGCTCAGGCAGAGAAGAAGGATATAGAGACACTTATCCTTTCAGGTGATGCTGATATCCTGCAGCTTGTTACATCAAATGTTTTCGTTATCAGCCCTCGTCCGGGACACAGTTTTTCGGACGTAATCAAATATGATGAAGATGGCGTCATAAAGAAGTTTGGTGTTTCAGCGGCTTTTGTATCAGATTACAAGGCGTTAGTCGGAGACAGTTCTGATAATTATTCAGGTGTGCCAGGTATCGGTCCGAAGAATGCGGCTAAGCTGATACAGCAGTTAGGCGGCATCGACTCGATATATGCCCGTATCAATGAAGTTCCCAATCCGAGAGTCAGGAATATCCTGCTCAGCAATGAAGAACAGGCACGTCATTCCAAGACGCTTTCAACCATCGTGACTACGGTTCCGATTGAACTGAACCTGGACGAAGTTTCATTGAAAGGATATTCGCGAGAGGATGCGGTAGCTGTATTGAGAAAATACGAATTCATGTCGTTGGTGAACAGGCTTCCTCAGGATGTATCCAGTGAGCGAACCGGCAGTGATGACAAGCCTGCTTCTATTGGTTTGCCTTCTGCAACTAAGTCTCAGATCAATGTCATGGATAGATCGACATTGGAATCGATGATTGAGGACTGCCGAAGAGGCGCTTATGCTGTCGTTCCGGTGGTATCGGGCGATGATCCGATGAATTGTCACTACGTCGGTTTCGCTTTTGCCACAAAATCCAATTCATACTATCTGCCGGTCGGTCATATGTGTTTCGATGCCATGAACCAGATGCCGATCGCTGCGGTAAAAGAATCTCTTCAGAGCCTGTTCAGTTCAACAGGTACTTTATGTGCATACAATACCAACTTCCTCAAGACCGGCCTTGAAAATCTTGACTTTACATTTGGAGATAAGGCTTTCGATGTGATGCTGGCGGCTCATCTGACCGGAGAGAACAATACCGATCTCTTGCCGCTTATCCTCAACAAGCTTGGTGTTGAAGTGCCGACATATCCTGTCGGAAGCGGATCAAAACAGGTCGGTATCGAAACACTTGATATCACGACTGTTGCACCTATTGCTGCGCTAACTGCCGTATGTATTCTTCGGCTGGCTATCCTTCTGGCAGAAGAATTGCGCAGGCAGGGAATGTGGTCGCTGTATGAAAAGGTCGAGATGCCGTTGGTGCCGATCCTTGTTGAGATGCAGCGTGCAGGCGTTGCAGTCGATCTTTCTGCGATGGAAACCATGTCGCAGAAGTTTAAGGCCGATATTGCTGATCTGACGCAGAAGATATATTCCTGCAGCGGGAAAGAATTCAATATCAACTCCCCAAAACAGCTTTCAGAAGTCCTTTTTGATGACCTTAAGATAAACATTGGGAAAAACAAACGTTCAACTGATGCATCACTTTTAGAATCGGTAAAAGATCAGCATCTGATCATTCCTTTAATCTTGGAGTATCGTTCGTTGTTTAAGCTGGATTCGACATATGTGAGCGCTTTGCCGAAGATGATCAATCAGACGACGAATCGTATCCATACAAGTTTCAATCAGGCACGTACGTCTACCGGCAGGCTCTCATCCAGTGAACCTAACCTGCAAAATATCCCTGTTAAGACAGAATTGGGCAACGAAATCAGGAAGTGTTTTGTTGCATCGCCCAAATGTGTACTTTTATCCGGGGATTATTCCCAGATCGATCTCAGATCCTTGGCACATCTTTCGCAGGACGAAAACCTCTTGGGAATGTTCCGTGCCGGCAAGGACATCCATACTGCTACAGCCGCGGCTCTTTACGGAGTTTCTGAAGAATCTGTCACGAAATCCATGCGCAGCTCTGCAAAAGCCATCAATTTCGGAGTTATCTACGGCATGAGCAGTTATGGTCTTGAGCAGGCTACTGATATGACTAGAAGTGAAGCCTCAGAGTTTATCAAGGCTTATTTTGAACGTTTCCCCAAAGTGACAGAATATCTTGAAAAAGTTAAGACCCAGGCCAGAGAGCGTGGTTATGTCGAATCACTTCTCGGACGCCGCCGTATTATTTCCGGTATTAATTCAGATAACCGTAATGTGCGTGAGGCAGCTGAGAGGATGGCGATCAATATGCCCGTCCAGGGCACTTCTACCGATATCATCAAGATGGCGATGCTCAGGCTCGATGCGGCAATGAAGAAACAGTATCTTAAATCAAAATTGATCCTGCAGGTCCATGATGAACTCATCTTTGAAGTTCCTGAGGCTGAGCAGTGGGTCATGAGAAAACTGGTCAAAAATGAGATGGAAACAGCACTGGAACTCAGTGTCCCGTTGCTGGTCGATATCAATCTTGGCAGTAACTGGGGAGAACTCAAATAATGCCTGAACTACCTGAAGTTGAAACGATAGTTAGTGATCTGAGACCGCGTCTTGAGGGACGCCACATCGAAAATGTCGATTTCCTTTGGCATAACACTTTGCAGTATCCGTCACCCGAGGAATTTGATAAAAGCATTGCCGGACGAAAGATCGAGTCACTGGGGAGACGAGGTAAGTATATCCTCGTCAATCTCGATCACCGTGATAAGAATATCCTTATGGTCATGCATCTTCGAATGACCGGATCACTTCTTTGGCAGACTGGGGATGACCTTCCCCGTTTTACTCGGACGGTGATTCATCTCAAAGAGGGAGACACTTTGTGTTTCCTGGATCCCAGAAAGTTCGGGAAGGTGATGCTGGGTCCGTCATGCCCTGATGTGGACAGATTGGGTATCGAGCCGTTTGATAAAGGTTTTACGCCTGACTACCTTGCATCCCTGACTTGTAAGCGTAAGACTCCGATAAAAACCCTCATCCTGGATCAGTCCTTGATTGCCGGAATCGGGAATATGTATGCCGACGAAGCTCTCTATGACTCGCGGATCGACCCTGAGAGGGCGGCTGATTCTTTGACTGATAGCGAGCTTGCCAAACTGCGAGATTCTATCGTGAAGGTCTTGAAGAAAGGAATCGAGGCGCATGGCGCCAGTGTATCTGATTATTTCAGACCTAACGGTGAACGGGGACACGCTCATGAAGGATATAAAGTCGCGCACAACAAAGATGGTGTCTGCGAGTGCTGCGGAGGCAAGGTCATGCGAAAAGTCGTAGGGCAGCGCGGAACGTATTTTTGTCCTAATTGTCAGAAATAGATGACAGACTCAACGGAGTTGTGTTATAATTCCCGTCTAGTTGTCACTTTAGGAGAAATCAAATGGCTGAAGAAGTTAAAGTCACTGCTTTGAATGAAGATGTTAATACTTTTATCGAGAAAGCAGGCAAACAGGGTACCGGCAAGAATGGCCGACGTATCTGTTTCCACTTCGTTCGACGAAAACGAAAAGCTCGATAGTTATTCGAATGGATGACCTGACTGAGTAAAATCGGGACGGTATGTCGCCGAAGAGTTCAGGTCCTGATTCCATCCTTCACTAAGCCCTGCATCGGATAAGATGTTCAGGGCTTTTTTATACTCTTTTTCAGTCAGAGTCCTGGCGATTTCAGGATGATCGAATGCTTTGAATTCCGGATAATACTGGCTCATCAGGCTTACATGGACAAACATGGAGATCTCGTCAGAGATCCAGTTGAGACATTCCTTTGGCCCGTCAACGAAGTTGGGCAGTAAGAGGTGTCGGATGATGATCCCTTTTATCGCTATTCCATCCTCGTCCGTTTCGAGTGGGCCGGCCTGTTTCCACATCTCTTTGATGGCTTTTTTTGCTGTCATCGGATAGTTCGGAGCTTTCGAATAGGTCACAGCGTTTTTCTCTGATGAGTATTTCAGATCTGGTAGATAGATATCTACGATACCATCCAGTGTGCGGAGCGTTTCCAATGAATCGTAGGCGTTGGTGTTATATACGATGGGAATGGTGAGTCCGCGTTCAGCTGCTAGATCGAGAGCCGATACAATCTGAGGTACACAGTGGGAAGGTGTCACCAGATCAATATTGTGACAACCTTTTTCCTGTAATTCGATCATCATGTCCGCCAGTTGTTCGATGCTGACCTCATGTTCCTGAAGGTCCTTTTCTGGCTGGCTTATCTGATAGTTCTGGCAGAATACGCAGTTAAGGTTGCAGTATCCGAAAAAGATCGTACCGGCGCCGTGCACGCCTGAGATGGGCGGTTCTTCTCCCATATGGGCACAGAAAGATGATACGATGGGATCCCTTCCGGTACGGCAGAACCCTTTTTCTCCCTCAAGCCTGTTGATACCGCATTTTCGGGGGCATATGTCACAATGGGAGAGCCGAGACATCAATCGCTCGGCTCTGATCTTTAGTTCACCTTTTTTGTGTAATTCAACGTAGGTCACTATAACTGTCCAAGAAAGACGAGGGCATCCTTGATACGTTTGATGCACTTTTCTTTGCCCAGGACTTCCATCATGCCGAAGAGAGGAGGCGTGGCAGTGAGTCCTGAAATAGCGGTACGGATAGGCGCAAAGACCTGACCGGCTTTGAGTCCGAGTTCGGCAGCCAATGGCCGGAGCAGTGCTTCAAGAGGTTCGGCAGTGAAATCAGACAGTTCTTCCAGTTTGGGAAGTACCTTTTCAAGCATGTCTTTAGTGCCGGCAGCCCCCAGTTTCTTATCGGGAAGCAAAGCGTGATCGTATTCGATCTCATCAGTGAAGAAGAACCATGTGGTCTCCGGTTTTGCTGATTCCTCGAGGGTCTTGAGACGTTCCTGCATGAGAGGCATGACCTTTCCGACGTAGTCACGATCGATAGGCCGTTTGACTGATTCGGGCAGGTTCTTTTCGAGATAGGGCATCACGCGGTCGACCAGATCGTTAGGGGCCAGCTGTCGGATATAGACACCATTCATCCAGTCGAGTTTTTCCTTGTTGAAGATGGCAGCAGTCTGGCAGATACGTTCTGCAGTGAATCTCTCGATGATCTCTTTTACGTTCATGAGTTCGGTCTTATCGTCATAGGACCAGCCGAGGAGCGATAAGAAGTTGATCATAGTTTCGGGCAGATATCCCTGTTCTCGGTATTCGAGGAGGGATACGGAGCCGTGTCGCTTGGACAGCTTCGAATGATCGGGACCGAGGATCATGGGCATATGTGCAAATACGGGCGGTTCAAAGCCCAGTGCGTTGTAGAGCATGATGTGTCTGGGAGTGCTGGGGATCCATTCTTCAGCGCGCATGACGTGCGATATGTGCATGAGATGATCATCGATGACATTGGCAAGATGATATGTGGGATACCCATCGCTCTTAAGCAGCACCATATCGTCAAGGAGCCTGTTCTCGAATGTCACGTCTCCGCGGATCAGATCGTGGAAAGTGGTGGTGCCGGTCTCGGGAACTTTGAGACGGACTACTGCGCCGGGGGCGGGACCGAGTCCGAGATCTCGGCAGTGTTTATCATAACCGGGAGGAAGATGGGCAGCCTCTTGTTTGGCGCGCATGTCAGCCAGTCTTTCGGCACTGCAGTGACAATAGTATGCGTAGCCGTCTGCAACCAGTTTTTCGGCAACTTCCTTGTAGATATCGAGTCGTTCGGACTGGAAGTATGGGCCGTAGGGTCCGCCGACTTCAGGGCCTTCATCCCAGTCGATACCGAGCCATCGGAGGCCGGTGAGGATATTTTCAACTGCACCGGGTACCGTTCGTGCGACATCAGTGTCTTCGATTCGTACGATGAAGCTTCCTCCGTAATGCCTGGCAAAGAGCCAGTTGAAGAGAGCTGTTCGGATATTCCCTACATGGGGGAAACCAGTGGGTGAGGGTGCATATCTAACTCGGATTGGTTCAGTCATGTCTTTATTCCTTTATTCTTCTTCAGTAACTATGTCCGTTGTTTCTTCTGTTTTCTTCGGACATCTTATGACGATAGTATTAGCCATTTTATCATGAAGCCCCTGATTATCTGCATCGATGATCATCCAGAGGTAGCCGATTCCGATGAAAGCTCCGGAGATGATATAGCCGATGTATCTGACGACAGCATCGACGTATGTCAGTTCGCTTCCGTCCTTTTTAACGACTTTGATGCCGAAAATCTTCTGTCCAAAGGTCTGTCCAGTGTTCTTCCAAAGGTAGATCAGATAGCATCCTTCGCAGAAGAGGTTTACGAGGGCAGGGAAAGAAAAGACGATGTCGAACAGCCAGTTTGCGCGGTGTGTCAGTTTGGGAAGTTTGTCTTCGACTCTTGGGAAGAGGACGCGTATGACCAGGCCGATAAGTGCGATATCGACTGCAAACGCCCCCAGTCTCCTCCAGAAACTGGCATATGAGACTTTTTCTTCACTTTCCATTTGAACCTAATTATACTACATATCTTTTATGTGTATGTTGTGCCTGTAATACCCTTGTCAGTGAGTAGGTAAATGGCATAAAATTAGACATTAAAATCCCGTAAAGTTTACGTATGGAGAGAGATTATGAAAGAACTGAGTCAGGTCGACCCTGAAGTATTCCAGTGCATCGAAAAGGAAAAAGAACGACAGCGCAATACTGTTAATCTCATTGCCTCTGAGAACTACGCCAGTCATGCCGTGATCGAGGCTATGGGCACATTCCTCACCAACAAGTATGCCGAAGGTTATCCCGGCAAACGATATTATGGTGGCTGTGAGAATGTTGATGTCATTGAAGAGCTTGCCAGGAAGAGGGCCTGTGAGCTTTTTGGCGCCGAGCATGCCAATGTCCAGCCTCATTCTGGTGCACAGGCTAACATGGCTGTGTATTTTGCAACTATCAATTACGGCGATACCGTAATGGGTCTTGAGTTGTCACATGGCGGACATCTTACTCATGGTTCACCCGTAAATTTCTCCGGCAAATCCTATAACTTCGTTGCTTATGGCCTTAACCGAGAGACCGAACGAATCGATTATGATGCTCTCGAAAAGCAGGCAATGGAATGCAAGCCTAAACTGATCGTTTCCGGCGCCAGTGCTTATCCCAGGATCATCGATTTCGAACGACTGCGAGCCATCGCCGATAAAGTCGGCGCACTCCTTATGGTCGATATGGCCCACATTGCCGGTCTCGTTGCAGCCGGTATCCATCCTTCTCCTGTCCCTTATTGTGATTTCGTTACTACTACCACTCACAAGACCCTCCGTGGCCCTCGTGGCGGTCTCATCTTATGCAAAGAAAAATATGCTAAGGCTATCGATGCAGCAGTCTTCCCGCGAACACAGGGCGGACCTCTTATGCATGTCGTAGCCGCCAAAGCTGTATGTTTCCACGAAGCAATGCAGCCTGAATTCGTCGACTATCAGAAGAAACTTGTCGAGAATTGCAAAGCTATGGCCGAAGTAATCAAAGACGCCGGTCTTCACTTGGTGACTGGCGGTACTGATAATCATTTGATCCTCATCAGCCTTGGCGAAGATGGTGTCAATGGTCTTCAGGTCGAACAGTCTCTTGGCCGAGCTAACATTGTCGTCAACCGAAATTCTGTACCGTTCTCCAACGTGTCACCTCGCGTGACCAGCGGTCTCCGCGTCGGTACTGCATCAATGACCAGCCGAGGCATGGGTATCAAGGAAGCCCAGCAGATCGCAAAATGGATCGTTGCCATCATCAATGACTGCGACAATGCAGAACTTGAACAGAGCATTAAAGCTCAGGTCATCGATCTCTGCAAAGGATTCCCTGTTCCCGGTATCGACATCTAGTTAATCATCAAAGAAAGCTGGTTCGAATAGACATGAATGATTTGAAGGTTTTTGCAGGTCACGGAAGTCCCGAATTTGCACAGCGTGTTTGCGATCATCTTAAGATCCCCATGGGCAAGATGACTGCCATGAAGTTCGCAAATGATAATACCTTTGTCAGGATCGAAGAACCTGTCCGAGGCTGCGATGTTTTCCTGATCCAGTCCCTGACTCGTCCCGTTAATGACAATCTCATGGAACTTCTCGTCATGCTGGATGCCTTCCGACGAGCTTCTGCCAAACGAATCACCGCTGTTATTCCGTATTATGCCTACGGACGATCTGATAAGAAAGATCAGCCTCGAGTTCCTATCAGCGCAAGGTTGGTAGCTGACCTTCTCACTACTGCCGGCGCCAACAGGGTCCTTCTTTTCGATCTTCATGCCGGACAGATCCAGGGTTATTTCAATGTTCCTGTCGATGAACTGACTGCCGAGGATCTGCTCTTCGAGTATGTAAAGAGCCGTAACTTTGAAAACCTTTGCGTTGTCGCAACTGATGTCGGTATCTCAAAGAAAGCAAGAGATCTTGCCAACCGACTCGATGTGCCTCTGTCCATCATTGAAAAACGAAGGATCGGTAATCAGGATAAAACGGAAACCCTTAATCTCATCGGTGATGTCGATGGTATGACTGCTCTCATCTTCGATGATGAGATCGATACAGCAGGCTCTCTGTGTAATGCAGCAGAAGCGATGCTCAAGGCCGGCGCCAAAGAAGTCTATTCCTGTGCTACTCATCCGGTTTTCTCCGGACCTGCTATCGATAGGATTGCAGCCTCTCCTCTGAAAGAAGTGATCGTAACTGATTCTGTTCCTATCCCGCAGGAGAAGATGTTGGATAAGATCACGGTCGTCTCAGCAGCAAATCTGTTTGCTGAAGCAATCAGGCGTATCCATGAGGAAAGATCAATCGGAGAACTGTTCAATCAGTAATTGGTCTTTATAGCTTGCATAGGCTATCCTTATATGTGGACTATAAAACGGCGAACTGGGTTCCCTCAGTCCGCCGTACTCGTATATATCAGGAGTATTTATGTTTAAGTTTTTAGACGCCATTCTGGATTCGAATGAAAAAGTCATCAAGAAGATCCAGCCCATCATCAAAGAGATCAATGAGCTTGAACCTCAGTATCAGGCTCTTAGCGATAGTGAACTCCGCAATAAGACCAAGGAATTCCGTGCTGTCATCCGGCAGAAAACGGTTGCCGAAAGAGATGGTTATTCCCGTTTGGTCATGGAACTGGAGAGCATCGAAAAACGTCTTAATACTTCTGTATCAAAGGAGACCTGCAAACAGACTGCTGACGTTATCGAAAAGCTTGATGAGCGTTTTGTGACTGCTCTTGATGATCTGTCTTCATCTGTCGATATTGCCGGTGTTAAGAGCAACGCCGAAACTATTACGGAAAAGATCTATACTGCGCTTGAATTGCTCAGCGGGCAGAGCGAGATTAAGATTGCTGTTCTAAAGAGCATCACTGAGGCGCGACTGGCATTACGAAGAATCGCAGTGATTTCGCAGACCGCTCCAAATCTGTCGTTGCTTTCGGATTCCATTGTTGAGAATCTGCTTAAAGCTTTTGACGATACACTCGATGAGCATTCCGGGTGTGTGTCTCCTGAAAAAGCTGAAGAAAAAACGAATAAAATCAAGGATATCTTCAAAGACCTGACCGTAGACGGTATCGATAAAGCAGTCGATGATCTTCGTGGTCTTGAAGGTTCTTTTGATGATGAATATGCGGCAGCCTGCACCGGATGCCATGCCGCAATCATGGATTATGTGGGAGTCATTGATTCTGTCATTAAAAAGATCAAGGACGCGGATAATGATGAGGCCGTTAATAATTTC
>JAEEGF011884308.1_pt1 | contig 12464 bp, 9 predicted proteins | sample 9134171 | NCBI WGS metagenome assembly JAEEGF01 (sample SAMN16246542, study PRJNA631951) | gut metagenome | biome: gut microbiome; feature: rumen; material: AP-attached | host: Bos | place: Iran: Karaj | collected 2018-10 | reverse complement strand
TATCGCGGATTAAATATAACTGACATATCAGGCCCGGATTCATTAAGTTTCCGGGCCTGTTTTAAACTAAAAACGCTTGCGCATTGGTAAAAGGAGGCTGATGGTATGGCAAAGAGCGCAGATAAAAAGAAAAAAAGTGCAGCGTCTTTGTTTTTTGAAGCTCTGGGAAAGGGCTTTAAGGAAATAGGAGTGACATTTGCAGAGGGCGATATCAAGACCAAGCTCTCATACATCATCTTCGGACTCGGTCCGATTCTAAGGGGACAGATACTGATCGGAATTGCATTACTGTTATGCGAGGTACTGTTCTTCTACTTCATGGCCGGATTTGGATGGCAGTATCTTTCCAAGTTTTCGACACTTGGAACAATCGCCACCAAGAAGGTGGGACGAAAAACTGTTTACGGTGACAACAGCTTTTTGATCCTGCTGTTTGGCGTTTTATGTATCTTTGCCATAATTGCATTTGTTGCTATCTGGTATATCAACGTAAGAGAAAACCGCAAGGAAGAACTTCTTTTAAAAGCAGGTAAAAAGCTCCCTTCCAACAAAGATGTCTTTTTATCACTCTTTGACAAGAATTTCCATAAGACACTGTTGGCACTTCCTGTAACCGGAATCTTTGTATTTACGGTACTTCCGATTGTATTCATGATTCTGGTGGCATTTACCAACTATGATAAGAACCACCAGTCACCATCCAATCTGTTTACATGGGTTGGACTGGAGAACTTTAAGAATCTTGTTTCTTTCTCCGGAGCAGGTATTGGCGGAACCTTTGTACAGGTTCTGTTATGGACCCTTGTATGGGCTTTGTTTGCGACATTTACAAACTATTTCCTCGGCTTGGCAGTAGCTATGCTGATCAATAAAAAGGGAATAAAGTTCAAGAAGCTTTGGAGAACAATTCTGGTGCTTACAATTGCTGTTCCGCAGTTTGTATCACTTCTTTACGTAATGAAGATGTTCGCCAATGACGGACTTATCAACGGATATCTTATAAAGTGGGGAATAATCAAGAATTATATTCCTTTCTGGACAGATCCGATGCTGGCAAGAATTACCATTATCGTTGTCAATATCTGGATCGGTATTCCTTACATGATGCTGATTGCAACGGGACTTCTTATGAACATTCCGGAGGATCTGTACGAGAGCGCAAGAATTGACGGCGCAAATCCCTGGCAGATGTTCAGAAGCATTACCCTTCCATATATGCTGTTTGTCACAGGACCGTTCCTGCTGACACAGTTTACAGGAAACCTCAACAACTTCAACGTTATTTACCTTCTTACTCAGGGTAAACCACAGTCAGTTAACCTTGCAGAGAAAGCCGGATATTCAGACCTTCTTATCACCTGGCTCTACAAGATGACTGTAAACGACACCAACTACAGAATGGCAGCGGTAATCGGAATCATGGTATTCGTAGTTACAGCGGTGATTTCACTGGTTGTTTACAACATGCTTCCGTCAGTTAAAGATGAGGAGGGCTTCCAATAATGAAATCATACAAGACAAAAAGAGCCATCGGAAACGCTATTGGCTATATCATACTGATACTTATAAGCATTATCTGGCTGTTCCCGTTTGTGGGACTTGTCCTTCAGAGCTTCAGATCCTATGCTACAGAGTATGGCGGAATGGTAGATTATCTGGTGCCCAAGCATTTTTCACTGGACAACTACAAATTCCTTTTTGACAGCAGTCAGACCAATTACCTTTTATGGTATAAGAACACGATCATTATTGCGGTATTCGTATCGCTGTTTCAGACAATAATTCAGCTGTGCGTAAGCTATGCACTTTCAAGAATGAGATTTGCAGGAAGAACATTCCTTATGAGATTTTGGCTTATCCTTGGTATGTTCCCAGGATTCCTTACCATGATCTGCCTGTATTTCCTTTTGAAACAGTTTGGACTTACACAGGCAGGCGCTATCCCCGGCCTTATTCTTGTGTCTGTGGCAAGCTGTGGAATGGGTTACTATGTCTGCAAGGGATACTTTGATACAATACCCAAGGCACTTGATGAAGCGGCTATGATTGACGGAGCAACAAGGTCAAGGATATTCTTCACAATGATCATTCCTATGTCCAAGCCGATCATAATCTACACTGCATTGGTTGCTTTCATGGCTCCATGGTGTGATTACGTATTTGCTTCTTACGTTGCATTCGGACATGACACAAGCTACAACGTTGCAGTAGGTATGACAAGATGGGTTTGGACCAACGATTATCAGGGTTACTTCACGAGATTCTGCGCAGGCGGCGTACTTGTAGCAATCCCTGTAACATTGTTGTTCATGTTCCTTCAGAAATACTATGTTGAAGGTGTAACGGGTGGTGCAGTAAAAGGTTAAGAAGGTTATTAATATGGCGGATGGCAAAATTACAATCGATGATGTTGCCAGAGCTCTCGGTATCTCAAAAACCACTGTTTCCCGCGCTATTTCCGGCAAGGGAAGAGTGGGCGATGATACCAGGCTGAGAGTTCTGGAATACATTGAAGAACATAATTACAGGCCTAATTTGATGGCAAGAGCCCTTGCACAGCAAAAGACCTATAACATCGGCGTTATATGGCCTGATGATTATAATGCTGTGGATCTTCCGTTCTTCCAGCGTTGCATGATCGGAATGAGTGAGGTTACTTCCGGCTATGGCTATGACATAATTGTGTCGCTGGTTAGCGGAGATGATTTTACAGGCTTAAGGAGGATAATCGATAACCACAAGGTTGACGGAATTATTCTCACCAGGACCCTTGTGCATGACAGACCGGCCAGATTCCTTAAGGAGAGCGGAATACCCTTTGTAGCTGTCGGAAGCACAGACGATAAGGATATTATCTATGTGGATAACGACAATTATGCTGCATGTAAGGAACTGACATCGATCCTGATTGCAAAAGGGCTTAAGAGGCTTGCACTCATTGGGGGATCAACTGAACACATTATTACAAGAACCAGATATAAAGGCTTTGCTGATGCCTTTAAGGATGCGGATATCAGCATCGACAGCAGCCTTGTATATCTTGATGTTGAATCTATGTCTAAGGTTGGCAATATCCTCAAGGATCTTCGCAAGAAAAACATCGACGGTGTTATCTGCATGGATGACAATATTGCCGGCGAAGTTATTTCAAGATGCAGGGATGAACACGTCAAGATCCCGGAAGACCTTCGGGTTGCTTCCTTCTACAACAGTTCAATACTGGAGAGCGCAATACCTTCAGTTACATCACTTAATTTTAATGACAGAAATCTTGGTGCGGTAGCTGCTAAGACTCTTTTGGATATTATCGACAATGTGCCCGTTACGAGCAAGATGCTGGGAGGATATGAGGTAATACTAAAGGAAAGCACCAAATAAGAGGAGTTTTTATGAAAATCACGTCAAAATCGAGCATTACCTTCGATCCCATAAGTCTGATTGTCGATGGTAAGCGCGTCTTCCCGATGATGGGAGAGATGCATTTTTCCAGATATCCCCGCAAATACTGGGAAGAGGAACTGCTTAAGATGAAGGCAGGAGGGATCGATATTGTATCCCTCTATGTCATTTGGATCCACCACGAGGAAATACAGGGTGAGTACGATTTTACAGGCGACAGAGACCTTAGGGCTTTCCTTGAGACAGTTAAAAAATGCGGACTCTACAGCATTTTGAGAATCGGACCGTGGGCACACGGAGAAGCAAGAAACGGAGGCTTTCCCGACTGGCTGCTTAAGGATGCGAAGGCTAAGGGGTATGAGCCCAGAACAGATGCTCCTGAGTATCTTGAACACGTAAGACGTTTTTATGAAAAGACCTATGAACAGTCCAAAGGATTTTTTATAAAGGACGGCGGACCTGTAATAGGCATTCAGATTGAAAATGAGTACGGCCACTGCGGAGGCAAAGGCGGAGAAGAGGGCGAACAGCACATGAGAACTCTTCTTGCCATGGCAAAAGAGATCGGATTTGAAGCGCCGATCTACACGGCAACAGGATGGGGCGGAGCTGTCACAGGCGGCATGATCCCTGTAATGGGAGGATACTGTGAAGCACCCTGGGATCAGAGAACCACAGAGATTGAGCCAAGCGGTAACTACATCTTTACCAGAGAGAGAAATGATCACAACATTGGTTCGGACCATGGACTTGGAGTCGGTATTACCTTCGATATGGACAAGTTCCCTTATCTTACTGCAGAGCTCGGCGGAGGACTTCAGGTTACAAAACACAGAAGGCCGATTGCTACAGGCACTGATACCGCGGCGATGACCATGACCAAGCTGGGAAGCGGAGCAAATCTTCTTGGTTACTATATGTATCACGGCGGAACAAATCCTAAGGGCAAACTTACGACTCTGCAGGAAACCAGAGAAACCGGATATCCCAACGATCTTCCGGAGTGTTCCTATGACTTCAATGCACCTCTTCGCGAGTATGGACAGATGGAAGATACCTACAGACATGTAAGGCTTCTTTCAACCTTTATTCATGATTTTGGCGATGATCTGACGGATATGGCATATACCGAGCAGCCGGGCAATCCGGCCAAGCCCGAGGATTTACAGAGCCTGAGGACGGCAGTCAGATTTAAAAGAGCTATAGGACCTGATGGAGAAAATGCTCCAAGGGGTTACTTCTTTGTTAACAACTATCAGCGAAGATACGAGATGGCAGTCCACAAGGACGCTGAGCTTAATGCTTACGCTGAGGATGGAAAAGAAATACTGGCTTCTTTCCCGAGCAGAGATGTGGAGGACGGAGATTATTTCTTTTATCCGTTTGGAATGCCTGTGGGGGAGAAAGCTCTTTTGACCATCGATGCAACACCTGTATGCATCTTACACGGTGCAGGAGCCGGCGGACATGATGCTTATGTCTTCTATACTGATGAAGGAAGACAGGCTAGTGCCGACGTTAAGGGGGATCTGGACGGCAATACGATCATAACCCTGACGGCTGCTGAAGCGCTTCATGCGGCCAAGGTGACTATAGGCGGAAGAGAGCATCTTATCATATCCGACGCAGAAGCAGTAACTGATGCGGACGGGCATGTGCAGCTTTACTTTGAGGTTTCGCAGGAAGAGAAGTTCAAGACTCCGCAGTTCAGGATTTATCCCGATATTGACTATGAGCCTCAGGGATTTGAAAAGGAAAAGAAGGCCGGAGATGTGCAGGATTTCCTGAGTGGAGATGTGTTTGCTTTATATCGTGGCAAGAACAAGATCGGAAATGTTCTTTCAGCGGAATTTACTCAGAAGAGCGAGACAACTTATGAGATTAGGCTCCCCGGCAGACTTGATGGTTTGGGAGAGATCTTTGCTTGTATTGAGTATGAGGCAAATACTGCCAAGCTCCTTAAGAACGGAGAGGTCCTGGATGATAATTTCTATACCGGACAGGATTTCGAAGTTGGTCTTAAGAGATATTTTGACAAATTCGGAGAAAGTGATGAACTTACCTTCGATCTGGAGCTTGAACCGCTATGTGAAGGTGACAAGATATATCTCCAGAATTGGCCAACCATGCGGGATCGAAAGGCGTGTCGACTTGTTAATATACTTTTAATAGTTCAATATTGTATCAAAATATCATAACTTGACGTATAATAGTGTTATCGGACTTATGCCCTCCGATAACACTATTTTTATGGGATTATAAAGACAGAATATGCAGTATAATTTTTACTTTGATATTTGTGCATTGTGCATATTGGGAACTGTTGCTATAACCTCTCTGTCAAGACGCTGGGTACCGGCGTACAGGCAGAGAGCTTATGTCATGCTCTTTTTGGCCACATTTGTAGCTACTCTTGCCGAAAGAATGGAGACCTACCTTCAGATGAGGCCTTTTTCCGGTGCATGGTATCATCCTGCTGAGATGTTCTGCGGTTCCCTGTATTTTATTGCACATCTTGGAACAGGTTTTTGCTATCTGAGATATATTCTTGCTGTTCTTGATATTTATGTAGATGCCAAGAGATTATCGGATTTTCTCGGCGTTATGCTTGGATATTACATCGGCATTGCGCTTGTTGTGATCAATATTTTTGTACCTGTTTTGTTCAGCTATACAAAAGATGGTCTTTATCAAAGAGAGAGATTTGTTTTCCTGTATTATATCCTGGCAGGCTACTACGTGGTCTACGGAATCTCCCTTCTTTTCAGATATAATGTTTTGATGCGACTTAGAACAAAGCTGGTTGTGCTCTCGTTTGTACTTCTTACTCTTTCAGGCATGGTTGTTCAGTTTATATGGCCGACGGTGCTTATCGAAAATCTGCTCAGCACAATCGGAATAACTCTCGTTTATATTTCTCTTCAGAATCCCAGTGAAATGGTTGATGAGAATCTGAATATTCTTAACAGAAAGGCTTTCCTTGAGGGCCTTGATCTGAAGACCGGAAGAAAAACGTCACAGAGCACTATCTTTGTGACGATAGACAATATCAGGGCTCTTAGTGATGAGATCGGTTATGCGCAGGCTCAGGCCGTAATGAAAAAGATTGCGAGATATCTGAAGTATGTTGGAAGAGTGGAGTACAGACTTCAGTGCTATGCGTACAGATACTCTGAATACGTATTTGCGGTTACAGTGCATACAATTGATAAAAACAAAGTACTGGCGCTTTTGAACAGTATTTCAAAAAGACTTCAGCAGTCATGGAATTTTTCCAACATGGCAATCAGGGTTGAATCCCACTGTTTCCTTATGGAATATCCTGAACATTACAGGACTGCTACCGAACTTCTGGCGAGACTTGAGCTGATAGTTGAACATGCCGCTTCGGATATGGACCAGATTATAGATGTAAATAAGCCTGAATATAATGAGCTGAAGAAGATAACCGATTATGATATGCTGGCCAGGACCAACCTGGATACCAAGAGCTTTGTCATCAGATATCAGCCTGTTCTGTCAAAGATATACAGGATAAATTATTGTGCTGATGTACTGTGCTTTTTAAAGGATGATTACGGGAACGAGATTGACATACGCGGACATATACCGGATGTCAATGGTACTCAGGCGCTTATGGATATGGATGAAACTGTGTACAGAAGAGCCTGCAGAGCGCTGGCTTTTTGGAATGCCGGAGATAAGAACGGCAAGTACAGAGCTGTAGTTGGTATGTCTCAGGGCGAGATTTCCAAGAGTGACTTTATCAGAAGGATGAAGAAAATCGCCAGGGAGGAAAAGGCGGAAAATTCCTGGATCACGCTAAAACTCACAGAGACCACCATCACGACGATGAATTCTGTTGCTGAGCGCAATCTCAAGCTTATGGGCGAGCAGAAGTGTACCATTATCGTCGATGATTTCGGAAACGGCTACGGAGATCTGGATAAAATCATGGCGCTGCCTGTTACTCAGGTTAACATTGCTCATGACATTCTGGTTAAGGCCCGTGAGTCCGATAGAATGAGAACTGTAGCCAAAGGAATAGTCAATCTGTTCCATGACATAAGTATTTTTGTTGGCGCAAAAGACATAGAAAATGAAGAAGATAAGCTGATGGCAGAAGAACTTGGCTGTGATTTCCTTATCGGCGATTACATGGGATATCCCATGAAGGACAGCTCTTTTGTCAAATATATTGATGCTTACTTTGAAGAGGGATAAGGATGGAACTCATCACAAATCCTGAACATTATAATGTCTGTTTTGGCATTGCATCCTTGCTTGTGATCATTGTTGTGCTTATTATCCACCTGGCGGAGGAAACACACAGCAATAAGCAGAAGCGGATTTTTGGGATGCTTCTTTATGATGCCCTGGTTTTGAACGTTGCAGGTCTTTTACACAATATTTGGCTTTACAGCGATTATTTCAGGTTTATCGTACCGGCTGTCGGCAATGACGGGCTTGTGCTTGTGGAAAAGATCTGTTCTTATCTTCTTGCGTATATCTCAATGATATATGTCATGACTATCTATCGTATTGAACTTGACTCGTCTACAAGGAAAATACTGCTCTTTGTTCCGACATTGTTTTCGGTTCTGTTTTTCCTCAGTGGTCTTATAAGTGACTTCTTCTTTACGTTTTCACCGGAAGGAGAACTTGAATACAACTATCCGCAGGGGGCGCTTGTTAATTTCTCACTGTACGTCTATTTTATTTACGCGGCTTATTTGTATGTAAAATACGCCAGGTCGCTCAGTTCGGAGAAATTCATATCCCTTGTTGTTTATTATGTTCTTATGCTGGCCGGAGTTCCTATACGGATCATAACCAAGTCCAGCTCTATGTTTGAGTTCAGTGTATCGCTGGCTCTTCTGCTCTGCGTGTATACGGTGCAGAACCCCGGTGAGTTCAGGGATGGAGTAAGTGGCGCAGGAACCAAGAATGCACTTAATTTTGCCATCTCCAGTAATCTTCTTCAGAAAAAGATATTTATCGTACTTGGCGTGGCTATAGAAAGGCTTGAGGTTATAATCGGAGGAGAGTCTCTTGAAGCTATCTCGGAGCTGTTGTCGCAGATTACCTTTTATTTGAAGCAGATAAGTCCGGAGGGAGAAGTGTATTATACGGATGACGGGCATTATCTGATGCTGTTTCCTGACACTGATCCGGATGACGCCATTATCGAGAAAGTTACCGAACAGATAAATAAAAGATTCAAAGATACCTGGACAATGAAGGGACGTGATGTAAAGATATTCCAAAGTTCCTATGTTTTAGGTTTTCCGGATGAAGTGGACTCGATTGATAAGTTCAATGAGGTCAGGGAGGTAATTAAAAAATCTCTTATCCACCATAACCGGGATATTCTCAGGGTGTCAGACTTGAATCTCAAGCACATTGAGCATGATAAGAAGATTGATTTGATAGTAAAGCATGCTCTGGAAGATGAGCTTTTGGAGGTTTATTATCAGCCGATTTATGACCCGAAGACCGGTTTGTTCTCGTCCTGCGAAGCTCTTTTAAGACTCAGGAATCCTCAGATGGGATTTATTTCACCTGCTGTTTTTATGCCTGTTGCAGAGAGAAACGGTATGGTTGTATCAATAGACAGTTTTGTACTTGATGAAGTATGCAATATGCTTGCGAGTACAGACGCCGTACAAAGCGGCCTTGATTATGCGGAGGTCAATCTGTCGGTGGTTGACTGTATCCAGACTAACCTGTACGAAAATGTTATAAAGACAATGGAAAAGCATGGCGTAAAGCCAGAGCAGCTGAATTTCGAGATAACCGAAACCTTTGAGGAAGGAATAACTTCGGTTATGGATGAGAATATAGGAAAACTTATCAACTATGGAATTCCATTCTCTATGGATGATTTTGGTACGGGCTATTCAAACCTTGCCAGAATAGCAACCCTTCCGGTCGAGATATTTAAGCTGGACAAGAGTATCATTCAGTCCGCATTTGAATCGGAAAATTCCTATATGGTAATGCTTAATCTTGTTAAGATTATCAAATCTCTGGGAAAAGAGATTGTGGCAGAGGGTGTTGAAACTGAGGAACAGGCCGAACAGATCATCAGGATCGGATGCGACCACGTTCAGGGCTTTTACTATGCAAGGCCAATGCCCAAAGATCAGTTCCTCGAATTCCTCAGAGAGAACAATAAGCATTAAAACGCTTGTGCTTACTGCTAAATAATAGTAAAATCTAGCAGTATATAGTATTTTGGAGGATTTTTAGAGATGGCACTTGTGAAAAAGCCCGTTACGGGCATGAAGGATATACTTCCTGCTGAGATGCAGCTCAGAGACTACTGCATTGGAGTGATCAAGAAGACTTACGGCGAATTTGGATTTACATCCATTGAGACACCGGCCGTTGAATCCCTTGCAAACCTTAACAGCAAGCAGGGAGGAGAGAATGAAAAACTCATCTTTAAAGTTATGAAAAGAGGTGAGAAGCTGAACCTGGCTGAGGCTAAAGAGGAAAATGACCTTACGGATTCAGGACTTCGTTATGATCTTACAGTTCCGCTGGTACGTTTTTATGCAAATCATGCCGGAGAGCTCCCTTCACCTTTTAAAGCTCTGCAGATGGGCAATGTGTGGAGAGCTGACAGACCTCAGAAGGGCAGATATCGTCAGTTTATGCAGTGTGATATCGATATTCTGGGTGAGGCTTCAAATCTTGCAGAGATTGAGCTTATTCTTGCCACAACCACAACTCTCGGCAGACTTGGTTTCAAGGACTTTAAGATCAGGATCAACGACAGAAGGATCCTTAAGGCTATGGCAGCCTACAGCTCTTTTCCTGAGGAGGAATACGATAATGTATTCATAACTCTGGACAAGATGGACAAGATTGGAATAGAGGGAGTTTCTGAGGAACTTGTGGGGGCTGGCTTTGCACAGGAGAGCGTTGATAAGTACCTTGATCTCTTTAAGGCAGCAGAGGGCAAAGACTCTTTGGAAGGACTTAAGGTTATCGCAGACAAGATAGGCGATTTCCTTGATGCCGATACCAGAGAGGGACTTGCTGAGATCATCAGCTCGGTAGAGAGCACCAAGACAGCACAGTTTGAGATGGTGTTTGATCCTACTCTCGTGCGCGGTATGAGCTACTATACAGGAACAATCTTTGAGGTGGCGATGCCTCAATACGGCGGAAGCTGCGGTGGCGGCGGAAGATACGACAAGATGGTAGGCAAGTTCCTTGGACAGGATACTCCTGCCTGCGGATTCTCCATCGGATTTGAGAGAATTATCATGATCATGATGGATGAAGGCTTCAAGATTCCGGGAGCTGATCAGAAGAAGGCTTTCCTTATAGAAAAAGGAATCGCCGGAGACAGACTTGCTGAGATAATTAAGGAAGCTCAGGAAGAGCGTGCTAAGGGTTCACAGGTTCTTGTGGTTCGCATGAACAAGAACAAGAAGTTCCAGAAGCAGCAGCTTAGTGATCAGGGCTATGAAGATTTCAAGGAATTCTATCTCAATCCGCTCAGTTAAGACCTGTTAAGGAGAAAGAAATTGGACGTACACTTGTTAAGGATAATAATTCTTGTTGTTCTGGTATTGTTATCCGCATTCTTTTCATCGGCAGAAACAGCGCTGATGACATGTAATAAAGTAAAAATGAAGGCGCTTGCCGACGAGGGCAGCAGGGGCGCCGCAAGGGTGCTCAGGATATGTGAAGATACCCAGAAGATGCTCTCGGCAATACTTATCGGCAACAACATTGTCAATCTGAGTGCTTCGGCACTGATGACTGTTTTTGTCACAGACTTATTTGGAAGCTTCGCCATTGGAATAGGAACAGGAATACTGACACTTATCGTTCTTATTTTTGGCGAGATCATTCCCAAGACCATAGCAACTGCCTATGCCGAGAATATTTCCCTGTGGTATTCGGGGATAATAGTTGGGCTGATGGCTATAATGGTGCCATTTAGTTTTGTTATTAACGGCATCGCAACGGTTATACTGAAGATCCTTCATGTTGATACAGACAACCGTCAGGCCATGACGGAGAATGAGCTTAAGACTTACGTGGATGTAAGCCATGAGGATGGTGTTATCGAAAGCGGTGAGAAGGAGATCATTTACAATGTATTTGACTTTTCCGACGCCGTAGCCAAAGACATCATGATACCAAGGATCGATATGAGCTGTGTCAGCACGCAGGCTACATACGATGAGGTCATGAAGATCTTTAAGGAGAACATGTACACCAGAATTCCCGTATTTGAAGGGAATGAGCAGGATAACATAATTGGTCTTATAAATGTCAAGGACCTCATTCTTCTTCAGGATCACGAGTCGTTTAAAATCTCGGATCACCTGAGAAAAGCATATTATACATATGAATTTAAAAAGACTGCAGATCTTCTGGTGGAGATGAGAGAGAAGTCACAGAATGTGGCATTTGTACTATCCGAGTACGGAGCTACCGTAGGAATGATAACTCTTGAAGATCTTCTTGAGGAGATCGTGGGAGAGATCAGAGACGAATACGACTCTGATGAGATCAACCTCATCAAGAATGTTGGCGGAAGACGCTATCTTGTAGAAGGCAATATGAAGCTGGACGATATAAACGATGAACTGGGAACAGAGCTTGACTCTGAGGACTACGATTCCATCGGAGGACTTATGATAGAGGCACTGGACAGACTTCCGGGATATGGGGAAACGGTTACTTTGGATAACGGCATTACCCTTACCGCAAGGGGCATCAAAGGAAACCGAATCACCAAGGTTCTTATTACCGTTACCGCTCCGGCACAGGAAAAAGAAAAACTTTAAAAGTCCACTTTTATCTTTGGGTAATTTATGATATACTAAATCGACATAAAACTCGAAGTGCGAAGAATGAGCATTTTCAAGTAGGAGGCAATATTATGAAGCATGTAAAGTCATTAGTAACCAGAAATCTTAAGGAATCAATGAAGAAGGGCGGATGCGGTGAGTGCCAGACATCATGCCAGTCAGCTTGCAAGACATCATGCACAGTAGGTAACCAGAGCTGTGAGCAGCTTAGCAAGTAATTTTTAC
>JAEEGF011715388.1_pt1 | contig 12464 bp, 11 predicted proteins | sample 9134171 | NCBI WGS metagenome assembly JAEEGF01 (sample SAMN16246542, study PRJNA631951) | gut metagenome | biome: gut microbiome; feature: rumen; material: AP-attached | host: Bos | place: Iran: Karaj | collected 2018-10 | reverse complement strand
ACATAGTTTCTCTTTTGTTTAGTTATTGTTCTTGTTTTACATTCTCTCGTTGTTGACTCGCGCGCTACATGCCTGCCTGTACACAGAAAAACACAGGCGCAGCACAATAAACCGGGTGTGGACATCCAATCGTGGAGAGGGCGCTCTTCCCCACCGGTGTGAGAAGCCCACCGGCATCAGGGGGTCGAACAACAATCGGGTGTCTCGCTCGTTTAATATCGTCCTACGCTTGACTGCCAGGCACTTAGCATCATAGCCTCGACATCGAAGTTTCAACGATCAAGTGTCACACTCTTGACTTGACTAACGCATGAGCATCATCGCCAGCAAGACATGTGCCGCGAAATCGGCTGCAAAGATACAACCGATTTTTGAACTACACAACAGATTGACAACACTTTTTCATCATTTTTTATCTTAGGAAATTCATCTGAAACCACAGATAATCAAAAAACCGTGTGGTCCTAGTGCAAAAATCCAGGGCTTGCCCCATGGAATGACAAGCCCTGGAAATGATGTATCCGTTTGTGATTGGGAAGCACTTATTTCACTTCCAGCAAACGGTCGACAAGCAAGGAAATGTCAGTAATTCCAATCATGCCGTCATCGTCCATATCACCCTGGGAAGAAGCATTGCCGCCCTTCAACAGCAGGTCAACCATGTTGGATATGTCGCCAACGGCAATGATTCCGTCACCGTCCAAGTCGCCAAGAACCCCATTGGCCTCACCTCTCACGGGAATCGTCACCAGGGGAACTCCTGCATTAGTGCAATAAACCTTGATGGTGGCCTCATGCACGCCGCTCCAGCGGGGGAAATAGCTGATTTTAACCGTACAGATGTTTGCAATAGCACTAGTCTTGACAAACCTTGCTAAGAAATGAACACTGCCCGGACCCTCAATCGAAATGGAGTAACCGTCCCCGTTCAATCCGCCAAAATCAATCATCGAAATGCCACTAGCAGCAGGACTGGCCACCACGGGGGGATTGGTGGGGTCGGTCGGCACCTCGTAATCGGCAAACCTGATAGTGCCTTTACGGGTAACGAGTTGACCGACATAGGCCGTGAAGCACTCCTGCTGGTTATTCACGAAGGTTTCTTCGGGATAATAGGGGTCGGCTGTAATCGGGATATCGACATCGGACGCACCCTCGCTCGAGAGGATGAGGTCAGCATTCATCCACCACCATGAGCCGGGGCTATAGGTCACCACTACGGTAGCACCGTTGGCAGCCTGTTCGGGGGTAATGGTCTGGGGTGTCACTTTGTAGTAATTGACAGAGCGCGCCTTGACTTCCAGATTGATGTTATCGGTCAAGTCGTAACCGGTGACAACGAGTTGTTTCTTCACGGGGTAGCCCACCTCGACAGGACCGAAATCAAGCGCCTCAACGCTGGCCTCGATAACCGGCGTCATGTGGTAACCACGGTCAGAAAAACCAACCGAAGCCGCCCATACCTGTGTAGTCGCGAAAATGATTGAAATCATCAACAGTAATTTAAGTTTCATAATTAAAACGTTTAAGTGGTTGATAATTAACGCCACTTACTTGGCGGAAATAATAATACAAAAATTACATAACAATGATTTACAGATACTTAACATAGCAAGACATTAATTTCCAATCACCATATGTACATTTTTACTGCAAATATCGTCAATAATATTGACCTGTGCAAGAGATTGACCCATAATTCAAGGCAAGCACATATTTACAATCGTGCTAAACAGTAATGCCTAGCACAATCACATCATTTCCAGCCCAAAACAGACGGGGACGCGCTGCCAACAGGTGCCGCGCATCCCCATCAAAACCATGATTATGAGAAAACTTATTAAAATTACAGTTTCTTAACTATTCGAGAGAGAGGCAATGCCATTTTTCGCTTAATGTCGTTTTTCAGGGGTCTTGAATCCTCAAGAGCCTCCCTTGATTGTTGTTTGGTTAAAAGAAGGTGCGTCGTGAAATATTTTTCGTGTTGACCTTATACGGCGCACCTTCTGCTTCAACCCTACACTTATGAAAAAATAATTAGCACTTTTTTCCCAATTCATGACTTTTTTCTCTAGCAAGGCAATAACTCTTTTTAAATAGTATGGTGCGCTGCGAAGCAGGTGCAACGCACCTATACCCAAAACCAATCATTTATTAAACCAATGCTTATGAAAAAAAGATTACCACTTAGCTTTATTCACATATCATATTAACTAATTCTTGTTGCTTTATCTACTGATCCCGGCTTGCAGTTGTGATGATTGTTTATTTGAAAAGGGTGCGTATCAACAGGTGCTACGCACCCAAAACAGTCATCTAAAAACTTCACTCATGAAAAAACTACTATTACACTTTAAACTATTAATCTCTGGTCGCCGGCACGCTGGCCGTTGACAATCGAATTTCATCTTTACGAGTTTGCAACTCCGGGAGAGGACGTGATGAGGGAAGCGCCAAGCGGAAAGCGTCCAGCGCTTCCCTGTGTTCACTGTTCCAAGTTAAAAGATAATAACATTCTGTATGTTGATGCCCAAGCCCGACCATCTGTTCGATTCCGGTCAAGCCCGACAGTGTTGCCCAATCGGCCTGCAATTGCCCTGGAGAGCTGTTCTGACCTTCAGCACAACACTCTGAAATCAGGTCATAAACCACTTGTGACATCCCTGCCGTGATGGCCAGGAACACACAAATGCAAATGAAAGATAACAAAAGAGGTATCATAATGTTCAGATTTTATAATTGTCAATATAATAATTAGTAGTATTCGGTATGTGTTTCCATCATCACTTTCATGGCCTGACTATGCAGTAAGTTCCCAACAGCCTATCAATGGCGTGAACAACTTGCCGCATAGCAAAACATGCAGACCATAACAATGCCGAAATAATGGAAACTGTTTCATATCCAAATAATTTGCACACCGCTCGCCATTCCATCTAGGCTACACGGTTGTTTGTTTAGTTGTTTTGACTCATGTAATATATATAATGTAAAAAAGCCGCCCATCGACCCAATCGGATACAGGTACAGCTATCAACACTCTATTTATTACATTTCATCATTTTTATAATTAGTAATCCTTGATATCGCTGCAAATTTATAGTTAATATTTATATTATGCAACTAAATATTGAAAAAAAATTTCAATTTAACAAATAACTACTGTTTTCGGTAGTACTGCGGTTAGTCCAGCCGAAGGTTCGCCCGCAAAACCATTACAGTTAGCAGTTTGTAAAAGATAATCAATTCCTAAACGAAAACAGAACTGCCGTTTTCAGTATGCCGACAAACTATAAGTATCAACAAGCATCGCGTGCATCCGGGAAATGAAAAAAACACTATTACAAGGCATTTACAAAAACAAATAAATTTTTTTTTGAAAATGTTATCATTTTGTTTTGTAAATCGAAAAAAAGTGTTTACCTTTGCACAATCAAGCAAATTCATGAGCTATGGAATGTAAAATTGTTTATCGCAAGCTGTGAAGCCGCGAATGACTTTAAGTGCTTAGTAATGGTTTGTTTTACAGAACGATAACCCAGGCTGCGAGCCTGGGTTTTTCGTATTTTTCATGGTGGTTCAGATACAGTAATGGCGCAGAAAAACAATCTGCGCCATCGCTGCTATATCAGGGATATTAATTTCTTAATCCAGGGACCGGTCGTGAGAAGTGCTTAGCTTAACGCAGCGACACCTTGATGTCATCCTTACCCTCGGCGAAGTCGAGCTTGCCTTCCTTGGCGAGCCAACCCAGAGCGCAGTGCATCTCGTTCACTTTGAGCTTAGTTACCTTGCGCAGGTCCTTCAGATAAAGAGCCTTCTTTGCATCGTTCAGGGCGTTCCACACGAGACCAGCCCAATTACCAATGTTTTCTACGTTGATCATAAAAAATAAAACCTTTAATAAAACAATCAATGATTAATTAAAATCGCTGCAAAGGTACATTTTTTTTGAAAACTGCCATAATAATCCAAGAAAAATCTATGCAACAAGTTATGCAACTCATTGAACATCAATAACAAACGCTATACTATAATTTTGGTAGTAAACAGCAAAAAATATGCTATTATCGGAAATTGCCACCCAGCAGGCGATACAGGTCGAGCGTAGCAGCAAAGTCGCTGCGCTGTCCGTCGGTGAGCATCTTTACATGGTGAATGCCACGTGTGCTGACCAGCTTGAGTGCCACCCAGTTACTGTGGGCAAGAGCATAGACCAAATCCTTGTAAGACGCCGTGAGCACATCATCGCTTGTCTCACAATAGAGCCCATCGGGCAGTGTGCTATGGTGATGGTCGCTGGGATAGAACAGATAATCATAGCCGTCGATGCTGAAAATCAGCTGGTCAAAGTCAAGCGGGTCATCGGCACAGTACCGCACACACAGACGCAGAGGGCCGGGCAAACTGTCACACTCGGCCATAGCAAAAGCGAAGTACACTTCGTTGCTGGTGGGTGCGAAAGAGACATATTTGGATACATAGTCACCGTCCTCATTCAGTACAAATCCAGGCATCAGTTGGTCAATCGTCCTGGTCACAGGCAGGTCACGCCACTTCATTCGGCGGTAGCCAAACTCTGTCAATGAATAGTCTATCGCCAACAAGGAATCCAAGGCGGCCTGTTCCTCAGGCGTTTTGCTGGAGCTTAACTGTCGAGGTTTCAGACGTCGCCCCTTGACGGCAGCACTGTCCTTTAAGGCAACAGGCGGCAGGTCGACAGTACCCCATAGGTCGTCGCTCGTGTCCCAGGGATCATCCTTGGGCTCGGCTTTGCGTGCCATCTGCTCCTGCAGTTTCTTCATCGCCTTGGCCCGTTCACGCTCGGGATGAAGACGACGTATGCCACGCTGGATGCTCGGGTCCTTGTCGTCATCGTCACGGGTTGCACTTGCCATCCCAACAGGGGCGGCAAGAAGGATGACAAGCAGCAGCAATATATATCTCGTTAATCTCATTATCTTCACTTATATTTGCCCATGGCGATAGCCGTTTTGAGGGGTTTGATTCTTTACAGCAGGGAGAGCAAGAGCAGCTGTGCCTCGAGGGTGGCACGGGTGATGACGCGGTCGCGGTCACCTGGCAGCTGCTTGAGCTGGGTAACAACACGGTCGCCACACTTGGCTGCCATCCACACAGTGCCGACAGGCTTGGTAGGCGTGCCACCGCCTGGTCCAGCGATACCGCTAGTGGCAATGGCGCAGTCAGTGCCGATGGCACGGCAAGCGCCCTCGACCATCTGCCGCACGACGGGTTCGCTCACTACTCCATGGTCGATGATATCCTGCTCGTTGACGCCCAGCAGCGACATCTTCACCTCATTGGCATAACTCACTACAGCGCCCTTGAAGTAGTCACTGCTACCGGCGATGCTGGTAATCTGGTGGGCGATATTGCCGCCCGTGCAGCTCTCGGCAGTAGCGAGGGTCAGCCCTAGCTCACGCAGGCGGTCACCCAAAATCTCGGGCAGCCGCTTGTCACCGTCGGCGATGATGTGACCGCCCAGGATATCGTGCAACTGGCGCGACAGGCGTTCCATATCATCGTTGATTTGGCGGGCATCGGTCGAAGAGCCTGTCAAGCGCAGGCGGATGATACCGCCCTCGGGCAGATAGGCCAGATGAATACCGTGAGGCAACTGGCGCTCAAATTCATCTAACTGCATCGCCAGTGCCGACTCGATGATGCCCGTGACGACAAAGGTGCGGAACTCGATGTCCTCACCGTCGTTGAAACGCGCCAACAACTGCGGGATAACGGCACGTTCCATCATACCCTGGAGTTCAAAAGGCACCCCAGGCATACTCACCAGCACCTTGCCATCGCGCTCAAACCACATGAGGGGCGCCGTGCCCACCTCGTTCTGAATAACGCGGCACGACGAGGGCACCATCGCCTGCAGACGGGTGTACTCGTTGAGCTTGAGGTGGCGGCGTTCCATCACCTGACGCACATTGGCCTCGACAGCCTCGTCGAGGACCATTTCGCCACCAAAATAGCGGCATAAGGTGGGCTTGGTGATGTCGTCCTTGGTCGGTCCCAGGCCGCCGGTCATCAGCACGACGTCGGTTTGGGCAAAGGCGCGGTCGATGGCGAGTTTTATCTGCTCGGCATCGTCGGGAACGACCTGAATGGTATTTACATCCCAGCCGCGCGGCGTCATGTGACGTGCGATCCAGCCTGAGTTAGTGTCGGTGACCTGCCCTATGAGCAACTCGTCACCGATGGCAATAATGCTGTATTTCATGTTTTAGTTCCTTCTCCAAAGAGGCCTCACGCTAAGACGCTAAGGCGCTAAGATTTTTTGATGTTATTTAACGGGGATTTCCTTGGCGGGCCAGCCGTAGTCCTGATAGTACTTGACGGACAGGTTGTTGGCCTTCACATAGTCGGCAATAGAAGCAGCGCGGGCATTCTCGCGGTAATTCTCATCGCTGTTAGCAGCATGGAAGGCATCATAGTATTCGCCAAAGATGCGTTTGGCACTCTCTAAATTGCCATGGCCACTCTCAACCTGCTCAAACGCGACGACCTGGTATTCACCATTATCATTCTTCTTGATTAACATCTTGCCAGGGTGGTCGCCGCCCGACACACACTTCAGGGTATCACCAGCCACCTTGTAGTTAAATACCCAGTAGTCGCCCCACATGAATACGCTATCGGCTTTCAGGCCATCAGAACAAGTCATCGCTATCACGGGAATGCACATGTCACCCTCGGCATATTGTGCCCCAATCGTATCAACCAGATACTTATTAATAGCATCGATGATAATGTCACCCTCCTGGGCTGTATCGGCAGCCAAGGTGTCCTCAGTAGCCTTACTAGCATCAGCATTCCCATTGCAGGAAGTCAAGCAACCAACGCCGCAAAACAGGATGGCGGCCAGCATCCACAAATTCATCTTATTCATAGTTCGATTCCTATTATATTGATGTTATGCTGCAAAGGTAGTAATTTTTTGCTTGTGTATGACTAATAGCACTTTTTTGTCTCCCATTTTTTCAAGTTCGACAGGGATTTGCAGAAAAATGGAGAAAATATGCTACCTTTGTGAAGTTTTGTGACACCTGGTTGCATCTGAAGGACAGAAGATGAATGACAGGATTTATTAACCTATTTAAGTCAACGCATTATGAAACGCGAAGATCATATCGATGAGAAGTATATTCCTACCGAGGAGGATTTCGCTCCTGAGCAGGTCAACGAAAAGGAGCAGTTGCTCAAGTCCATCAGGAAGGGCTGTCGTTTCTATATCGTTTTTTATTCCATTCTGGCTATCACTTTTGCTCTCGAAGGCTTCATCAAGTTAGACGACGTGAGCGACAGCAAACTGTATCTGTGCCCGCTCATTGCACTGATGCTGGTGTTTGCGTTGGTCATGGTGTTCTATGCTTTCATCTATGACCTCGTCCGTCGTTCCTCGACAGCCAGCGAGATGCAGCACTTCCTCAAGCTGCTTGGTGCCGACTCCCTTTTCTCCAAGCTGATTCTCATCATCATGACATTGTGCTTCATGATGGCTGCTGCCTTATGGCTTCTGGACAAATGCCCATGGTATTTAATCCTACTCACCGCCATCGGTATTGCAGCTTTAATCGGTGGGGTGTGGTGGCTCCTCAAGAATTCAGGGAAAGGGAATCCTGACGACATGAATATTGAAAAACTACGAGCTCTGGAAGAGAAAGAAAATCAATCGCTGTGAGCGATGAAGAAATAACCATGTAGGAAAATAATCTGGAATAGAGATGGCACAGACATTATTGTGGTTGATTATAGCATTTGTGACGCTGGAGTTTATCGTCAGCAGCGTGTTGTCGTGGTTGAATACCACGTGGATGACACATTCCGTGCCGCCCGAGTTGGAAGGGCTATATGACGAGGAGAAATACCGCAAACAGCAGGACTACATGCGCACCAACAAGCGCGTGTCGCTCATCGCACGCTGCGTGTCGTTCGTGCTGACGCTGGTGATATTGGGCTTTGGGCTGCTGGGATGGCTCGACAACCAGTGCAAAGCGTGGACCGACGTACCCGTCTTGCAGGTCATCCTGTTCCTTGTCATCTACAACCTGTTCAACACCATCATCGCACTGCCATTCAGCTACTACTCGACCTTTGTCATCGAGGAGCGTTTCGGCTTCAACCGCACGACACACAAGACCTTTTGGCTCGACACGCTGAAGTCCTTTGCCGTCTCTACCGTATTGAGTGCTGTGCTGATGGCCGTGGTTTATTGGCTGTACCAGACCTTCGGGCAGCAATTCTGGATTTGGGCGACACTGGTGTGTGCCGTGTTCATCATCTTCTTCTCGATGTTCTACAGCAACCTGATTGTGCCCTTGTTCAACAAGCAGACACCCCTTCCCGAAGGCGAATTGCGCGACGCCATCACAACGGCCATAGCAAGTTTCGGCTCACGCTTCAAGGACATCTATATCATCGACGGCAGCAAGCACTCAACGAAAGCCAATGCCTATTTCACAGGCTTTGGCCCCAAGAAACGCATCGTGCTGTATGACACCCTTCAAGACCAGATGACCAACGACGAAATCGTCGCCGTGCTGGCGCATGAGTTCGGTCACTACAAGCACCGCGACACTTTCAAGAACATGTTCATTTCGATTGCTATGGTGGCCGTCAACCTGTTTATCTTCTCCCTGCTGGTAAGTAATCCCGACTTGCCCGCAGCACTAGGCGGTACAGCGCCGTCGTTTATCCTGTCGATGGTGGCGTTTTCGCTACTGTTCTCACCCATCGACCTGCTGCTCAACCCTGCCGGCAACGCCATCTCACGTCGTGCCGAATACCGCGCCGATGCCTACGCTGCCAACCACGGCCATGGCGAAACCCTCATCAGCGGACTCAAGAAACTCGCTGCCCACGGCTTGAGCAACCTCACTCCGCACCCCCTAGTCGTGTGGTTCAGCTACAGCCACCCCACCCTAGCGCAACGCATCCGCGCCATCCGCAGTTCAAACAACAAGGACAACAACTAAACAACCGGGACAACAATCTTAAAAAGAAAACAACGACTTTGAGGCATCAAAGCAATTAGCCATTAGTGATAAACAAATCTCTCCGTACGGCGAGATTTAGTCATTTAAATGCCTTCTGCATCTTTTATTTTAGCAATGATTTCGGCACGTATTTCCGGGCTTGTGCCATGAACGGCATAGCGGACAATTCCCATTTTATCGACAACCACTGTAAAGGGGAAACCTTCGGTCCCAATCCAAGACATCATACCCTTGGCTTCAACGAGGTGTGTCCAAGTGAAGTGGTGTTTTTCGGTTATCTTTTGGACAACCTCTGCATCATGATAAGTGGCAGAGAAAAACATGACATTAGGGAACTGTTCTTTCCACGTTGATAGTTCAGGCATTTCGGCACGGCACGGTCCACAACCGGAATACCACAGGTTGAGCACCATCACATGACCTTTGACACTGTCGTTGGTCCATCTGCGTCCTTCTAAATCAATTTCGTTAAATGGAGGGAATGGCTCACCTGCCTTAGGTGAGTAGAAAGTGCCGTCTTCCTTTACGCCCGCTTGAGCCAATTCCAACATCGTTGCCATCATATTGGCACCATTCAGGAACTGATTGGCATTGCGTACCTGTTCGCGGGGTATGGCCTGGCTAATGACAGATTCGGGTAAATCGACATCAAGTCCAATGGCGAGTATCTTGTTTCCTTCTGAATCTTTCAGTCGTGTATAACTTGGAATGACATCTTCTGGGAGTTGTGGTAACTCACGAAAAAAATAGCCATTGACTAAGAACTTTGGGATAATTGTATCTGTTCTTTCCTCTTGCGCTATCGCCATAAGAGATATCAGAGCAAAAAGGGCGATTACTGCAAATCTAAGTGTTTTCATTTCATTAAATTACTATTATAATACTTTGATCTTTATCCTTAATTCTCATCTTTGTTATGCTCGCTGTCCAACAAGGGAAATTCAGTTCGGTAAGGTAACTCTTTGCCAAATGCTTCAACTTCATCGGCTACAATGTTGCGTGCTTTGTCAATAACTGCGACAGCCTGTCGCAGAATTGAGTTATATTCTGTTTCGGGAACTTGAATTGTAATATCTGCCATGATATGCTTGATTTGTTGAAAGTCGTGGCAAAAGTACCTATTTTATTTTGAACCTGCATGCTTTGTTCCCCATTTTGTTTTCAAAAATTGGTAGTTTAAAGAGTCTGTAGGTATAAGAAATACGACATTGTGCGTGAACAAGACCTTGCTCACACGCATTAGAGCAACCTCACGCCCCACCCGTTGGTCGTGTGGTTCAGCTACTCCCACCCCACCCTAGCCCAACGCATCCGCGCCATCCGCAGATCAGCCAGTGCCCCAGACTAACGGATTCACATTTTCACTCAGCACAAACAGGTGCAAGCTGATTGACTGTGGGTGTTGCACAAATCTCGGGTTCTCTCCACAAGTAATGCCGGCGGTGTTCATCACTAACACTATGCACCTCTAGTTTCTAAAGTGGCGCTGCCACTTTAGAAACTTTAATTATTGATAGAAACCACCTTGATAGCGTCAACACTACCATCGTTATAGGTTGTCAGCACGATGTTGACACCATTCCAAGGCTTATCGCTACTCATTCCCGCCAAGTTGATGTATTTCACATCGACAATACTCTTCTCACCCGGGTTAGTAACATGATCAAGTCCTGTGGCATGAGGCAAATGCTCGTCAAACCATTCAATATTGGCAATTAACGAACTCTTTATTCTTTCCACTCTGTCAGCGATGCTTTCAGAATTGCTGCGATTCCATCGGATATTGTCTTGATCGAGTGCTTCGCCGCAATGCAGCAGATTTTCATCGATATATTCCATCCACGGTTGCACCTGAACAGGGTAAAATTGATTCCAGGCGTCTCTAACAGCGTCACAAAAGTCACCATCCTTAATCAGTTCACCTATCCAGTGTGGAATGAAGCCATAAGAAGTTTTCATGCGGAAAGTATAATCGGTTTTTTGTCGTTGATTACAATTCAAGTCCCACAATGGACCTGCCACCCAACGGGCATCATCCTCCCAATCCTTGTGCAAGTAAAAGCTGCCATGAAATCCGTCGCTGTTGTCAAGAACTTCTTGAATGATGAAATAACGCGCCATTGCGTCCACATCAATCAGCCGCTCCCAGTCTCCACTGGTTTTGTCGTCGTCATAGATGGCCGTATTGATTGCCCTAAACTCATCGGTCAACCAATTCCTTTGTACGCTGGAAAGCGAATCGGGAGAGTGATAAGTGATTCTAATACCCCATCGATCATTCTCTGGCAAATAAATCTGATTGGCCTCGGAATAATTGTCCACCTCCACAAGCCAACCGTAAGGGATAGTACTCCCATCCTTATTCCAGTTGGGCTGCTCATAGATGTTGAGACGGTTCTTGCCGATGCGGATCGTCTCGGTGAGCAGATACAGGCCAACGTAGTCGCCGTTGAGTACCACTTCCACAGGCTTGGTCGATGGTGTCCACTCCATACTCATGATGTTGCCGAGTTGAAATCCTGCCACTGTCGATTCATGAAAATGAAGTAATGCCCAATGCCTGTTCTTCTTCATGCCAAGCAACGAGGTTTTATTCGCCAACTTGATTTTATAGGGCTTCTTGGCATCCCTCCAAGAGGAGTTTCCACGACCTCGTATCTCAAGCTGCTCTGGCGTATCTTTACTGCCTATATTCATGTCTGGATTCAAATTGTCAACCATGTAGTAGGTTGCAGGAACGTAAACTGTCTTTGAAGTGACGGGCTGGTGATTTTGGGTCTCGATGTACATCACAGGCAATGTGCCCGATTGTCCAGCCACTGTCAAAACCGCCATGCACAAGTAAATGGTCACTGAAGTTCTAAAAAGTAGATCTCCTTTCATAATTTGTCAGAATTAAAATTGCGATGCAAAAGTAGAAGTGCCCCTAGTGAACCTCAAGCACACTGAATCATAACTGCTCACAATGTGTTCACAAATGTTCACAAGACGCATGAAATACCGTTGTTGCGACAGCAATATTGCTGAAATGCACTAACTTTGCAGCATGGAACGATGCGTAAAATTCTTCATCACGTGCTGCTGCTTGCTGACAATTGTATCATGCGGCAGCAACCACTCACAACCGCTTGCTCTATTGACAGCCGACAGTCTGATCACCAACCACCCCGATAGTGCATTGCTGCTGCTTGCCGAAATAGCTGCCGATGCCGAAACATGGCCCAGGGAAGATCGTATGCGGTATTATTTGCTCAGGAACAGGGCTGAGGAGAAATGTCATATCGTCCACGACAACGACTCGGTCATGCAAGAAGCGGTTCGTTACTTTGACAAGCACGGCTCATCTCAAGAGAGGGCGCTTGCCTGGTTTGAATTGGGGCGCGTCTATGACGAGATGCAGCTCACGGGTGATGCCATCAATGCCTATAACCATTCACAGGG
>JAEEGF011277675.1_pt1 | contig 12465 bp, 9 predicted proteins | sample 9134171 | NCBI WGS metagenome assembly JAEEGF01 (sample SAMN16246542, study PRJNA631951) | gut metagenome | biome: gut microbiome; feature: rumen; material: AP-attached | host: Bos | place: Iran: Karaj | collected 2018-10 | reverse complement strand
GTCATGCTGTTGCTGTAGAAACGCCAGTAGGCGGGCATCACGTCGGGTAGCGAGCCGCTTTCGAGCTGACTGTCGTCGGCGTCGGTAATCCATTTGGAATACAGGTGGTGGTTGTCGAAAATGTACGACTCGCCGTAGCATCCGGTGGTGCGGTCGCCGTTCCAGCCCATGCGCTCGTCGCGTTGCGGACAGTCGGTGGGCATGCTGCGGTAGTTGCCGCGAATACCCCAGTAGGCGTTGCGGTAAACGCTGTTGATTATCTCGTTGGAGGTTGCGAAAGTGCCTGTAACGGACATTTTGTCGTAGAACACCCGTCCCTCGAAATCGGAGAGCGAAGGCGTCCCGCGCAAGCCGCTCACCTCCACATAGCGGAAACCGTGTGTTGCAAACATCGGATGCCATTTGGCGGGTTTACCGTCGGAGACGTAGCGGTCGGTGCATTCGGCGGCACGCATGGTGGCCATACACATATTGCTGTCGGGCAGGAGGATTTCGGCAAAACGCAGGGTAACGGTGTCGCCCCGTTTCTGATTCCTTAATTCGATTTGCACATTGCCGACCATGTTCTGCCCCATGTCGATAATCCATTTGCCGTCCTTCTGGAACATCGCCACGGGTTTAAGGCGGTCCTGCACCATAATGTTGGGGTTGGGCTGAGGCTCGAGGGCGCCGGCGGGAGCTTCCATAATATCGACGTTTTGCCACTGGCTGTCGTCGTACTTGGACATTGTCCAATCGCCGAGGTCCATATTGGCGTTGTGCGTCTCGCCGTCGAACTCGTTGGCGGTACGTATGGGGCCGCGGTTGGTTACTTTCCAGCTGGTGTCGCTCATAACGATGGTGCTTCCGCCTAAAAGGATGCTACAGGTTATTTCCAGTTGCATTTTAAGACGTGGCGTGCCGAAATGCAGTATATTTTTGGTGCCGTCGCGGTCGGGATTGTCGGGATTGTAGCGCATGGCGGTATAGCGTCCGCCCTCAAGCACCACGCCAATGGCATTGTCGCCTTTCCTTACAAAGTCGGTAACATCGTAGGCGTTGAAATACACACGTTTGCGGTAGTCGCTGAGTGCCGGTTTCAGTATCTCCTCTGCGGCCACCTCGTTGCCGTTTATATATACGCTATATTGTCCCAATCCACTGATATACAGCTTGGCAGAGGCAACTTTATTTCTGATATTGAACTCCTTGCGCAGGTAACGCGCGGCGAGACGCGTTTTACCTGTAAGCACGTCATCGCTATAGTCGCGGCCTATCCATCTGGCATTCCAATCAATGGGATACACCAGACTGCAACAAGCATTTTGTGAAAGAAAAAATGAAGAAGGACCCCAGTCTTCGGGCGACAGCAGGCTGATGGTAAAATTCTGCACATCGCTTTTGACAGACATTGTTTTTTGTCTTTTGCGTTTGATTATGTAAACCTTACCTATTACTTTCTGTTTGAGGGGTTCTTCATAAATCACGTTGGTATGTACCGCCCAATATACTTTCTGGCGGCTGTGCAGAGTTTCCCCTTTGTAGGGGATATACAGCATGTCGGACGAGGCCACGGTTGTGTCCCACAAATCGCCTATAGCGCGCTTGGCTTTTTTGTAGGTGGACGAGACAATTATGCGATACGTCGATTGTACCACATTAGGCCTATCGGCCGTGTACTGCCAGCTGAAACGAGGCTGTGCCGTGTGCAGTGCCTGCGGATTGGACTGCATCTCCACTGTCGGATTTACAATATTGATTTTCTGCGCGTTACATACTACGCAAAACATCAATGCAAGTAATAAAAGTGAGGTATTTCTCATAAAAAAGTCTTTTTGGTCCTTGATATCTAAAGCTGTTTTCATTTGCAAAAATAGTATTTTTCTGCGACATAAAAAAATAATCCTTGGAAAAAATTGAGTAAACCGGACAGTTTCTATATTTTTATGCCTTTGTATTAGAAAAATCATTTTTTTTTGCGTAAATTTGCATTGGTGTAAAAAATCAAAAAACAATACGGCAAACAGCGTTCCGACCTATTGGAATTAAGTCGCTCCACAGTGCTAAATTCTTGATTTTATACACTTTACATATAGCAAGTTTATATGAGCGGTAATACATTCAAAAAACAAATCACACTGTCGAAGCGATGGCGCAGCATACTATTTCTATTGTGTGTCGGCATCTTTCTTACGGATATCAGCTATAGTTTTGTACAACATTACAACGAACCTTTGGATGGCGATATGGGTGAGAGTGTGTTGCCGTTGGACTATATCAAGCCGCTCTACCAGGACCCCACAGGAGTTAAAATGCTAGTAAGCGGTGAGCCTCACGCGGCCCCCAACCGTTTTTTCTCGCATTATCTGATGTACGGCACCTACCGTTCGCTGCCTTTCTTTATACAGAATTTCACCGACCCCATCCACAGTCTGTATTACAGCAATGCCATTTGCAAAACGGCCATGCAGATATTGCTAGTGCTGCTACTTAGTGCTATCGTTTGTTGCGGTTTTCATCTGAAGAAATTGAAATTCGCCTTTTCGTGCCTGTTTTTCAGTGCTTTGATGCAAACCTGCGGATTCACCCGATGCATAGGGCTGATCGATCCGAGCATAACATATTCTTTCTTCTTCGCCCTGCCCCTGATATTTCTGATTTTCTACCTACTGCCGTTTATTTTCCGTGAGTTTTATAACAAGAAAATGATACGCAATGGCGTGGTGGAGGTTGTCTATAGTGTGTCGTTTCTGTTTCTCACCTGCTTTTCGGGCTCTATCAATCCTGCGGTGGCGGTGGTGGCCATACTTGTTTTGCTGATAAGGTATTTCCACAACTATTTCCTTAATGTCTCCCTCTCTTTGATAAAAGCCATAAGGAATATGCCGTCGCATTACTACCGTTTTCTGCTACCCTTAGGATTGCTCTCCCTTTATTCTCTTTATTTGGGTACATACAACACCATGTGGCAAGACACAAGTGTCTCATTGTCGGAACGATATGCCTTGCTGCCACAAGGTTTCTTACGAATGTTCATCACCTACAGCGGCGGTTTTGGAATTCTGTTTTTGCTTTGTGTAATCAATTACCTTGTAATCCGTTTCTCAAATCCTGAAAAAGGCAGGGAAACACGCAGTATGTTCCTTTGGATACTGTGCTTTTCGGTTATTTACATAGTGCTTTTGCCCTTTGGCGGATACCGGCCATACCGTCCTTATATCATACGCTACGACACTATTATGCCCATATCCTGCCTATTAATTTTCTATTACGTGTACTCCTCTATTTTCCTTCTGAGGCAGAATGATTTTCGCTTGAGCCGAAAAATAATTTACGGAGTATGGACAGCCGTCGTCGTGCTTTTCTTCTTTTTAAAAGACACTCCCCGCACCTACCGCAACAACTTGGAAATAGCCGCACTCAGAGAAATACAGGCCTCGCCGTCGAATACCGTTGTGCTGAAAGGCACTCCAACCTCAATCATCTCTTGGAAAAAACCGGAAAACGAAGCCGAATCGGAGGTGGCCGGACGTTTATTGAAACTGTGGAAAGTTACGAATACCAAAAAACGTTTCTATTTTCCGCCACAGAATCAATAAACAACTGTTCGCTTTAGTAGCGACTCCCAATCTGTTCTATTATTCCGAAGTTTTTCCGAAACGTTTCTGGTTCTGTCGCTGCAGCTCGTCGAAATCGATGTTGCTACGTATCTGCTTGATGATGGATTCCACAATGCGGTACATCTCGCCGCCCTGCGAATAGTCGGCGGCGCAGGCGAAATTAACGCGGTTTTCGCCCACAAGCTGCTCCGCCATAGCGCGTTTGGCTGCGTTGCGCGGACGGTACACGGCTATGGAGTTGCCGCCTTTCTGTTTCACCAGCCGCATGCAGGGCACGTCGGTCTCGCCGTCGCCGAAATAGATCATATTGCTGAAAGGCACCGGACGGTCCTTGTCGGCCACATAACGGTTCACCTTGTAGTTTTCGCTCACCTTGGCGATGCCTTTGTTTATCATGAACAGGAATTGCGTTTTGGCGGTGAAATCGACAGCCACGGCGGGCCATACCGCCACCCCGTCGTCGTACATAAACGAGCAGGCGTATATCTCCTTGAAATGCTTTGCTATTGGCGTGCCTTCGATCATCTCCTTGAGTCCCGACGAGTTGATGTAATGCTCCACCTTTATCCCGTATTTGTTGCCGAGGGCGTTTATCAAATCGAACCACTGCTCCACGCCTATGTACAGCTGCACGCTCCTGCCGAACTCCACAAACTGCTCGCGTTTGACGCTGACGTGCGCCGCACGGGCTTTCTCGAGCATCAGCCGCATATAGCACAGCACGTTGCTGGCGTTGTGCTTGGCTTTGAGACGGTCGTTCTCGGCCCAGAACTGCTTGCGGTCCTTGATGCCGATGGCTTTCAGGAAGTCGTACTCCTGCATGTTGAGCGGCGAGAGGGTGCCGTCGAAATCGTAGATAAGTGCCACTACGGGCTTTTTTGCGGGCATAGTAATGATAATGCGGGTTGGAGAATACGTTTATTCTACAGGCACAAAACTGCCGTCGTCCTCGATTTTGATGTGCGGATTTTTGAAATCGGACTTGGTGAGGGAGCGGATAAACTGCGCCACCTTGTTGTCCAAATCGGGTTGCGGACCTTTGCCGAAGGCCTGTATAAACGAGTGGATGCGTCCGTCGATAAGCTTGCCGTTTCTGTCGATACGTGCCACAAGCACAGGCGAGTAGCCCGAAATGCCCGACACGCTGATGCCGGCGGGAGTGCAGAAATTGCCGAGACTGTAGGCCACGAGATGTCCTTTGTACACCTCCATGGCGCGGCACACGTGGGGTCCGTGACCGAAAACGATGTCGGCGCCCTCGTCGATGCACATGTGGGCAAACGAACGCAGGTTACCACGGTCCTCGCCGAGGAAAATCTCCGTGCCTTCGGGCAGATGGGTCTTGTCCTTGCCTTCGGCACCGCCGTGGAACGACACTATAAGTATGTCGCACGAGTCGCGCAGCTCGTGAAGTATCTCCTTCACCGTTTCCACATTCTGGTGCGTGTAGGTGTAGCCGTTATGTCCGAAAGCACAGAAACCGTACGTAATACCTTTTTGTTTCAGAAACGCCTTGCGGCAAAGGCCTTTCACACCGGCATATTTTATATGCAGACTGTCGAGCAGCCGCATGGTTTCCTTTATACCTTCGGTGCCGAAGTCGTTGCTGTGGTTGTTGGCAAGACTCAGGAAATCGAATCCGGCATCCTTGAAAAGGCGTGCATACGACGATGGCATACGGAAAGCGTAGCTGTATTTTCCAGTGCCTTTGGTACATTTGCCTTTTTCGCCCATGGCACCTTCGCAGTTGCCCACAGTAATGGTGGCGGAGCGGAGAATGTCACCCACATGGTCGAAAAGGTTTTTGCCGTCGTTGGCGGGCAGCTGACGTGAGGGGTAATTAGTGCCCAGCATCATATCGCCTACCATGGCAATGGTGATGGTGTCGGTGCTGGAAACTTGTTCTTTATTGGCCTTTTTTGTGGTGTCCTGAACAGGACTTTGTGCTTTGACAGCAAAAACCGCCACAAGCATAAGAGCGACTAACAATTGTTTTTTTACTGACATATCTGTGTGTTTTTAGTTTCGTTTACGTTTGCAAAAATACGCAAAAAAAATGATTTTTTTACTATCAAATGTTTATTCAATCTATACACCTGTATTTATTTACTATTACAATTTTCCACTCGCCGTTCTGTTTTTCCAAAAACACATAGCCTCCCCAGTAATCGAAACGAAAATCCACCACGGCACGACGCATCCCGCGGTCGAGAACTATTGTATATGCATAGGGATAGGTTATTAATTCCCAATAAAAAGTATGACTTGATACTTTTGCAGCATTACTTACAAATTGTATTTTCGGTTCGCTTTGCTCTAATCGTTCACATCTCAGAATTCGGTTACCTAGAAATTCGAAATATTCTACTCCCAAGAAATCTTCCAACAGTTTTTTATATTCGTCGGTCAGATAAACTATTTTTCTGTCGGGAAAATGCACCGGCGGACGGAAGGTTATATTAGAATCCACCTTAATGGTGAGTATTTTCACCATCTCATATTCTTGTTTCTCAAAATCAAACTCAGGCAATAAATACCCTCTTTCAAGTTGGCGCTGAATCCATAAAATCTCGCTTGTACGAAGACTATCGGCACTGCCATAGTATTTTTTTACATAGGAATTGTATTTTTCATCTTTTATATATTTCCTTCGGTAACTTTCATCGCTGATTATTTTGTCTATATGACTTGTGTAATATCCTATCAGCTCGTCGGTTTTGTAAGGTATAGTGTCGGCTACATAGATGCTTCTGAGCGTGTTTTGAACGATAAAATAGGGGTTGTCCTTATATAATTGTCGTTCTTTGTTTTGAAAACCGTTTTCTCCGCACAGCAGCGGCTGGTAAAAAGCCACAAAAACCTTATGGGCCTCAGCCACCCATTTGTCGGGAGCCTCGGTTTCGTTGGATGGCACCTCCTTCGACCAATTGTCGAAAAACCGGTAGAGGTCGTATTCGGAGTTTCTGCTGTAAGCTGCTTTCAACAAAAGTTTCTGCTCCTGATTCTGGCTGTGCAACGCAGGACACAGAAACAGAAATAAAGCAAAAGCCAGACAAGTAGGCAGACTGCCGTAGGGTGTCGTTTCAACAACTTTTTTCATATCTATCTCTTTACAATTTTTCGGTAGCAGTTCCTACCTTCGGCATCCGTAAATTCGACAATAAAAATACCTTTGGGCCATTTGGCGGTGTTTATGCGTTGCACGTCGGCTTCCACGCAGCTTTGGCATATTTTCACGCCAAGTGCGTTGACAACGGTGTACTGCACAATGTCTTTGCCCGAAAACTCCACAAAATCGCGGCAGGGATTAGGATGGATGGCGATGTCCTGGCCGAAAGCGTTGTCGATGCCTACAGTTGATGTGTCCCTCACAAGCTCGAAAAGGATGTGGGTGGCGGCGGTGTCGTTCACCGTCACGTTTTGCAGTGTCTTCACACGATATCCGGGAGCGGTGGCTGTTACGTCGTAGTCGTCGGCGAGGAGCGGACGGTAGAAATCGCCGTGTCCGTTGCGGCTATATACTTGCGAGCTGTCGCAGTCGTAGTTGTCGATGCTAATCAGAGCTTTCAGCGGCTGACGGGTAACGGAATCAACCACCATGCCGTGTATGCCGTAATGCACTTGGCCAATGTAGTCGAGCAAGGCTCTGCGGTGGAAATTCCAATAGGTAGGCAACAGCGAGGTGGAGAGGGTTTTGTCCTCGGACACCTCTATAGTGGCTTCGCGGCAGTGATGGTAGTAGTTTACGTAATCCTGCCTGCCGTTGTTGATGACGTACCAGTCGCCTCCCGCTGTTATTCCGCTGCTGTTGTCGGAGGTGTAAACGCCGCTGCGCACGGCACGGCAGCTGTCCACGAACTTGCGTCCTACTGCTCTCCACCACTGGTCGTCGGCGGAGCGTTTCTCGCGCGAGGTATATCCGTCCCACGGGAAATTCACAATCTCCGAGCCTCCGTGCAGGTTGGCCGACATCACAAAATGGTGGGCGGCAACGTAGTTCATCATCACGGTATTTTCTTGCTGTATGGCCGACAGCGGTGCCGACGACCACGGGTCGGGGTAGTTGCGGTTTAAATCGACATAGTTTGCGTTGTAGCGTGTGGCACGCGACACGTTGCTGTTTCCGCCGTTGTAGGTGCCGTCGGGGTTGGCAAGGGGGTTGATGTAAATGCGGGTGTTATTCACCAGAGAGGTGATTTCGGCATTGGTGCCGTAGTTTGTAAGCAGGTAGTCGATAAGGCGGAGCATCAGCACATAGCCCGTAACCTCGTCGCCGTGGATGGTGGAGGAGTAGAAAAACTGGGGCTCGTTTTGGTCGATGTTGAGACTGTCGGAGATTACGGCGCAGAGTATCAGCCTTCCGCGCACCGAGGTGCCGATGGTGTCGATACGGCAGAGGGCGGGGTATTTCACTGCAAAGCTGTCCATCATCTGCAGATACACGTCGTAGGTTGGGTAGCGGTCCCAGCTGGACATCTGTGCCACGGTGGAGGCCATGCTCACGGCTTTTTCGGCATTGCGTCTAACGATGGTGTAATCGTAGCCCTTTTGCAGGAATGCCTCGAACTCGGAGCGGTTGGCGTAGGCAGTAACGGTGTTGCCCCTGCGTTTGTCGATGGAGACGATGCGGCTCAGCTCGCGGAGCTTGGAGGCGTCGCTTTCCTCGAAAGAGAATACCACTTCGGGATGGGCGGCAAACAGGCTGTCGATGGAGTTCTGGGCCGTGGCCCCGATATAGCAAAGGAAAATGGCGATTGCCAAAAACGAAAGTTTTCTCATAGAAAGTAATTATTTTGCGACCTTTGCAGAACAGCTGCTATGCGCCGACTCCCGCAAAGGTAAAGTAATAGTTTGCAAGAAAATTCCATACCATTACCACGCCGGTGGCAACGACTTTGGAAAACCAGAAATTGAGTTTCATCTTTTCGTGCAACAGATATAGTATCAAGGTGTTGAGTCCCAGGCCAATGAGCGACACGCCGAAAAATTTTACGTATTCCACGCCCACCTGCTCGTTGGTGCTGCCCCATGTCCACACACGGTTGAGGATGTAGTTGCTTGTGGCGGCCACCACAAAACCGATGGCGTTGGCTATAAATTTAGGTATTTTCAGTTTCTCCTTACATATCCACGTAAGGCCAAAATCAATGATTGTCCCTGTAACTCCTACAACGCAGAATTTCAGGAATTTGAAAAGAGTGGCTTGAGTGAGTAGTTCTTTCACTTCGGGAATCATTTAGGTTTGCTCACGCGACGGTATTTGCGTTTCATGGGAGGTTTGGTGTAAACCACCTCGCCGTCGTCGTTCACTTCCAAGCCATAGAGATAGTGGTGGTCGATATTCACTTTCACATGGAAAAAGTTGCTGCATCCGCCCGTGATGTTGGGTATTTCGTAGAGCAGCAGCTTGTCGAAACGACGGTCGCGCAGGAAATTCACCCACACCACTTTGTCGCCGTCCTCGTTGATGAAGCCGATGTACTGGCGTTTGTATTTGTCGAGGTGCTCGTCGATGAGCTGGCATTCTTTGTTGGGCTGGTGCTCGTGGGTGTGGTTCATCTTGGCTATTTTTTTCTTGATGAGCCTCTCCACGGTGTCTATCTCAGCCGGGGTGAGGGTGAAACGACCGGCCTGGTTTTCCACGGTGATGTCGGTTTCAAAATCCTCGTTGAAGGCGTAGCCCTCGTAGTTAACGCCCTGCACCACGGCGGCGTATTTGGCCGAAGGTTGCTGCTGGGGTCTTTTCTGCGACAATGCCGGCACAGTGAGTACCAGAGCCATTGCAAGCGCCATTGCCGTTTTTTTAATATCAAATACCATATCTTTAAGGTTTTAATTTTTCACTTTAGTTAGACTGCCTTTCTGCAAAAGACATTCGTTATATTGTAACGTTTTTCGACAGATTCTTACTGTTGGTGGAGTCGGTTTGTGCGGCCTCGGTCTCCGATTGCTGGGGACGGAAGTATGTCTCGTGCAGCGGGAAGGCGTCGGACATTTCGCCGGAGAAGAAGAAGTCGAAACCGATAGCACCGAAGGTGTAAACCTTACCTGCAATGTTGATGTGTGAGCCGCCGCATCTGGGGTCGGGCTTGGGCTGCGACTGCGAGAAACCTACGTTGAATAGTGTGAACAGGATGTCGGGACGGTTGGAGATGTCGTATCCGGCACGTTTCCACTGCATCATGGTCTGGTGCAGTATGCAACCGGTGTAGATGTACGAATAGAGGTGGTTGTGGTAGTCAACAAGACGGTTCACACGCTCGGTGGTGTGGTCGGCGGTGTGGAAATCGAGGATATGCTCGTATTCCTTGCCCATGTAGTATTCGCTGTTGGGGTCTTTGAGGTTGCGTTCCACTTTCATGGCGGTGAAGTCCTTGATGCCGTTCACGCCGAGCGAGAACTGCGACTGCACCGAGAGTATGGCCCTTGGTGCGAGGTAGGTCTTGTATATCTCGCGTTTGGAGTTGAACAGACGCATCTGCTCACCCACAAGGCAGCCCACTATCAGACGCGGATCCACACCAGTTATGTGTGCGGCGCTGTCGATAAGCACTTTGTCCTTGAGGATGGCAGGTTTCAGAGCAGCCCATTCTTCGGTGGCCATCCACGGGATGACGTTGGGGTTCTGCTGCTGTTTAATCGATTTATATGCCTTGTCGACTTGCGCGAGGTAGTCTTTGTACTCGTCGTTTTTGTCGGTGTAAAGCTCGGCGGCGGCTATCATCTGCGATACCACGGCAGGATTGTCGCAGGTGCGCAGTGTCTGCATCATAAGACGGGCGTTTTCGGGGTAGAAACGGCCAAAGACAGCCATCTTCACATACTGGTCCAAATCCACCTGAATACGTTCTTGCGCCGAAACTCCGGATTTGGAGAGGTCGTTCATCTCCGACACCTCCATCAGATAACGGGAGTTCTTGTCGATGGTGCCGCTGTTGTTGGTCAATCCGAGTTTGAAGATTACCAAACCTCCGATTTGTATTGCGCCGTAGATGGCGAACAAATGGACTAAAACAAGGTAGGTAACGCGTACCCACTTGCGTTTGAAAAAGGATTTTTTCTCGGTTTTTTTTGTTTCCGAAGCCGATACTCCGGGTTTGTTTTCTGTTTCTTTCATTTTATACTAACGATAATGTTGGGTTAGAAACTGGTGTTGCTAATACCAAGTCGCGGAGCCAAGGTACGTTCTCGAATAAAGTGATGTCCATAAGCACGAACACTATGGCACCGGCGATATATCCGAGCAATGCCAGCCACGATATTTTTTTCAGATACCAGATAAAATCTATTTTCTCCATGCCCATCACGGCCACACCGGCAGCCGAGCCGATGATAAGGAGGCTTCCGCCTGTACCGGCGCAGTAGGCGAGGAATTCCCAGAACGGGTGGTTGGTGGCAAAAATAGCGGTGTCGGGGTCGATGGGGTACATGCCCATAACGGCGGCCACCAGAGGCACGTTATCTACGATGGACGACAGCACGCCGATGATAAGGTCGATGAAGAAGAAACCGGGGGCTTCGGTGCCGAAAGCAGTGTTGAGGCCGCCGGCCAGATGACCGAGTATGCCCACAACTTTCAGGCAGCTAACGGCCATAAGAATACCGAGGAAGAAAAGTATTGTCGGAGTGTCGATATGCTCGAGGGTGCTGACTGCGGTAGGCAGCTTGTGTCCCTCTTTCTCGTATTTGCGGCTGATGATTTCGGTGGTTATCCACAGGATACCCAAGCCGAACAGCATTCCGAGGTAGGGAGGCAGGTGGGTGATAGTTTTGAAAATAGGAACGAAGATAAGTGCTGCGATACCCATGACAAGTACCAGACGACGCAGGTGAGCGGGCACTTCGAGTCCGGCAGCTTCTTCCTGCGGACGCTCAATTTCGCCTTTGAGGGTGGCACCGACAACAAGCACCGGAACAACCATACATACAAAGCTGGCTATCAAAGTCTTAACTATGATATTGATAGTGGTGACCTGTCCGCCGATCCACAGCATGATGGTGGTGACGTCACCAATGGGCGACCAAGCGCCGCCGGCGTTGGCTGCGAGTATCACCATGCCTGCGTAGAGCCAGCGTTCCTTGCGGTCGGCGATGAGCTTGCGCAGCAGGGCAATCATCACGATGGCGGTGGTCATATTGTCGAGCAGGGCACTGAGGAAGAAGGTGAGAATCGACAAGACCCACAGCAGTTTTTTCTTGTTGGTGGTGGTTATTTTGTCGGTTATCACCCTAAAGCCCTGATAATCTTCTATAAGGGTAACTATCGTCATTGCACCAAGCAGGAAAAACACTATTTCGGCCGTTTCGCCGAGGTTTTCCACAAGCTCCGCGCTGATGATGTTGCCGGGCAAGGCATGCGAAAGGGCAAGGATTGTCCATACCAGCACTCCGAGGAGCAATGCGGTAGCGGTTTTGTTTATCTTTAGGGGATGCTCAAGAGCTATGCAGGCATACCCTATCACGAAAATTACAATGATTAATAGTTCCATTTTGTTTTTTTTAGTGGTCAGTATTCAGTATTCAGGGGTCAGTTGTCAGAGGCTGACGCGGTGCTACTAATTATTGACCTTGGTTTATTATTTTTTTTGTTTCCTTTTTACTTTTTATTCCGAATCAATTGTTCATTGTTAATTGTTCATTGTCAATTATTTCCGAATTGGCTTCGCCGAGCTAAAGGTTCCGAATTCCGAAATCCGAATTCCGAACTATTTCTTCGCTCTTTTCTGCATCTCCTCGCTGCGTTTCTGCATCTCTTCGAGACGTTTCATAAAGCCCGATTTCTTGGGCGGTTTGTTCTTGTACTTGAGGTTTGCCAGCTCGATGCGTTTGTGAATCTTCTCCTCGTTGATGGTGCGACGTATGATAA
>JAEEGF012410725.1_pt1 | contig 12467 bp, 13 predicted proteins | sample 9134171 | NCBI WGS metagenome assembly JAEEGF01 (sample SAMN16246542, study PRJNA631951) | gut metagenome | biome: gut microbiome; feature: rumen; material: AP-attached | host: Bos | place: Iran: Karaj | collected 2018-10 | reverse complement strand
AAGGAGTCGGGTGTCGATCTGCGGAACCGCCTCGCCACGCGCCTCTCGCAAAGCGTCACGGAGGACATCCTGCACGTCTCCGCCTACGGCAGACCCACGGACGGCGTGTTCCGCGGCGGCGCGCCCGTGACCGCATCGATTCCAAAGGAGGATGCCGCCCGGCGGATCGGAATCCTCATCTTCAACAAGCAGGCGTTCGAAAGCGCGAAGCGCCAGCACAAGGAATACTGGGACTGGCGGCGGAACCGAAACGAGGCGCGCTGGGTCCAGCAGGAGCGCGGCCAGCTCGACTACGACGCGAAGAACATGATGCACCTGACGCGTCTTCTCTTCTCGGGGGAGAGCATCGTCATGAACGGACGTCCGATCGTCCGCTTCACCGGCGAGAAACTCGAGACGCTCCTCTCGATCCGCCGCGGCGAATGGGAGTTTGACCGAATCATCGCCCACGCGGAGGCAATTCAGGCGCGCATCATCGATGGCAAGGATCGTCTGCCACCGGATTGTGACACAGAAAAGGTCGGCGACCTCGTCGCCGAGGTCATGAAGAAAGCAGGTGTGAAATGAAAGATCAGATACAGAATGCCTTGAAGAAGATCGAGGCCGAAAACGACTGCCGATTCCTCTTCGCGGTCGAAAGCGGAAGCAGGGCGTGGGGATTCGCGTCGCCCGACAGCGACTACGACATCCGCGCGGTCTATGTGAAACCGCTCGACTGGTACCTCGGACTCGAGGAGCGGAAAGCCGACACGTTGAACGCGATGTTGCCGGGCGACCTGGACATCGCGGCGTGGGACCTTCGCAAGGCGCTCCGGCATTTGCTCAAGAGCAACGCGTCCTTCATGGAATGGCTTGGCAGTCCGATCGTGTACTTCGACGACGGCTTGATTGCCCGCCTGAACGCGCTGAAGGACGCCTGCACGAATCCCGTCCATGTCGCCTTCCACTACGCCTCGATGTTCAGCCATGCGATGACCAACCTCGCACCCGACGGCACGATCAGCGTCAAGAAGCTCTGCTACGCGCTTCGGGCCAGCCTGTGCGTGCGGTGGACGATGGAACACGAGACGATGCCGCCCACGGCCTTCGGCGCCGTTCGCGAAGGGATGTCGTTAAGTTCAACCGAGCGCGACGCCATCGACGCGCTTCTGGCGGTCAAGGCCGACACGAAGGAGAAGGACCGCATTCTGCCATCTTCCGCACTTGCACCGCTTCTTGTGGATCCCGCGCCCGAGATTAAATCCTTCACGTGGCGTCGCGTTCCCAATCCCGTCCAGGCATTGCCTGCGCTTGAGTTGTTATTCAGGCAATCGGTGGGATGTGTCGCATGACTTTATCGCGTGGACAAGGCGAGAAGGTCCCCCATCCTGTTTTGCGGTAACTTAGATGGCTGTGGTTCGTCATAGTTATGTGCGGCATAGTAGTCATTGATCGACTTGGCGAAGATTGCGTACTTCTTGTGTGAAATCAAACCTAATTCTTTAAGACGGATATTGAACGCCTCTGCTGATACGCCAAAGCGGTTCTTGAGTCGAAGGAGCAGTTCGTATGACCAGTTGTTCGGCTGTACGCGAAGACTATACACAGCAGTCCGCACCGCCTGTTCCGGTTGCAGAAACGCGGCGGCGAAATGATGTGCGAAACGACGGCTGCGGTCGGTCTCCCTGTAGGTGGAATGGTTGTTGTCGGCAAAGAGGAATGCTCTTCCGACTTCGGAAAGGAAAATGAAATCGCGATGACACGACTTATTGTCGAGACTCGGCGAGAGGACTACAGTGAAGTTTCTTCGCACGGGGTTGTAGAAAGTTGCCGCTTCCATACTTCCTGGCAGGGGCGCTTCCAGAATCCGTACTCCGTGCGTCTCAAAGAGGATGCGCACGTCGTGGATGATGGCAGAGCCAACGTCAAGGTGAGAACGGACGGCACGTGCGAGTTGTTCCGCGCCGGATTCAGTGTGCGTGAAGGGGAAGGATAGAGGGAGGTCTGTGGCAACTTCCGTTTGGTGTCGGCTCTCCAGTTTTAATGCCTTATTCAACTCTTTCTCAAGTCTTTTGAGCGACGTTTGAACGAAGGGAATGTCAGTGTCTTTTATACGCATGATTCGGACAAGGCTTGCATTGCCAAGATCAACAACGTTAAAGTGCTGTGGTGGAGTGGCGTGTGGCAGCGGTAGCCCGTCTTCCGCTGGCGGGGAGAGAAGTTCTGAAAGTGAGAGGTTTAGCGCTGTGGCAATGCGTGCCACCGTACGCAGCGACGGGCTGTTGCGGTCGTTTTCGATGGACCATAGCTGTGCGGTATTCATCCCGACCGCGCCGGCGAGTTCCTTCTGGATGAGGTTCCGCTTTTGTCGCCACGACCTGATCAGCGCGCCTATCTTGATTTCATTCATTTCTATTGCTCCATGGATTGGAAGAGTATAGCAAATGTCCTGTCGGCTGGATATGTGAATTTGTATATCAAAATCAGTTTGTAAATATCTACGAAAATAGATTCGCAAAACGAATAGACAAATCCCGCTGGCTGTGCGATAATAAGAGCGCCCATGGAGAAGGTGCCTGTGAACAATTGCTACGCACATAGCCTCGCGAATGCGCCAATAGAGGACTGGCAGCCCTTGCAAGCCCATTGCAAGGCCGTTGCCGCGATGTCTGCCGCCAAGGCACGAGACCCGTTCCAGTCGTATCAGAACCAAAGGCAAAGGAGTAAATAGAGCGACATGAAACGTTATCCGATAAGAATGGAAGTTGCTGGGTCAACGGCAATGTGGACTCGCCCAGACACAGGCGATTGCCCTGTCAGTTATCCGGCACCGACATTTTCGGCTGTTCGTAACATCTTCCAGTCGATTCTCTGGGGACAAGCGGTTGAAATTGTTCCAACACAGGTGGATATCTGCGCACCACTGCAGTTCCACACTTACAACACGAATTATGGCGGGCCGCTACGGAAACCGGGCGTTGTCAAGTCGGGCGGTGGTTACCAGTTGTTGGCAACCGTTCTTACCGATGTCCGATACCGGTTATTTGCCGATGTCGTCGAGGTGCCGCCATCTGCGACCGAGAGTGAAAAGACGACAGAATGGCGCAAGCGTACAAAGTCACCAGGTCATGCTTATCAGGAGATATTTGACCGACGGCTCGCTTCGGGCAAGTGTTTCCACACTCCGTTCCTTGGATGGAAGGAATTCATCGTCTCCTACTTTGGCCCCATTCGTACGGAGACGAAGCCCGAGGACATTACGACCGTTCTGCCGTCCATGTTCCACGATGCTGTTTATGACCAAGATGGGAAGGTTCTTCGTTTTGCATTCGACCAGAATGTTAGAATCGAACATGGTGTACTAAAGTTCTCTTCGTCGCGTTTGGAGACCGATCATGCTTAACGAACTTAAAACACTTTCTGACTCCATTCGGGCGGCTGGCATTTCCGGCGAAGATTGGGATGACAAGTTCAAGGAAATCAAAGTCAAGGGATCGCCTTGCTTTGTCGTATCACTTTCGGATGAAGGCGAGATTGCCGATGTTCGTTTTCTTTCGCCCGAAAAGGCGAAGGTTCTGCGAACATGGCAGGGTGGAAGCAACGGCGAGTGCTTCCCAAGCTTCAATTTCATCCCATTCTATGAACCTGACGAAGACACATGGAAATCACTCTCGCCTTCCCAGAAATCGACTGCGATAAAGACGTTCGTTACGACATTTATGTCTTCTGACGAGTGTCCGGCAGAGGTTGGTCCCGTCATGTGGTCAAATCGGGAAAAAGCCGACAGGAAGACGGCAAAATGTCTTGGGGTCATCGCTGATTCTTTCTTCGCAATTGTTGCGGACGGACTGCCCGCAACCGATCCGTTTGTTCGGCTTCGTATTGCCGTGTCGAACCTAATCGCCGGATCGTGCGCTGATGCGTTTAACCAAAAGATGCTATCGTATCTTCGCCGCAATGTCACAGAGGATGTGGCCCTGCAAAAAGATATTCCGACGATCTTTTCGATCCTGTTTAAGAAATCTCTGGATGTCGTCCTTTTCTTTGATCTTGCCGATCATGAAGTCTGTCCGATTGCTTCGGAGGAGAGCATGAGGAGGATCAATGCCAAGCTCCTTGCGGCAAAAGACGCTTCAGCTTCCACTTCGACTGGTACTGAAACGGATGCATTTGGAAATGTGGTCTCAATTTCGGAACTTTCCGGCAAGCTTCCTGAAGTGAAACTTCCGGGTGTCCTTGCCAATACGAAACTACGTAGCATGAGTGGCGAATCCAAGTGCCAGATCCGATACGGGCGAGTTGACGCGGAATCGTTCCCCGTCGGTGGCGAAGTTCGGAAAGCCACCAAGTCGGCTCTAGCCTGGATTTCGTTGCCGGAACGCGAGGGCAAGACTTGGGCCATCGCGGGTGCGAACGAACTGGTGTTTGCCTATCCGAAATCAATGCCGAAAACACCTCCGCTTCTTGCCCGTCTGTTCGGCAATGGACGCTCTTCCGCAGAGGAAGGTGTTGCGACGGAAGCCCGATTCGAGGAGTATGCGAGAGTCGCCTTGAGTGGAATCAAGTCTCTTTCGCAAGGGGTTTCGCTAAACACGGAAATCGAGGTATTCGCTATCAAGAAAGCGGACACGGCCCGGCGGAAAATTGTATTCTATCGTAATTACTCCCTGGCGATGCTGGAGTCGGCGGTCAAGGACTGGCTTGCGGGCGCGCGAAACATTCCTGAAATACGATTTAGGAAATGGCCTCGGTTGGCGAAAGGTGAGAAAGCTAAGAAGGGTAGTAGGCCTGTTGTAGTCGAGTTTCGCGCTCCACTTCCGCTTGCGACGATTGGTCTCATCTACGAAGTCTGGTCTCAGGACGGAAACGAAAAGACGGAACCTAAGTTTCGCTCGGCTCCGCTCTATGAAGGTATTCCCGTGTTTGACGGGCTCGAACTCTTTCTTGGTGATTCTGTCAGAACGGGCCTTGCACAAAGAATGCTCGCGCTTCTTCTGCAGAATTCCGTTGGACTCTGCGTGGCCGTTGGTAACATCTCACATCGTTCAAAGAATGATGTTGTTACGAACGTACATGCTGTTGATCATCTTGAAACAGCCCTACCGCTCATCGGCATCCTGCTTCACAAACTCAACCACACAAAGGAGACATACATGGAAAAAGCACCATACCTCATCGGGAGGTTTCTAAACCTGGCGGATGGACTTCACTCCGTCTGGTGCCGCAACGTCAAGGAAAAGGATCCGCTCCCGCCGCAACTTCTCGGAAGCTCGCTATTTGCCTCATTCCATCTAAATCCGGCGCAGGCTTTCGCCTCTGCATCGCTTCGCATGAAGCCTTACTTGGATTGGGCGAAGACCAACCAAACGAAGGATGTCGCCCTCGCTCGTTGGTATCTTGGAGAATTCGGGCGAATATCCGCAGCAATCGCTAAGGCTGGGATTCCTCTCAGGCTATCCGATGCTGACAAGGCCGAGATGTTACTCGGATATTTGGCATCTTCTGGTAAATCCTGTTCCGACGAATCGGAATCTACGGAGTCGAATGACTCTTCTACAAATTCTTAACCTCAAAACAAGGAAAACAACCATGAGCGAAATCAACCGTGCAACTGGACTTCTGATTCTCGAAGTCGTCAATTCCAACCCCAACGGCGATCCCGACCGCGAAAGCGATCCTCGCCAGCGCGCTAACGGACAAGGCGAAATTTCGCCGGTCTCTTTTAAACGTAAGCTTCGTGATCTCGTTGAGGCGAAGGACCAGCCAGTCTTTCAGTCTTTGAAAGAACGTCTGTCTCTTGAAGACGGATGCTACGAAATCCTTGAATCGCGTGGACGGAATCGCGAAGCCATCAAAAAGGAGATGGCAGACGGTGATGGCAAGGACTTCATGAAAAGCACGTTTGTGAAGAAATATTGGGATGCTCGCGTCTTCGGTAACACGTTTCTTGAGGGTGAGAGCGACAAGGGAACGATCAAGACAGGCGTGGTGCAGTTTGGCATGGGGCTTTCGGTGAAGCCTATTGAAGTGATTCGTCAGACGAATACCAATAAGGCCGGAGTCCAGGAAGGTAAGAATCAGGGTATGGCACCAATGGCATACCGTGTTGTTACTCACGCAGTTTACTGTATGCCGTTCTTCTTCAACCCCACATACGCGCCAAAGTCCGGCTGCACGAAGAAAGACCTTGAACTGCTCAAGGCCCTCATTCCCTATGCCTACGACCACACGCGTTCCGCAATCCGTCCAGATGTCCGAATCCGCCATGCCTGGTTCGTTGAGCACAAGGATGCTCTTGGTACTTGCCCAGACTTCAAGATCTTTGATGCGCTCATGCCGAAGACGGACAAAGACATGCCGACCTGCTGGGAAGACTATACGGTTCCGGCCGAGCTTCCTGCAGAACTGACAGCAAAAGGGCTCGTTCTGGTCGATCTCGCAAACTGAGGCAACCACATGGAATGGCTGGCGCGCAGTGCGGATCCCGAAAGGGGACAAGACGCCCAGGCATACGCTCGTCACGTTCTCGGCGTACGGGCGTATGCGGAACGGAGCATTCTTCCCCTCGTTCCGTTGCTACCGCCTGCCATCTTAAAAAGCCTTCGGGCAACGTTGTTCCCTGCCGCCGAATTCCACGATCTTGGTAAGCTTGACGACGAAAATCAGGCCGTTCTTCGCGGAGACCGAAAGAGCAAGACTCTTCCAATTGTACATTCGGACGCAGGCGTGGTTAAACTGTTACAGGATGAGCGGATCCAAGCAGCGTTACTTGTCGCATCGCATCATATCGGTCTTCCAAACCTTATTGCGGAACAAAATCGCGGAGAAGAGAATTTTCTTCGCGCCGGAAAGGTTTCAGAACGAATGCGTGGGCCTCTTGAAGTTTTGTTAAAGCGGCATCGTGAGGCACTTTCGGAACAAATTACTGGTACGCAAGAATCTAGTGCAGAAGGTTTGCCAAATAATCATGCGATTTTTTTCCGCATGGCGCTCTCGTGTCTCGTCGATGCTGACCATACAGACTCATCGGCCCCTAACAGACCTTTTGATGAAATCGGGAGTAAATCTTCGCCGTCGCTTTTGCCTGAACGGCGGCTTGAAGCACTTGACGCCTATGTAGCTCAGTTTACACCACAATCAGAACGAGATATACTTCGTGGAGCCATCTACGCATCATGTCGTGGTCAGATACCTGACGAACGTATTGTTGCGTGTGATAGCCCCGTTGGTTCTGGCAAGACAACAGCCGTCATGGCACACCTCTTGGCGGTTGCCCGAAAGAGGGGGCTACGTCGCATTTTTGTAGTGCTTCCATTCACTAACATCATTCGTCAATCCGTAGCGGTTTATCGGAGAGCACTTGTTCTTCCGAGGGAAAATCCTGATGACATCGTCGCCGAAGTCCACCACCTAGCCGACTTCGACGACGACGCATCGCACGATCTCGCCGTTCGATGGAATGCACCGATTGTCGTGACAACCGCAGTCGCGTTTTTCGAGACGCTTGCCGCTGCCCGCCCGTCCGCACTTCGGCGTCTTCACGAATTGGCAGGATCTGCAGTTTTTGTTGATGAGGCCCATGCTGCGCTGCCGGCAAAGTTTTTGCCGATTGCATGGCGGTGGATGCAGTCGTTCGCAGACGAATGGAACGTCCATTGGGTACTTGCCTCTGGCTCGCTTGTCAGGTTCTGGGAAATGAGGGAAGTGCTGTCCGCATCGGGTATTGACGAGATTCGGCGAGTTCCTTTTGTCACGACTGGCTCTGTTCGTGATAGTGCTGAAGGATATGAGCGGTCGCGTGCTAGGTTTGAGACTCTGGAGGAACTTCTTGCCATTGATGGTCTTGTTGAAGCGGTTGCGAGAACTCCGGGACCGCGTCTTGTCATTCTCAATACCGTGCAGAACGCAGCGATTGTCGCTAAAGCGTTTGCGAAAAGCGATCAGTTCTCGGATGTGTTTCATCTTTCCACCGCCCTCACACCTGCTGACCGGGAAAGAACTCTGGAAGAAGTCAAGAAACGGTTTGAGATAGATTGCGATGATAATTGGGTTCTCGTCGGCACATCTTGCATAGAAGCAGGGATGGATCTGGACTTTGCAACGGGGTTTCGTGAAATAGCGTCCCTTGCGTCTCTTCTACAGGCATCCGGTCGCGTGAACCGTTCTGGGCGGCGCAAAGGATCGACTATGTATTCATTTTGCCTTCGGGACGAGAATGGAATAAACAGGAATCGAGCATTGGAAGACTCAATTCGCGTTCTGCGCCAACTCCTTGAAGAAAAACTATCGGTAAGTGCCGAACTGTGTACGGAGGCATTGCGGCGTGAACTGCGACTTGATCCTCGCTCTGGAAGTTTGCTTTCCAAGGTCGCCGATGCAGAAAGTAAGCTTGATTTCCCCGAGGTCGAAAGGCTATTCAAGATAATCAACGCTGATACGAGAACCGTTGTAGTGGGTGACGATTTGATACGTCGGATAGAATCCTTCGAACCGGTTGATTGGCGGGAAATACAGAAGAACTCTGTCCAGATATGGGGCTATCGGATCGACGCACTTCATATTCCTGAGCTGCGCCGCCATTCTGGCGTTTATGCGTGGAATTTGGGCTATTCGCCTTTTATCGGTATTATGGACGGAATCCTCGAATTGGAGGAGTTTGAACGGAATGGAGGAGGCATACTATGAGTGGAGCAGTCGAAGAAGACAAGTTCTTTCCCCTCTCCGCGGTAAACCATTATTCCTTCTGCCCGCGGCGTTGTGCGTTGGTTCACTCGGAATGTGTCTGGAGTGAAAACTACTTCACGTCGAGTGGAAAGGAACTGCATGTAAAAGTAGATGCCGGAGGCTCTGAATCGCGAAAAGATCGGCGTTTTGCCCGTAGCCTTCGGCTTTTTTCCAGAGAACTTGGTGTGAGTGGAATCGCAGATGTAGTTGAGTTTCGCCGTGACGACGAAGAGGGGGCGTCAATTCTTGGTTGGCAGGGACGTTGGATGCCATATCCCGTTGAGTACAAATTGGGAACCGCGAAGAACGAAGTGCCATACGAACGACAATTGTGTGCACAAGCCATCTGCCTGGAAGAGTTGTTCCATGTCAGTATTCATGAAGGAGCACTCTATCTTGGAGTGGAGAAGCATCGCCGGCCCGTAATATTGGATGAAACACTTCGAAGTGACACGAAGTCTGTCTGTATCGCGATCCGCCGAATGCTGGAAAGCGGCGAAACACCGCCCGCACAATTTGCCCCATACTGCAAGTCATGTTCACTCGTTGATGATTGCATGCCGAAATTGACTTGCCGTTCAGCGAAGTGCTGGTTGGAGCAAGAATTGAAGGCAATTGATTCTTAACTGGTCTGCAAGAGGAAAGGAGAGACAAAATGAGTGAGAAGTACATGCCCTCTTACAAGGTGAACGACAAGGCGATGAACATGATCGCCGATATTGTGCCAGCTCAATGTGCGGAAGTTTATTTCGGCAAAACGTGGTCTCTTTCCCCTGTGATATACTTCCTTTTCAGGCATATAAATTTCCACATGCAGTAAAGGAGGCGATCTAATGAAATACATGACGATAGAGGAAGCCGCTGTAAAGTGGGGCGTAACACCTCGACAGATGCGCATGTATTGTGCCAGTAGCCGTGTCCCTGGTGCGGTATTAGAGCATGGTGAATGGCGGATACCGATTGATGCTGTCAAGCCGGAGCGGAAACGACGCCGGACATTCCCCACGACTGTTCTCGGCGTGCTGGAGGCGGAGCGAAGTTCTCGCATTTCCGGCGGACTTTACCATCGCCTTCAGATCGATATCACATACAACTCGACTCACATTGAAGGAAGCCGCCTTACACACGAGCAGACGCGATGGATATTCGAGACGAAAACGATAGGCGACATTGGCGCAGATGTGCCTGTTGATGATATTGTTGAGACGGCCAACCATTTTTGCGCGGTTGATAAGGTCATTACAACCGCCACGTCGGCTCTGACAGAAGCATACATAAAAAGGCTTCACGAAATCCTGAAAAGTGGAACAAGTGACAGTCGAAAGGATTGGTTTGCCGTCGGCGGTTACAAGCGCCTCGACAACGTGGTTGGTGATATGGAGACTTGTCCGGCAAAGAAGGTGCACGACGAGATGGCGAAGCTACTTGCATGGTGGAAAAGCGCCGAGAAAACATTGGAGAATTTGCTCGATCTCCATGTTCGTTTCGAGCAGATACATCCGTTTCAAGATGGTAACGGACGCGTTGGGCGGTTGATTCTCCTCAAGGAATGTCTGAAATACGGCATCACGCCGTTCGTGATTGCGGAGAACTTCAAGCAGTTCTACTACCTCGGACTGAAAGACTGGCGGCAGGGCCGTCGTGCGCGGCTTATGGACACTTGCCGAACCGGGCAGGACGTTTTCATACTTGGTCTTCGCCAGTTCGGACATTTGAAACTTGCGGAAAAAGCTGAGGCGGAACAGGCGGCGTCTGAAGGAAGAGTATGTCAGAAGGATCAGCGGTGATGCTCTTGACGTCCCGTTCTGAGAATGTCGGCGGCATTGGATCTGTCCAACGTTGGATCAAGAACCAGTTGGAGGCCGCTTGCACATGAAGAAACTCTTAAACACTCTCTATGTCCAGACGCAGGGGACATATCTCCGGCGGGAAGGGGAGACCGTTGTGGCCGAGAAAGACGGCGAGGTCAAGTTACGTTTGCCAATCCATACGCTTCAAGGAATCGTGGCGTTCGGGAACGTCATGGCAAGTCCTTTCCTGCTAGGACTTTGCGCTGAACGTGGCGTTTGCGTGTCGTTCCTGACGGAGTCGGGACGTTTTCTGGCGCGGGTGGAAGGTCAGGTTTCAGGAAACGTGTTGTTGCGGCTTGCACAGATGCGGGCGTATGAGGACAAAGCGAAGAAGGGCGGAATTGCGCGCAGTTTCGTGATCGGTAAGGTCGTGAATGCCCGCAACGTCCTGCAACGACGAATGCGTGACCATGGCGAGACGCCGCTTCTCCGCGAGGCGAACGAGAAGATTCTGGATGTCATAAGGCGGCTGCGGGATTCCGAACCTGATGCCGCGCGCGTGAGGGGCTTGGAGGGGGAGGCGGGAGCAGTCTATTTCGGCGCGTTCAATGAATTGTTGTTGACTGGACGGGATGCGTTCGCGATCTCGTCGCGGAACCGCCGTCCGCCGATGGATCCAACGAATGCGCTCCTCTCGTATTTGTACACGCTTTTGGCGCACGACTGCCGGGGTGCACTGGAAGGGGTGGGATTGGATCCTCAGATAGGATATCTTCATGAAGTTCGGTCTGGGCGGCCCAGCCTTGCGCTCGACCTGATGGAGGAATTCCGTGCAGTCTTGGCGGATCGCCTGGCCATTTCGCTTATCAATCTCAAGCAATTAGAGATCAGGGACTTCAAGACCACGGAGTCGGGCGCCGTCGAGATGTCCGAAAACACGCGCAAGACCGTCCTGCTTGCGTGGCAAAAGAAGAAGCAGGAGCAGATCATGCATCCGTTTCTGGAGGAGCGAGTGCCGATTGGTCTGTTGCCGCATGTGCAGGCGTTGCTGCTTGCTCGATATCTACGTGGCGACCTTGATGCCTATCCGCCATACATTCAGAAATAGCGAGGTATTGTCATGCTGATGCTCGTGAGCTATGATGTCAACACGGTCAACGCAGCGGGACGCAGGCGCTTGCGCAGAATTGCGAAGGTCTGCGAGAATTGGGGAATACGAGTGCAGAATTCTGTTTTCGAATGTACGGTCGACTGGTCGCAATGGGTGGCGCTCAAGGCGCAACTTGAGGCAATCTGCGAGCCGTCGGTTGATAGTCTGCGATACTACAATCTCGGCAACAACTACAGGGAGAAGGTGGTTCACTTCGGTGCAAAGCCGACTGTTGATCCGGTTGCAGATACATTAATAGTCTAGCGCGAACCCATCCCGCGAACTGTAAGAGGACATGCTTTGCCAGAGAGGTTCGCGGATGAATCCTCGATCTTTGACAATTGGTTTTAGGTTTTTCATGGATTATTGGTGAAATCCGACATGAAAAATGCTACACTGATTGCGTTGTTCGCCCCTCAAAAGGCGAACAAATGCGGTAAACTAACAATTTTCCGCAGTCGCCCGCCACGCGCGGGCGTGAATTGAAACAACATGGATCAGATAGAAGCCGCGAAGATGAAGTCGCCCGCCACGCGCGGGCGTGAATTGAAACAAGACGATTGGAATTTTTGACATGGAAGTTGACGGGTCGCCCGCCACGCGCGGGCGTGAATTGAAACGATAATCCCTTGGCTGGTATTGCGAGTGCCGTACGTCGCCCGCCACGCGCGGGCGTGAATTGAAACAGGTTTCCATTCGCACATTTACAGGTCCTCCTTGTCGCCCGCCACGCGCGGGCGTGAATTGAAACGTCTGCATCGGCCGCAGCGCGCGGGCGATACTCGAGTCGCCCGCCACGCGCGGGCGTGAATTGAAACACGGTA